>Ga0209373_10002815_pt1 | contig 16791 bp, 17 predicted proteins | sample Higcelweek5metaG_FD_187173 | JGI IMG/M metagenome (GOLD analysis project Ga0209373, IMG submission 187173) | Freshwater pond sediment microbial communities from the University of Edinburgh, under environmental carbon perturbations - High... | ecosystem: Environmental > Aquatic > Freshwater >... | reverse complement strand
AGCCGAGCGAACCGTTCCCGGTCTTTGGAACCTCATCGGCCGCCTCGTCGACCTGTTCCTTCCCTCGGAATGTGCCAACTATTTCAGATCGTGCGGATATGAACCGGATTGATCGAAATCTGCTCTAAACAACACGGGCGATTTCGGCTTCAGCCGCAGCAATCGCTTCGGCACGGGCATCTGCCCCAAGCGCCACCCCTTCGGCGCGAATCACCACGATCTCGGTTACACCGAAAAAACCGAGAACCGCACGCAAATACGCTTCCTGATGATCCATCGCCGTCTCAAACGGGGTGCCGGCATAGCGGCCGCCGCGCGTCGAGACGACATAAACCGTACGGCCCCCCGCCAGCCCGACCGGACCCGCTTCCGTGTAACGGAACGTGCGGCCGGGCTGGGCGACGCGGTCGATCCAGGCCTTCAATTGGGTCGGGACCGAGAAATTATACATCGGTGCCCCGATCACCACCGTATCCGCCGCCAGAAATTCCTCGACCAACTGGTCGGTCAAAGCCCGCTCAGCCTGCTGACGCGGGGTTAGGTCCTCCGTCTGACCAAACTTCACCACCGGCAGGGCTTCGGCGCCGAGATGGTCAGGAGGGGCAGCCGCAAGGTCACGTTGGATCACCGTCGCGCCGGGCTGGGCGGTCTGCAACGCATGGACCAGACGTTCCGTCAGCAAACGAGAGACGGAGGCGGTACCAAGCGGACTGGAATCGATGTGCAGGATGGTCATCAGAGGCTCCCTGGAATGGTTCCGAATTGATCTGAGCCTGCACTCCAGCGGAAAAACGGACAATCTGATGAATCTGGGATAAAATAGTGCGGAAAGGGCAATAATGGATCGTCTGGCCGCCTTGACCGCCTTTGCTGCGGTGATCGAAACCGGTTCATTCGCGGCGGCAGCGCGGCGGCTGGGACGCTCCCCGTCCCGCCTCAGCCGGCAAATTGCCGACCTCGAAGCCGGGTTGGGGGTCCGTCTGCTCCATCGGACCACCCGGGCTTTGACCCTGACCGAAGCCGGACAGGCCTATCATGAGCATGTGGCGCGCATTCTGGCTGAGCTTGCCACCGCCGATCAGTCGGTCGGGTGTTTGCAGGCGGCGCCTCGCGGCCGGTTACGGGTGGCGGCTCCGATGAGCTTCGGGATTGGCCATCTGGCGCCGCTATTGCCCGCTTTCCTCGAAGCCTATCCGGAAATCGAGCTGGATTTGGCCCTGAATGATCGCTTCGTCGATCTAATCGATGAGGGATTCGATCTGGCGGTGCGGATTGGCCGGCTGGCGGATTCGAGTCTGATCGTCCGCCGGCTGGCGCCATTGCGCCGGGTCCTCTGTGCCAGCCCGGCCTATCTCGCGGCGCACGGAATCCCGGCCACCCCGGATGATCTGGCGGCTCGGGACTGCCTCGGCTACAGCAATATGACCCCCAATGAAGAATGGAGCTTCCTCCATCCCGAAGATGGACGCCCCTGGCCGGTGCGGATCAAACCCCGCTTACGGGTTAATAATGGCGATGCTTTGCGTCTCGCTGCCCTGGGCGGAATCGGGCTTGGCCTGTTGCCGACCTTCATCGTCGGTCCCGACCTAGCCGCCGGAACGCTGGTGCCGTTGCTCGCCCCTTATCTCCGTCAGGATGGGGCCATCTATGCCGTCTACCCCCCGGCCCGCCATCTTTCGCCCAAAGTCCGGGTTTTCGTCGATTTTCTGGTGGCCCGCTTCAGCCAGTTTTGAATCATGACAAAAAGATCACCCGGCCGCCATCTCGTGGTAAGCCGGCCGCGGATAGAGTGACATCCTCAGCTTTCGGGATCAGCCACTCGAAAGTCGTCCTTCGGATCCCCCCGCCTCCGTCCCCCTACGGAGGCGGGGTTTTTCTGCCAGCCTGCCGTCTCTCGGCAAGGCTGGGCAAATGATCCTGAACCGGCTATATCCCGGCGATGTTTCACGAAATTCCCTATGTTGATCCGCTCCGAGCCTTTGCTCCCTGGTCGGATGAGCCCTGGGCGATGCTGCTCGACAGCGGTGGCACGGATCTGGAGCGGGGCCGTCATGCTTTTCTCGCGGTGCGGCCGGTTCATACCCTGGTCGCTGATGCCGAGGGCGTCAGGCGGGATGGCTGTTCTCTCCCCCTCGATCCCCTGACCGCTCTTCAGAACGAGTTGGCCGGGTTTCCCGCTCTGGCCCCCGGGCCGCTGCCGTTTGCCGGTGGGGCGGTCGGGCTGTTCGGCTATGAACTGGGCCGCCATCTCGAACGAGCCCCGGTCCGTCATGGCAGCGGTCCGGCCGAATTGGCGGTGGGGTTTTACGACGCCATCGCCGGGTTCGACCGGGTCGCCCGGCGCGCCTGGGTCACGGCCGCCCGGTCTGGGGCCGAAGCCAAAGCGGCCGCTCTGGCCCGAACCATCGCCGCCGCCCCGCCTCTCCCGCCGCTGTCCTCCCCGCCGGGACTGCGGCTCGAACCGGAACTGACCCCGGAGGCCTATCGGGATCGGGTCCGCCAGATCCTGGCTTTGATCGCCGCCGGCGAGGTCTATCAGGTCAATTTCACCCAGCGTTTTCTGGCGCCGCGTCCGCCCGGACTCGACCCATTCGCCCTCTATCGCCGGTTACGGGCACTCAATCCGGCGCCGTTTGCCGCCTGTCTTCGTCTGGAGGGGCCCCTGGCGGTGCTCAGTGCCTCACCCGAGCGGTTCCTCTCGCTCGACCGGGCTGGACGGATCGAGGCCCGGCCGATCAAAGGCACCCGGCCTCGCGCCGCTGATCCGACGGCCGATCAGGCCGCCGCCGCTGCGCTGGCCGCCAGCAGCAAGGATCAGGCCGAAAATCTGATGATCACCGATCTGTTGCGTAACGATATCGGTCGAGTCGCAGCCTTCGGTAGCGTCCGGGTTCCCTGTCTGCGTGGGATCGAGAGCCATGCCACCGTCCATCATCTGGTGTCGGTGGTCGAAGGCCAGTTACGCCCCGGTCTGGGGCCGGTCGATCTGCTGCGCGCCAGCTTTCCCGGCGGTTCGATCACCGGCGCCCCCAAAGTGCGGGCGATGGAGATCATTGACGACCTAGAACCTGGGCCGCGTGGCCCCTATTGTGGGGCGATCGGTTGGATTGGCGGGGATGGGGCGATGGATACCAGCATCGTGATTCGGGCGCTGACCCTGACCGCAGATACTGTCATTGCCCAGGCTGGGGGCGGGATTGTGGCGGAGTCTGATCCCGATGCTGAACAGGCCGAGATGATGACCAAGCTTGCCCCGGCCCTGGCGGCCCTGATCGGAGAAACCGCATGCCGAGTTGGTTGAACGGCGAGTGGGTCGAAGACCCCCGTCTCGATTCCTCTGACCGGGGATTTACCCTGGGCGACGGGCTGTTTGAGACCATCCGTCTCGCTGAGGGGCGCCCCCGTCATCTTCCCCGCCATCTCGCCCGTCTGGTCGAAGGCAGTCGGGTGCTCGATCTCCCCTTGCCCGCCGCTATCTTCGCTCTTGAGGCGGTGATCGCTGAACTGGCGCGGCGCAACGATCAGAGCGACGGGGTGGTCCGGCTGACTCTCAGTCGAGGGCCAGCCCCACGCGGCCTGCTGCCACCGGCTGAGCCCCGACCAACCCTGCTGCTGACCCTGGCCCCCCTGCCACCGCCACCGGGTCCGGCCCGGTTGGTGATTGCCACCGTCACCCGGCGCAATGAATTTTCGCCACTTTCCCGGCTGAAAACATTGAACTACCTCGATAATCTTCTGGCGCGTCAGGAGGCGGCCCGACGCGGGGCCGACGATGCGCTGTTGCTCAACGGGCAGGGCCGGGCCGCTGACACGACGATCGCCACTCTGTTCGTCCGTTTTGGAGGCCGTGTGGTGACCCCGCCGGTCAGTGAGGGGGCCTTGCCCGGGGTTGCGCGGGCCTTGGCCCTGGAGGCGGGGCTGGCGGAAGAGCGGACTCTGACCGTTGCCGATCTCGCCCAGGCTGAGGCGATTGTTCTCGCCAACAGCCTCGGGGCGCGGGCGGTGATCGCCCTCGATGATCGGCCCGTGTTTCCCTGCGATGCTTTGACCTGTGCCGTGATCACGGTGCTGCGTGACGGAGCTGGCTGATCGGATGTTTTGGCCGATTATGCCTATATCCCCCTATCTTTTGGATAGATAGACTCTAGGATAAGATAGTTTGAACGTCTATAATCTCTCCATGCTTGCGGCCGGATGCCACGACGGAGGGGATGATGAGCCTGAGATCGATCAAGACCCGGATTTTGCTCTTCTCCGGCCTCTGTCTGATCGGGGCCGTCTCGGTCCAGGTGGTGTCCGGTCTGCTGACCACCCAATCGGCGAATAATCTGGTCGTCGCCCGGACCTCGGAGATTCTCGACGTCAAGACTCGCGAGGCCATTGGCAGTCTGGCGTCAACCCAAGCCGGGTTGCTGCGGTCGGAATTCGAAACCGCTTTGATTGCGGCCCGGACGATGGCCCATAGTTTCGCCCTCAGTGCCGCCGGCTCGGGCTCTGGCCCTCAGGAGAATAAGCGGCAGCATCTCAACGATATTCTGCTCAATGTTCTGACCCTCAATCCGCGTTTTAATGGCACCTATTCCGCCTGGGAGCCCAATGCGCTGGATGGGGCAGACGAATCTTTCCGCAACCAGCGCGCCACCGGAACCGATGCCACCGGCCGGTTCATTCCCTACTGGAACCGCGATCAGACAGGGCGGATCGCCATGCAGCCTTTGGTTGAATATGACAGCGCCGAGGCTCATCCCAATGGGGTGATGAAGGGGGGCTGGTATATCGGTCCGAAGCAGACCGGGAAGGAAAGCGTGCTGGGGCCGCTGCCTTATATCGTCCAGGGGCGGCAGGTCTATCTGGCCACTTTGTCGGTGCCGATCGTCGTCAAAGGCCATTTCGCCGGAGTGGCTGGCGCCGATTTCGATCTCGATTTTGTCCAGAAACTGGCTGGCGATGTCAGTCGCGCCGTATTCAACGGCCATAATCAGGTGGTGATCCTTAGCGATCTCGGTCTGGTGGTGGCCCACAGCGCCCGTCCCGAATTGATTGGCCAGTCTTTCGCCCGCGAAAGCCGGAGTTGGGATGCGGATCTCGATCTGATCCGCTCCGGCCGGGCCGGTTCAGAATGGCAGGGGGAGACGCTGCGGACCTTTGCCCCGATCCGGCTGGGGGAGACCGGCAAGCCCTGGTCGGTCCTGATCGAGGTGCCGCGTCCGGTGGTGATGGCCCAGGCCAATGAGATGGAACGCAGTCTGATTGAGCGGACTCGTCAGAATATGATCTGGTCGTTGCTGACCAGTCTGGCCGTGTTGCTGGCGGCGCTCGGGGTCATGACGCTGGCGGCGCGCGGGGTCGCCGGTCCGATCATTGCGATGACCCGGGCGATGAAGCGTTTGGCGGATGGCGATACGGCGATCGAGATTCCGGCCCGCGACCAGCGCGACGAGATCGGCCAGATGGCCCAGACGGTCCAGGTGTTCAAGGATAACGCCCAGCGGGTTGCCGCGCTTCAGGCCGAGCAGAGCGAAACCGAGGCTCGTACCGCGCGCGAACGGCGGCAGGCGCGTCAGCAGTTGGCCGACAGTTTCGAGGCCCGGGTGATGGGGGTGGTGCAGGCGGTGGCCGGTTCGGCCGAGCAGATGCAGGGGACGGCGTCGGGAATGGCCACCAGCGCCCGTCAGGCGGGGGATAAAGCGGAAACGGTGGCCAGTGCGGCTCATTCGGCCACCGCCAATGTCGAGACCGTTGCCACGGCGGCGGAGGCTCTCGCCAGTTCGATCGGCGAAATCAGCCGGCAGGTCGCGCAGGCGGCGCAGATCGCTCAGACGGCCTCAAGTGAGGCGGGGCGGACCAGTCAGATGGTTGAGACGTTGGCCAGTGCGGCGGACCGGATCGGCGAAGTGGTCAATCTGATCAATGATATTGCCGCCCAGACCAATCTGCTGGCGCTGAACGCCACGATTGAGGCGGCGCGGGCGGGAGATGCCGGCAAGGGCTTTGCCGTGGTGGCGGGCGAGGTCAAGCATCTCGCCAACCAGACCGCCAAGGCGACCGAGGAGATTGGCGGTCAGGTCAGTGCGGTCCAGGAGGAAACCCGTCGGGCCGTGACCGCGATTCGCACCATCGCCACCGTGATTGATGATGTCCGTCAGATTTCGGCGTCGATCGCGGCGGCAGTTGAGCAGCAGGGCGCGGCCACCCGCGAGATTACCCGCAACGTCCAGCAGGCTGCGACCGGAACCCGGGATGTTTCGACCAATATTGCCGAGGTTAATCAGGCGGTGGGCAGCACCGGCGCTGCCGCCAACAGCGTGCTGGAATCTGCTCGCGCTCTGTCGGGCAATGCTGGACGGCTGCGCGAGGAAGTCGCCGCTTTTCTTGGGGGAATTCGCCAATAGAGGACGGCCGTAAAAAAACCGTCTTTGTCCCGGAGGGTGGGATCGTTCTGGTGTAAACTGACCGGAACGATCACGCAGGAAAGGCGCAGGTCATGGTCGCGAGAGTGGGCTCATTTCTGGCCATTGCCGCTTTGGCGGGGGCGGTGCTGGTCACCCCGGTGACGGCGGCCCGGGCCGATGGGCGTCATCACGGTGGGGATTTGATCCTTGGTCTGGTCGGGGGTGCCATCGTCGGTGGGACCGTTGCCGCGATTGTTTCCAGTCAGAGCGAACCGCCCCCGCCGGTGGTTTATGCGCCGCCGATGCCGGTTTATGCGCCCCCGGTTCAGGTTTATGCGCCGCCACCGATGGTCTACGCGCCGCCGCCTCGGGCCTATTATTACCCGCCGCCGGCCTATTACGCGCCCCCGCCCCCGCCGAGCTATTATTACTACCGTTGATTGGGCTGCCGCCCAAACCCGCCTGGGGCCAAGCCCCAGACCCCCTTTTTTTTCGAAAAAAGGGAGGGCGGGTCCGGGCCGTGGGCCGGTTAGGCTACCGCGACGTATTTGTCGCTGCGTGCCTTGCACACCGGGCAGGAGTCTGGCACCGCCCCGATCACGGTGTGACCGCAATAGGGACAGATCGATACCGTTTCGGCCGCGATATCCGTGCCGGCCGCGATCGCCTCAAGCGCCGCCGTGAACATGCCATGGTGGATCTTCTCGACCTCCATTGCATTTTTCATTGAAATCAAAGCTGCGCGGGCGCCTTCAGCCTCGGCGGTGGCGACGAAGCCGGGGTACATCTCCTCGAATTCATGTCGTTCGCCTTCCACGGCATCGCGCAGATTCTCCTGGGTCGATTTGACCCCGCCCATTGCCCGCAAATGCGCATGGGCATGCACCGTCTCGGCGGCTGCAACCGCGCGGAACAGTTTGGCGACCTGGGGGAAGCCTTCCTTCTCCGCTGCCTCGGCGTAAGCGAGATATTTACGGTTGGCTTGGCTTTCTCCGGCGAAGGCGGCGGCGAGATTGTCCTGGGTGGTCATTCCGTATCTTCTCCTTAAGGTTTCCAGCAAAGCGAAGGGCGCGGCGTTTACCAGTTTGGGGGAGACGGCGCGCGACAGACAAAAAACAGATCATCCGGGTGGGGGGTGGGACGGCGTTCCTGGTCGGCGGCAAGGTGCAGCACCACATCCGCCGGGGCATAGCCCTCCGGGCAGGTTCGTCGCGCCGCTGCGCCACAGCTTTCAAACCAAGCCAGCGAATCATGGCATTTGACGTGATAAATCGCCGCTTTGTCACCACGGTCGAACCGGGTGACTTCAGCGCATCCGGCCAGAGCCGTGACAGCAGCCAGGGCCGACAGCACAAGACGGCGGGAAGCGGGGGGCATAGGGTGGGGCTCCGTCCGGTCCAGATCGGGACAAAGGAGTAACACGCGGCAACACGGCGGCACAGTCCTCTTTCCCCTACCGTTGGAAGGGCTGGAAACGCCACGCTCTTATCCCCACTATGGCAGGATTAGGTTTCAATGAGGGGAGAAGATTGATGCTCAGATCCTGTCTGACCGTGGCGGCCCTGTTGTTGCTGGCCGGGTGTGTCAATGGTCGGTTCGAGCCGTTTGGTGGTGTTGGTGATCCGGTCTGCATGCCTGACGGGTCGGTTGCTTTTTATCAGGAAGCAAAGCCCGATGGCACGCTGGGTAAGCCGGTGGCCAGCAAGGAACATTGCGCCTGGAACAAGCCGGCGAAACCCTAACCGCGCCAGGGCCTGCTCCCCCGCCATCGTCGTGGGGGAGATCGCCTGGGGCCGATTCGGCCATTGACAGCGATGGGGGCGATCGCTTCTTCTTACGCCCGATCAATTGGGTGTAGTGATGCTGTCGAGCAAGGCGAAATACGGGTTAAAGGCGATGGTCCATCTGGCCGAGCGCCAGGGGCAGGGGCCAATTCTGATCGCTGAAGTGGCTGAGGCAGAGCGTATTCCCAAAAAATTTCTCGATACCATCCTGCTCGAACTTAAAAATCATGGCCTGTTGTCGAGCAAGAAAGGCAAGGGCGGCGGCTATACCCTGGCCCGGCCGGCCGAGCGAATCATGGCCGGTGAGGTGATCCGGATCCTCGACGGGCCGCTGGCCCCGGTTCCCTGTGTCTCCCGCACCGCTTACCGTCCCTGTACCGACTGTCTCGATGAGGCGAGTTGCTCCGTGCGCGGGGTGATGCAGGATGTGCGCGACGCCATGGCCGCGATTGTCGACAATACCAGTCTGATCGATATGGCCAAACGGCGCGGCCGCACCGAACCGGTTCTGATGTACGACATCTGATCCCGTCCGCCTGCTCTGGCGGGGGGGATCGTCGCCGTGATCGCAGTGCGGAGGGAAAAACCTACCCGTCCGGCTGGGGGCCGTTATTAAAACTTATTGCCGACAAATTGTTGTCGATTGCAGCGATATTTATTATATTGCTCCAGACGACAAGCATAGTTCGCGCCATCTCTTCGGATGTTGGTGGGAAGGGAAAGGCCTTTTTCCGCGTATAGGTATTTGTCACGGTGTCGTCGGTAAAATTCTCCCGGTTGCCGGCTTGTTTGCTTGACAGTCCGGAACCACTGTATTAGACCGACTCTCCCCACGCCGAAGACCGAGACGAGGGGGTGTAGCTCAGTTGGTTAGAGCGCCGGCCTGTCACGCCGGAGGTCGCGGGTTCGAGCCCCGTCACTCCCGCCACCCGGCCCCGTCCCGTTATACGGTGTCGTGCCGTCCGTTGGGTTTCGTCGGAGCGTGGTGAACGATCGCGCCGGGCGATCGTCGGAAGGAAGCAACCAGGGGCCGAGGCAGCAATGATGGAAGGTTGGCTGGTCGAATATCTGCCGATCCTCGTCTTCTTCTGTATCGCCGTGGCGATCGCCGGCCTGATGGTCGGGGGATCCTGGCTGGCGGCCCGGCAGAAACCGGACGCAGAGAAAGCCGCGCCCTATGAGTGCGGCTTTGAGCCGTTCGGCGATGCCCGGAACCGGTTCGATGTCCGGTTCTATCTGGTCTCGATCCTGTTCATCATTTTCGATCTCGAAGTCGCCTTCCTGTTCCCCTGGGCGGTGACGCTCGGCAAGACCGGCCTGTTCGGCTTCTGGTCGATGATGCTGTTCCTCGGCGTGCTGACCGTTGGCTTCATTTACGAATGGCGCAAGGGAGCCCTCGAATGGGAATGAGCGGAGACAGCCCGGCGCCGGAAACCATTCTCGATGCGATGTCGAGCGAGATCGCCAATCGCGGTTTTGTCCTGGCCCGGGTCGATGATCTTGCCGCCTGGGCGCGGACGGGCAGTCTGTGGCCGCTGACTTTCGGTCTCGCCTGTTGTGCGATCGAGATGATGCATGCCGCCTGTTCCCGCTACGACATGGACCGGTTCGGCGTGGTGTTCCGTCCCACCCCGCGTCAGGCCGATGTGATGATCGTCGCCGGCACCCTGACCAACAAAATGGCTCCGGCGCTGCGCCGGGTTTATGATCAAATGGCCGAGCCGCGCTGGGTGATCTCGATGGGATCCTGCGCCAATGGCGGCGGCTATTACCATTACAGCTATTCCGTCGTGCGCGGCTGCGATCGCATCATTCCGGTCGATATCTATGTCCCGGGCTGTCCCCCGACCGCTGAGGCGCTGATGTACGGCATCCTTCAATTGCAGAAAAAGATCCGTCGCACCCGCGCGATCACCCGCTAGTCCGCCAAAGTCGTAAGGATGGGCCGAACCATGACGCAAGCGCTGAAGGATCTGGGCGAAACCATCGCCGCCGCCTTGCCGCAGACCGTGCGCCGGGTCGAGGTCAATCGGGTCGGGGAACTGACTCTGGAGGTCGCTCCGGCGGCGATCCTGACCGTTCTCGCTTATCTGCGCGATGATCCCGCCTGTCTGTTCAAGCAAATGCTCGATGTCTGCGGCGTCGATTGGCCGGCCCGCGAGCCGCGTTTCGAGGTCGTCTATCATCTGCTCTCGCTGAAACATAACCAGCGGATCCGGGTCAAGGTCGCGATCGATGAGGATCAGCCGGTGGCTTCGGCCACCGGGCTGTTCAGCACCGCCGGCTGGTTCGAGCGGGAAGTGTGGGATCTGTTCGGCATCCCCTTTTCCGGTCATCCTGATCTGCGCCGCATTCTCACCGATTACGGCTTCGAGGGCCATCCGCTGCGCAAGGATTTCCCTCTGACCGGTCGGGTCGAAATGCGCTACGACGACGAACAGAAGCGGGTGGTCTACGAGCCGGTCCGGCTGGTGCAGGATTTCCGTCGCTTCGATTTCCAGTCGCCTTGGGAAGGTCCGCTGCCCGGCGACGAGAAGGCCGGGAAGGAGGCCTGAGACCATGGCCGAGACCCGGATTGAAAATTTCTCGCTTAATTTCGGCCCGCAGCATCCGGCGGCGCACGGGGTGCTGCGCCTGATCCTGGAAATGTCGGGCGAAATCGTCGAGCGCGCCGACCCGCATATCGGTCTGCTCCATCGCGGTACCGAAAAGCTGATCGAATATAAGACCTATCTTCAGGCGGTACCCTATTTCGACCGGCTCGATTATGTCGGGACGATGAATCAGGAGCATGCCTTCGTCCTGGCGGCGGAGCGACTGCTCGGGGTGACCCTGCCGCCGCGCGCCCAATACATCCGCACCCTTTATTGCGAAATCGGCCGCATCCTCAATCATCTGCTCAACATCTGTACCTACATCTTCGATGTCGGCGGGATGACCCCGATGTTGTGGGGGTTCGAGGAACGCGACAAGCTGATGGAGTTTTACGAGCGCGCCTCTGGTGCCCGGCTCCATGCCAATTATTTCCGCCCCGGTGGGGTGGCGGCCGATCTGCCGCCGGATCTGCTCGACGATATCGGCGCCTGGACTCAGACCTTCCCCAAGGTCCTGGATGATATCGAGGGGCTGGTCACTGAAAACCGCATCTTCAAGCAGCGCACCGTCGATATCGGCATTGTCAGCCCGGAACTGGCGCTCGACTGGGGCTTTACCGGCCCCAATCTGCGCGCCTCGGGGGTGGCCTGGGATCTACGCAAGGCCCAGCCCTACGAAATCTATGCCGATCTCGATTTCGATATTCCGGTCGGCAAGAACGGCGATTGCTACGACCGCTATCTGGTCCGCATCCTCGAAATGCGCGAGAGCATCCGGATCATCCGCCAGTGTCTGGAGCGGATGCCGGGCGGGTCGGTGCGGATTGATGACCGCAAGGTGACCCCGCCGCCCCGGGCCGAGATGAAACGCTCGATGGAAGCCCTGATCCATCATTTCAAGCTGTTCACCGAAGGGGTGCGGGTGCCGGCCGGGGAAACCTATGCCGCCGTCGAGGCGCCCAAGGGCGAGTTCGCGGTCTATCTGATCGCCGATGGCAGTGGCCGACCCTATCGCTGTAAAATCCGCGCTCCCGGCTTCGCCCATCTTCAGGCCCTCGATATGATGTCGAAAGGGCACATGCTGGCCGACGTGGTTGCCAATATCGGCTCCATCGACATTGTTTTTGGCGAGATCGACCGATGACCGCCCCCGCTGCTCCCGCCGTCGCTGATAGCGCCCCGTTCGCCTTCAGTGCGGAGAATGAAAGCCTCGCTCAGGCCCTGCTGGCCCGTTACCCCGAGGGGCGGCAGCAAAGTGCGGTGATGGGGCTGCTCGATCTCGCCCAGCGCCAGATCGGTTGGGTCAGCCGGAGCGTGATCGAAACCGTCGCGGCCCGGTTGGGGATGGCCCCGATCCAGGTCGAGGAGGTCGCCACCTTCTACACCATGTACAACCGGCGTCCGGTCGGGCGGCATCACGTCCAGATCTGCACCAATCTGCCCTGCCTGCTGCGCGGGAGTGATGCGGTGGTGGCGGCGGTGCAGGAGAGCCTCGGCATCGGGTTCGGCGAGACCACCGCCGACGGGCTGTTCACCCTCACTGAGGTTGAATGTCTCGGCGCCTGCGTTAATGCTCCGGTGATGCAGATCGGCGACGATTATTACGAGGATCTGGACCCGGACAGCACCAAAGCGGTGCTGGAGGCCCTGCGCCGGGGCGAGACTCCCCGTCCGGGCTCGCAGACCGGCCGTCAGACCTCCTGCCCGGCCGGCGGGCCGACCACCCTGACCGCCACGACGGAGGGGGCGTGATGTTGCACGATCGCGACCGCATCTTCACCAATCTGTACGGCTTCCACGATCCCCGTCTGCCGGGGGCGCGGCAGCGCGGCGATTGGGACGGCACCCGGGCGTTGCTGGCCAAGGGCCGCGATTGGGTGATCGAGGAAATGAAAAGCTCCGGCCTGCGCGGCCGGGGCGGCGCCGGCTTCCCCACCGGGGTTAAATGGTCGTTCATGCCCAAGACCGAGGGGCCGCGTCCGCATTATCTGGTGATCAACGCCGACGAGGGCGAACCGGGGACCTGCAAGGACCGCGACATTCTCCGCCACGAGCCGCATAAGCTGGTGGAAGGGGCCTTGATCGCCGGTTTCGCGATCGGGGCTCATGCCGGTTATGTCTATATTCGGGGCGAATTCATCCGCGAGGCGGAAGCCTTACAAGCGGCGATCGATGAAGCGCGGGCTGCCGGGCTGATCGGTGCCAATGCCTGCGGTTCGGGCTGGGCCTTCGAGCTGTATATCCATCGCGGGGCCGGCGCCTATATCTGCGGCGAAGAATCCGCTTTGATTGAAAGCCTCGAAGGCAAAAAGGGCCAGCCGCGCCTGAAGCCGCCGTTTCCGGCCGGAGTCGGGCTGTATGGCTGCCCGACCACCGTCAATAATGTCGAATCGATCGCGGTTGCCCCCACCATCCTGCGGCGGGGCGGGGCGTGGTTCGCCGGGCTGGGACGGCCGAAGAACAGCGGGACCAAGGTGTTCTGCATCTCCGGTCACGTCAACCGGCCCTGCAATGTCGAAGAGGAAATGGGCCTTCCGCTGCGCGAACTGATCGAGCGTCATGCCGGCGGGGTGCGGGGCGGCTGGGACAATCTGCTGGCGGTGATCCCCGGCGGCTCGTCGGTGCCGATGCTGACCCGCGACATCTGCGACACGGTGTTGATGGATTTCGATTCCCTGCGCGAAGTCCGCTCCGGTCTCGGCACGGCGGCGGTGATCGTGATGGATAAATCGACCGATGTGGTCCGCGCCATCGCCCGTTTGTCGCGCTTTTATGCCCACGAAAGCTGTGGCCAGTGCACCCCCTGTCGTGAGGGGACCGGCTGGCTGGCCCGGATCATGGCCCGGCTGGTGCGGGGCGAGGCCGAGATTGCCGAGATCGACCGGCTGGAGCAACTGACCCGCCAGATCGAGGGACACACCATCTGCGCCTTGGGCGACGCCGCCGCCTGGCCGGTGCAGGGACTGATTCGTGCCTTCCGTCCCGAACTGGAGCGCCGCATTGTCGCCGCGCGTCAGGCTCGGGGCGAGGCCGCCTGAGGAACGGAAACGCCACATGCCCAAGCTGACCATCGACGGCAGGGAGATCGACGTCGAGCCGGGAACCACCCTTCTCCAGGCGGCCGACCGGCTGGGCATCGAGATTCCCCGCTTCTGCTATCACGAGCGGCTGGCTATCGCCGGTAATTGCCGGATGTGTCTGGTCGAGGTCGAGAAAATGCCGAAACCGGTCGCCTCCTGTGCGATGCCGGCGGCCGAGGGGATGGTGGTCTCGACCAACAGCCCCACGGTTCAGGCGGCCCGGCGCGGGGTGATCGAATTCCTGCTGCTGAACCATCCGCTCGATTGCCCGATCTGTGATCAGGGTGGCGAATGCGACCTCCAGGACGAGGCGATGGTTTACGGTGCCGATCGCGGTCGCAGCGATGAGCCGAAGCGGGCCCAGCCCGAGGTCGATTACGGCCCGCTGATCGCCACCCATATGACCCGCTGCATTCAATGTACCCGGTGCATCCGCTTTGCCGCCGAAATTGCCGGAACGCCGGTGTTGGGCGGGCTGGGACGCGGCAGCCATCTCGAAATCACCCGCGATGTCGGGGCGACTTTGTCGTCGGAACTGTCCGGCAATCTGATCGATCTCTGTCCGGTCGGGGCGCTGACCAGCAAGCCGGCGGCATTCCGCTACCGCTCCTGGGAATTGCGTCATACCGACAGCATTGACGCGATGGACGGGCTCGGCGCGGCAATTCGGATCGATGCGCGTGGCAATGAAGTGGTTCGGGTGTTGCCCCGGATCAATGACGATATCAACGAGGAATGGCTGGGCGATCGCTCGCGCTTCGCCTGCGACGGTCTGACCCGGCAGCGGCTCGACCGTCCCTATGTCCGCCGCGATGGCAAACTGGTGCCGGCGAGCTGGCCGGAGGCCTTCGCCGCGATCGCTGGCCGGTTGAACGGGGTGGCGGGCGAGCGGATGGCCGCTTTGGCCGGCGATCAGACCGATTGCGAAACCCTGTTTGCGGTCAAAGCTTTGTTGACCGCCCTGGGCTCGCCCCATCTCGATTGCCGCCAGGATGGCGCCGCGCTCGATCCGACCGTACGCGCCTCTTATCTGTTCAACAGCGGTCTGGCCGGGATCGTCGAGGCCGATGCCCTGCTGCTGATCGGCACCAATCCCCGCACCGAGGCTCCGGTGCTGAATGCCCGGTTGCGTCAATCCTGGCTGGAGCGCGGAATTCCGGTGGCCGCGATCGGTCCCCGGGCTGATCTGACCTATGGTCACGCGTGGCTGGGCGATCAGCCGGCGGTGCTGGCCGAGATGGCTGCTGGCAGCCATCCTTTCCACGCCCGTCTCCAGCAGGCCAACCGGCCAGCCCTGATCCTCGGTCAGGGGGCGCTGGCCCGCGCCGATGGGGCCACTATCCTTGGCTTGGCGCGCCAGATCGCCGAGACCACCGGCATGATCGGCGAAGGCTGGAACGGTTTCAACGTGTTGCAGACCGCCGCCGCCCGGGTCGGCGGGCTCGATCTCGGATTTGTCCCTGGACCGGGGGGCTGCGACCGGCAGGCGATCCTGGCCGGGGCTGCCGCCGGCGCGATTGAGGCGGTGTTCCTGCTCGGAGCCGACGAGATCGAGATGTCGGCGCTGGGTTCGGCTTTCGTGGTCTATCTCGGCAGTCATGGCGACGCCGGAGCGCATCGGGCCGATGTGATCCTGCCTGGCGCCGCTTACACCGAGAAGGATGCTACCTACGTCAACACCGAGGGCCGGGTGCAACGCACCCGCCGTGCGGTGTTCCCGCCGGGTGAGGCCCGCGAGGATTGGCGGATCATCCGCGCTTTGTCCGAGGCCCTGGGCCAGACTCTGCCTTATGATGATCTCGCGGCCCTGCGGACCGCTCTTGCCGCCGCCGTGCCCTCCTTCGCCCGTCCGGGCGGGCGGGCTGCTGCCGTCTGGGCGCCGTTTGGGGCCGCAGGCGGGGCGCTGCTCGACCGACCGCTGACTTCGGCCATCGCCTGTTATTATCAGACCGACCCGATCAGCCGGGTCTCGCCGACGATGGCCGCCTGCGTCGCGGCTTTCCAGGGCGGCCACCATCCGCACGAGGTGGGATCCCATGATTGAGCTTGTCGCCGCGCAGTTTCCGCCGTTTCTCTGGCGCCTGATCGTCATCCTGGCTCAGATCCTGGCGATCTTCCTGCCGGTCCTGGTCATCATGGCCTATCTGGTCTATTTCGAGCGTAAGGTCATCGGCGCGATGCACCTGCGCAAGGGACCGAATGTGGTCGGAGCGTTCGGGCTGCTCCAGCCGTTTGCCGATGGCATCAAGCTGTTTTTCAAGGAAACAGTGCTGCCGACTCAGGCGAACCGGCTGATTCACCTGATGGCGCCGATGATCACTTTTATCGTCGCCCTGGTCGCCTGGGCGGTGATCCCCTTCAATGACGGTTGGGTGCTGGCCGATATCAATGTCGGCGTGCTGTATATCTTCGCGGTGTCGAGCCTGGGGATCTACGGCATCATCATGGCCGGTTGGGCCTCGAATTCGCGTTATGCCTTCCTCGGCGCGCTGCGCTCGGCGGCGCAGATGGTCTCTTACGAAGTCTCGATCGGGCTGATTCTGATTTCGGTGCTGCTGACCGCCGGTTCGCTCAATCTGTCCGAGATTGTCCGCGCCCAGGAGGGTCTGTGGTTCGTCCTGCCGCATCTGCCGATGTTCGTGCTGTTCGTCGTCTCCTGTCTGGCCGAGACCAACCGGGCTCCGTTTGATCTGACCGAATGCGAATCCGAACTGGTCGCCGGCTATAACGTCGAATATTCGGCGATGCCGTTCGCGATGTTCTATCTCGGCGAATATATCAACATGCTGGTCACCGGCGCGATGGCTTCGGTGCTGTTCCTCGGGGGCTGGCTGGCGCCGTTCGGCTGGACCTTCCTGCCCGGGCCGGTGTGGTTCTTCCTCAAAGTCGCCCTGGTGATGTTCATCTTCGTCTGGGTCCGCGCCACCTTCCCGCGCTATCG
>Ga0209373_10002813_pt1 | contig 16797 bp, 9 predicted proteins | sample Higcelweek5metaG_FD_187173 | JGI IMG/M metagenome (GOLD analysis project Ga0209373, IMG submission 187173) | Freshwater pond sediment microbial communities from the University of Edinburgh, under environmental carbon perturbations - High... | ecosystem: Environmental > Aquatic > Freshwater >... | reverse complement strand
GGGCGAAGCGACGCATCGCCATAGAAGGGCGCATAAAGCTGGTACAGCGTCGGTGCCTTGTAGGCGGTGCCGTAAGACGCACGCAGAATGGTGCCGCTGGCTGGCACCAGATAGGCACCGGTCAGCCGGTATGTTGCCTTGCTGCCATAGGCCTCATGATCATCCACCCGGCCACCGGCGGTGACGGTCAGGTTTTCCATCAGTTCGGCCTGATACTGGATGAAGGCGGATTTGGTGGTCACATCATCATCAATGCCGGGTTCCAGGCCCAAGGCACTGGTATTGTTGACCTTGGCATCCTCCTCCTCCACCGACAGGCCGAAGGTGGCGGTATCGCGACCGATATGCAGATTGCCCTGGTAATCCAGGCTTTTGCGCAGGCTGTCGAAGCTGCTGTCTGTATACCAGCCCGTCGGCTCATCGAAACCGCGCTTGGTGCTGGCGGCGGAAATGGCCAGGTTGTTGGTGAAACGGCCATCCAGCAGCGACAGATCGGCAGCGGCGCGGCCCTGCCACATCTTCTTTTCCTGGGAAGCAGGGCCATCGGCGGCATAGGGATCATACTCGCTATCCAGCCAGGACCAGCCGCCGGTAAAGTCAAACCGCAGCACCTCGCTGGCCTTAACGCCTAGCTTGCCGCTGACGGAGCGGGCATCGCTGCCATCCTTCTCTGACCCGACAAAGGTGCGGGAGAAGCCATCTGTATGCAGGTTGGATGCGTTCAGGGCATAAGAGGTGCCGCCGCTGGCCCCGCTGATGCCCGCCTGCTGGCGGAAGGTGCCATAGGAACCAGCCTCCGCCATGGCGGTGATGCGCGGGGTGCCGCTGCCCTGACGGGTGATGATATTGATGACGCCGCCCATGGCATCATTGCCGTAAAGCGCGCTCTGCGGGCCTTTCAGCACCTCGATCTTCTCGATATCGCCGGTCAGCAGGCTGTTGAAATCAAACTCGTTGCCGGTACTGGCGGCGTCGTTCACCTCCACCCCGTCCACAAGCACCTTCACCATGCCGGATTCTGACCCGCGCAGGCGTACGGTGGACGTGGCACCGAACCCGCCATTGCGGGAAACGGAAACACCCGGCAGCCGCTTCAACAGATCCAGCGCCTGTACCTGTTGGCGGCGCTCAATCTCCGCGGCGTCGATCACATCGACGCTGGAACCGACACGGGCGGCTTCCGTCGGCAGGCGATTGGCGGCGACGATCAGTTCCGCCACCTCCGTCGTGGGGGCGGATTGGGCCGCCACCGGCAGGGCGGCAAGGGTGGAAAAGCCGGCCAGCAGCAGGACGCACGGGCTGGTGGAAAACAAATTGGAACAGGACATTTTTCAGCAAACTCCGCTTCGCATCAGGACACGATCCGGCGGAACCGGCCCGGCACGAAGCGGTGAGCCTGCAAGGCCCTGTCTACCGCCCCGGCCGGCCCCAGGGCCGCCGAAGCGCCAACGCGAAACGGAAAACCGTCCCACCGGGGCACCCCGCCCAATGGCCGCGCGACGCATTGCCGATGGCAGGTCTCCTGGCTTGCGGGTCGTCGCATCCGCCCGGCCTTCCCAGTTTCCCAGTGGCCATGATGGGCATCGCTCGCCGCTTACAGTTGCGGGGGCAGCCGCGGCTCCGGGCTGTGACCAGCCCTTGCCCGCGTTCCCTTTTCACCCCCTGCTACGGGGGAACCATCGATAGAACCGTCATACGCCGGTACAGGCCGGCGATCAAGCTGCGGCCCCGCACCGCATGGCATATCGGCAGCGGACGCATCCCATACAGCGAAGATAAAATCCGCATGGTGCGCCGGGACTGAATCCCACATGCAAAGATCGTCACAATCGGCTGACATATTGCAATGCGGAACAATCCATCTTCCCGTTTCCCCCACCTTTCACACAGGAGACGAAATGGCGATGCTCTCATTGCTCAAGTCATCCCTGAAGGCCCGGCTGGTCATTTCGGGCATCACCATATGCCTGTTGCTGGGTGCCAGCCTGATCGGCGTTACCGGATACCTGACTTATCAGGAAACACAGCGCCGGGTGGAAGAGGCCGTACAGGAAAATAGCCGGCATTATGGGCTGATTGCCGCCGATATCATCAACCAGGCACTGCATAATGCCATTCTGATCAACGGTTTCGTGGAAGGTGGGCTGGATCAGGCCGGTGTATCGCGCGAAATGCTGTCCGCGCAGGCCATCGGTCTGGTGAATGCCAATCCCGGCATTGTCGGCGTCACCATCGCCTTCGAACCCAATGCGCTGGACGGCGATGATGCCGGCCATCCGGGCACGCCGGGGGCGGATGCGAACGGGCGCTTCGTGCCCTATTTCTTCCGCAAAAGCGGGGGCGGCGTCGGCATCGACGTGTTGGTGATGACGCTGGAGGCCGGGATCAAGGAATGGTACCTGGACCCGCTGGAACAGAACCGCACCCTGCTGACCGCCCCCTATATATATCCGGTGGAAGGCAAGGATGTGCTGATGGTGACCGCCAGTGTGCCGATCCGGCGCCAGGGCAAGGCGGTGGGCATCACCACCACCGATCTGGCGCTGACGGCGCTGCAAAAGCAGTTCGCCAGCTTTCAGCCGATGGGTGTGGGCGATGTGCGGCTGATTGCCCACAGCAACCATTGGGTTGTACACCCCGCCGCCGAGAAGCTGAATACCAAGGTGGAGGCACCGGGCCTCGCCCCCCTGCTGGCCGAGGCCGCCCGCAGCGGCCAACCGGCCACGGCGCAATTGAACTTGGAAGGGGTGGACCGCATTGCCGTGGCCCTGCCCATCCATTTCGCCGGGGCGTCAGAGCAATGGAGTGTGCTGGTAACCGTACCGGCGACCGTGGTCACCCAATCGGTGTGGGACAATGTGCTGCCAATGGCGTTGACGGGTCTGGTACTGGCGGCCTTGGCGGCGGCTGCATTCGCCTGGATGGGCCATGGGTTGGCCAACCCTATCCTGAACCTCACTCAATCCATGGGCCGGATGGCTGGTGGTGACCTGACCTCCGAAATCCCCTGCCAGGATCATGGTGATGAGATCGGCCAGATGGCCAAGGCGCTGCGGGGCTTCCGTGACGGATTGGCACAAACCGAGCGGTTGCGGGAAATTGCCACCCAGCGGGAAGAAGAAATGGCCGAGCGCCAGCGCCTCGACCGGTTGGCCCTGGCCGACCAGTTCGAACGCGAAGTGGGTGCCCTGCTGCGACAGGTGAACGCCGCCGCAAGCCAGTTGGTTGAGCAATCCAACCTGATGTCCAGCGATTGCAACGAGACGCAGCAAAGTGCAGCCCTGGGGGCTGCCGCCGTCATGGAGGCCGCCTCCAATGTGCAGACGGTGGCAGCAGCGGCGGAGGAGTTGCGCGCCTCCATCGCCGAGATCGGCAACCAGGTACAGATGTCTGCCGGCGTCGCCGCCCGCGCGGCGGACGAGGCCGGGGCCGCCACCCGGACTGTGGACGCGTTGAACCAGAGTGCAGACCGTATTGGCGCCGTGGTCGGGTTGATTTCCGAGATTGCCAGCCAGACCAATCTGCTGGCCCTGAATGCGACCATTGAGGCGGCGCGGGCCGGAGAGGCCGGCAAGGGCTTTGCCGTGGTGGCGGCGGAGGTGAAGAATCTGGCCACCCAGACCGGCAAGGCGACAGAGGAAATCGCCGAGCTGGTGGCCAATATCCGCAGCAGTTCCGGCGAGGCGGTGAAGGCCATCCAGGGCATTGCCGCCACCATCCGGTCGATCAACGAAACCTCCACCGCCATTGCCGGTGCGGTGGAGGAACAGACGGCGGCCACCCAGGAAATCGCCCGCAATGTGACGGAGGCCTCACGCGGCACCGATGATGCTTCACGCGCCATCCAAGGTATTGCCGAAAGGTGGTGCAGGTGACGGAGGCCGCCGCCATGGCGCTGACCAGCGCCACCGATGTGCGCGGCCACGCCACCCAGGCAGACGGCGAGACGCACGGCTTCCTGCGTCGCATTCGGGAAGGATAAGGTGAAGCCGGGGCTGGACCGGGGGCACACTTGCCGTTAAGCAAGGGGGCCCCTTGTCCATCACCGGTTGGGTCCGATGCGCTTTCTTCACGCTGCCGATATCCATCTCGACAGTCCGCTGCTGGGCCTGGCTGGGCGTGCCGGGGTGCGGGCGGACGAGCTGGTGGGGGCGACAAGGCGGGCGCTGGTGCGGCTGGTGGATGCAGCATTGGCCGAACCGGTGGCGTTTTTGATCATCGCCGGCGATCTGTATGACGGGGATTGGCGCGATTTCATGACCGGGCTGTTCTTCGCCGGGCAGATGGCACGGCTGGAACGGGCCAATATTCCCGTCATCATCCTGCGCGGCAATCATGATGCCGAAAGCCTGATGACACGGCAGTTGAGCCTGCCCGGCAATGTGCAGGTCTTTTCATCGCGCAAGGCGGAAACCATCCGGCTGGATGATCTGCGCGTAGCCCTGCATGGCCGCAGCTTCCCCAGCCGGCATGTCACGGAGAATATCGCGCGCTCATATCCGCCGCCGGTAGCGGGGTATTTGAATATCGGCGTGCTGCATACCGCCCTGGAAGGCAAGCCGCCACACGCGCCCTACGCCCCCTGCTCCATCAATGACCTGATGGGCAAGGGCTATGATTACTGGGCGCTGGGCCATGTGCATGAACGGGCCGTGCTGGCGCAAGATCCCTGGATCATCTTCCCCGGCAACCTGCAAGGACGCCATGCCAACGAAACAGGGCCCAAGGGCGCCACGCTGGTGAGCGTGGAGGAAGGCCGCATAGCCAAGGTGGAAGCGCTGGCCCTGGATCAGGTGCGTTGGGCGCGGCTGGCGGTGGATGCCGGCGATTGCGCGGATGAGGCTGCCCTGGGCAACCGGCTGGTCACCGCCTTCGCCGATGCCGGTACGGAGGCAGAGGGGAGAACACTGGCCGTGCGGCTGCGTATATCCGGGCGGACGCCGCTGCATCGCTGGTTGAAATCGGATACGGAACGGTTGGCGGCAGAGGTGGAACTGGCGGCCAGCCGGGCCGGCGGGGATATCTGGATCGAACGGATCGTTATCGAAACGACAGACGCCTTGGCCGCACCGGCAGCGGCGGGCGATGCGTTGGCCGAACTGGCCGCCGCCATTGCCGAATTGCGGGAAGATGCCGCCGCCCGCAGCATGCTGGCCGACGATCTGGCGGCATTGCGCCACAAACTGCCGCCGGGTGCGCTGGCCGCCGCCGGGTTGGACGGGGAGGATGAAACCGCGATGCTGGAAAGCGTGCTGGCCGATGCCGAAGCCCTGTTGCTGAACCGGTTGGCGGGGGAAGCGTGATGCGGATCGACCGGCTGGACCTGGAGCGTTATGGCCATTTCACCGACCATCAGCTGGATTTTTCCGGCGCGGATGTGCGGCTACATATTGTGCATGGCGCCAACGAGGCGGGGAAATCCACCGCCCTGTCGGCCATCTGTGACCTGCTGTTCGGCGTGCCGGAGCGCACGCGGCTGGGATTTCGCCATGGCAACAATGCCCTGCGCATCGGGGCAGTGCTACGCCAGCCCGATGGATCCATTTTGGAGGTAAAGCGGCGCAAGGGCCGGCAGAATACCCTGTTGGCCGCCGACGGCACCACGGCGCTGGGGGATGGCACACTGGCCCCGCTGCTGGGCGGCATTGACCGGGAACAGTTTAAACGGCTGTTCGGGCTGGACCATGCCCACCTGCGCGCCGGTGGGGAAGCGATGCTGGCGGCGGGCGGCGATCTGGCGCGCACCCTGTTCCAGGCTGGCAGCGGGCTGACCGGGATTGCCGACATCATGGCCGGGCTGCAGACCGATGCAGACCGGCTGGGCAGCCCGCATAAGCGCCAGGGCAGCAAACCGCTTTATGAAGCGCTGGACGCCTATCAGGCGGCAACAGCACGGATGCGGAACGAGGCCACCAAGGCGGAAGCCTGGGAAGCGGCGGAGAAAAGGCTGGCCGATGCGCGGGCGGCCCTGGCCGGGCTGCAGGCTGACCTGGAAAAGGCGCAGCGGGCACAAAACCGGCTGGAACGTATCCGCCGCGTGCGGCCCCTGCTGGCCCGGTTGGAAACGCTGGCCGCCGAACGCGCTGAACTGGGGATGGGGCCGGACCTGCCAGCCACACTGGCCGAACGCTGGAACGCCGCACAAACCCGGCTGTTGCAGGCCCAACGCCACCGCCAGCAGGCAGCATATCAACTGGAAACGGCGCTGAAGGCCCTGGTTGATGCAGGCGATGCCCCCCGATTGCCCGAATTGGCGACAGAGATCGAAGCCCTGTTCCAGCGCGCCGGCAGCGTGGAAAAGGCCCGGGCCGACCTGCCCCGTCGCCAGCGCGACCTGGATATCACCGATGAACGACTGTCCCTGTTGGCGGCCCGTCTGGGGCGCAACAGCAATCCGGAGGCGCTGGAACAGGCCCAACCGGGCCGCGTGCTGGCCGCCCGTATCCGGGAGAAGTTGGCCGCCCATGGCCGGCTGGACGGCGCCCGTGATGCTGCCACCAAGCGGGAGATGCTGGCCGAACGCAGCCTGACCGATCTGGCGGACACGGCAGGGGAAACGGATGCCGCCGGCGATCCGCTGGCCGCCGAAGCCGCCCTGGCCGCCGCCTTGCGGCTGGGGGAGGTTGAAAAGCGGCTGGATGAGGCAGCACGGGAGGCAGAAGCCCGCGCCGATGATCTGGTGACCGCGCTCACCCGGCTGGGCCGTTTCACCGGCACGGCGGAAGCGCTGGCAAAACTGGCATTGCCCGATCTGGCGGTCATCGAGGGATGGACTGCACGGCTGAACGATCTGGCGCAGAAGCAGGCCAAGCTGCTGGACGCGCTGGCCCAGGCAACGGCGGATGAACGCAAACATGCCGCCACCCTAGCCGAACTGGCCGCCGACGGGGAGGTGCCAACCCTGGCCGCCATTGAGGAGGCACGCCGCCAACGCGACGGAGCCTGGCAGGCCATCCGCCGCCGGATACTGGAGAAGCTAGATGTTCCGGTAGCGGAATGGTCTGCCCTTGGATTGGAGGATGCACCCGCACCCCGCTTTGAGGCGACGGTAAGGGCTGCCGACCAACTGGCCGACCGACGTGACCGGGAGGCGCAGCGTGTTAGCCGCCACGCCCGCGCCAGCAGCGATCTAGCCGAAGCCAGTGCACGACGGGAGGCATTGGAACGAGACCGGAAAGATCTGGCGGCACAGACGCACAAGCGGGAGGCCGAATGGCAGGGGCTGTGGCGGGAGAGTGGACTTGATGCTGCCGAACCGGTGGTGATGGCTGGCTGGCGGCGGCAGGTGGATGGCGTGCTGGCGCTGTACCGGCAGGGACAGGAAGCCGCGCGCAAAAAAGCCGGGCTGGGGGAAGAGGCAGCGCGCTGCGCCGGCCACCTGCGCGACGCCATGGAACTGGCCGGGCGCCCCGTCCCCGCCGGGGAAACCGAGTTGTCCCGCCTGCGCGCCCGCGCCGATGCGGCGGTGAAGGCCTGCCGGGAACAGACGGACAAGGTGGAAAAGCGCCGGCAGGAACAGGCTCGCGCGGAACGCGCCCTGCGCGATGCCCAGCGGGAAAAGGCGGAGGCGGGGGAAGCACTGGCCGCCTGGGTGGAAGGCTGGGCCACCGATATGGCCGCCTTGGGCCTGCCCAAAGGCACCAGCCCGACCGAGGCAGAAGCAGCCCTAGGGGCATGGGAGGATATCAGCCAGGAACTGCACGGGCGACGCGAATTGGCGCACCGCATCGATGCACTTTCACATGATATCAGACAATTCCATGATGATCTGAATGTTCTTTCTGAAAAAACGATCGCCCTGGACCCGACCTTGGCTCTGGATGCCGGTGCTCCGGACGCGGCCAACCGGCTGCTGATGGCGCTGGATGGTGCCCGCCAACGCAACACCCGGCGCGGCCTGCTGGCCGATGCGGCGGGTAAAGCCCGGCGTGCCGATGATGAGGCAGCGCTGGAACTGGCCGATGCGCTGGCGGAACATGACGATCTGCAACGACTGCACGGTTTGGCAACGGGCGATGATGTGCCCTCCCTGGTGGCGCTGGCCAACCGGCGGCGGGAATTGGTGAAGGCTGAACAGGCGGTCTTGGCCGAACTGGCCCAGGCCGGCGACGGGCACAGCCGTACAGCGCTGGAGACGGAAGCCGCCGGGCTGGACCCGGACGGGGCCGCCGCCGAACTGGCCGCTATGGGACAGGAGATCAGCCGCCTGCAGGCGGCGTTGCCGCAGGTCTCCTCCGACCTGCGGGATGCGGAACGGGCGCTGGAAGAGCTACGCCAGCGCAGCGGCATTGGCGAAGCGGCGCAGGAAGCGGCGGCAGCCGAGGCCAAGGCGGCCCAGAACGCCGCCCGCTGGCTGCGCCTGCGCGCCGCCGGGCTGTTGCTGACCCAGGCGGTGGAACGATATCGTAACCGGAATGAACATCCGCTGCTGCGCAGGGCCAGCACCATCCTGGCTTTGATGGCGGCCAGCGGCGGCAACCCGGTGACGCATCTGAAGGTGGATTATGGCGATGGCGACCATTCGGTACTGTTGGGCGTGCGCCGCGATGGCAGCGACGTCCAGGTGCAGGATATGAGCGAGGGGCTGCGCGACCAACTGTTCCTGGCCTTGCGCATCGCTGCCGTGGAGGCACATGTGGACCAGTCCGCGCCCCTGCCCTTTATCGCCGACGACCTGTTCATCACATCGGACGAATCCCGCACGGCAGCGGGGTTGGCCGCTTTGGTGGAACTGGGGGCCAGCACACAGGTGGTGCTGTTCACCCACCATCGCTATGTGCTGGATGTGGCTCAGGGGCTGGAGGGCGTGCGGGTGCATGAATTGGTGGCAGCGGCCTGACCACGCGCTCAACCCGAAATCCTTTACGCCGGCTGGATCGCCTGGGCGAAGGTGAAGAAGGATTTGGGGTCCACTTGCTTTTTCACTTTTTGCAGGCGGGGGTAATTCTCCCCATAATAGGCGATGGGCCAATCGCCCAGGCTGGGGTCGGAAAAGTTCTGATAAGCGCCCACCGCCCCGGTCTGCTGATTGGCCAGATTATAGAAATTCTGCTGCCATTGCAGGTTCGCCTGCACCTGTTCTGGCGGATCGGTCGGCTGCCACCAGTTCATTTCCACCGTGAACAGCCAGTCGAACCCACGATGCACATAGGCGGTCTCCGTCGGTTTCATCTGGTTAATGGCCCCACCTACCTGGAAAAATTTGAAGGCCACCGGCATGGCCGTGCCGGGGATGCGGCGGGTCTGCTCCATCAGTTCCCCAATAGCCGCCTCAGTAATACGGTTGGCCATCATGTAGCTGGATTTTTCCTGGTAATAATAAGGGTAAGTGGATTCACCCAGGAAATCCTGTCCCTTCCAGTAGGATGTATTCTCCTCCAGATTTTTCTCTGACGCCGTTTCCCACCATTTGCCGAAGATGGATTCCAGGGTCTTGTCGCATTTATGCAACTGGCCCAGCACGGACAGTGTAACCCCCTTGCCAGCGCAACGCTGGGCCAGACTGGGCATGGTGATGCTGATCTTGCTGCCGAATTCATCCGGCGCACTGGCCAGTTGGGTCAACAGCCCGTACAGAACCTTTGTCAGGTCGCCGCTGTTCCAGGTGAGGTTGAACACCGTCACCGTATCCACCGGGTAAGTCTGCAGGGTAAAGGCGGTGTTGATGCCGAAATTACCGCCAGCGCCGCCGCGGCAGGCCCAGAACAGATCGCGGTCATGGGTATCGTTGGCGCTATGTAACTCCCCATCCGCCGTGATCAGATCCGTCGCCGTCAACAGGTCGGAGCCGACGCCGAAACGCCGCATGTTGAAGCCGATCCCACCGCCCAGCAGGAAACCCGCCGCCCCCACCGCATCGCAGCGGCCATGGGTGATGGTGCGGCCCAGCCGTTCCAGAGCTTTGTAAACCAGTGCATTGGACATGCCGCCGTCGATGCGCACCTTCCCGTCATCGCCGACAGGCACCACCGCCTTCATCAATGACATGTCGATCAACAGGCCGGGGGTCGAGGAGAAGCCGGCATAATTATGCCCGCCAGAGCGCACGGCGAACGGCTTGTTATGTTTCTTCACCCACTGGATGCAGGCCAGCACATCCTCCGCCTTCTCACACCGGGCGATGCCCTGGGGCGGGATATTGTAGCGCAAGTTGTTGGGGCGGGAGACATCGGCAAAGAACGGGTCTTCCGGGCGCAGGACCGGGCCCTGCATCGCCTTGGCCAGATCGGTCCAGGCGGAAGGCGGCGGGCAATAGGCGCGGTCGCCATCGGCGGCACGGGCGAACCGCACCGGCCCTGGTATCTGTGTTGCAACCGCCAGCCCACCCAGGCCGGCCAGGAAAGAACGCCGGTTGGATTCTAACTTTCGTAGCATGATAACTCCGATATCCTCTCTCTTAGGTTTATCAGGGCATATGCTGACTCGGCAAGAAAATCGGTGTCCAAGCGCATCATTTTTCAATCATTGCGTGGGTTGTCCGGGGTTGCGCGGCAAGGCGACGCAACCCCGGACCGATCCGATCACCAGTAGAATTTCACGCTGAGGGACGCGTTGCGGGCTTCCCCGAAGCTGCTGAAACTCCAATATTTCTTGTTGAACAGGTTGTTGATATTGCCGGTAATGTCGGCCCGCTGGCCAGCGATGAGGGTGCTGTACTGGAACCCGGCATTGGCCAGCACCCGGCTGGGCATATAAAGCGCATTGTCATCCGCCACCGGGGCCTTGCCGAAATAGCGGACATTGCCATGCAGGCGCAGCCCTTCCACCGCAGGCACCTGATAATCGGCATTGGCCAGCAACTGCCAGCGCGATGCCTCTGCCGGGGTATTGCCTTCCAGCGCCTCGTTCCCGGCAGATACCTTGTCGATCTTGGGATCAAGATGCAGGGCGCCCAGGCCCAGGCGCAGATCCGACGTCACCCGGTAGGAACCGGAAAATTCCACACCCTTATAGATGCTCAACCCATCCTGGGAGAGATAGCGCAGCCCGTCCGTCACCGTATCGATCTGGTTGGCCCGTTCAACGCGGAAGGCGGCCGCCGTCAGGCTGAGGCTTTGATGTTCATATTTGACCCCGGTTTCATATTGCTTGGAAATGGTGGCACCGAGGATTTCGCCTGCATTGACATAATCACCGCCCACACGGGTGCCCGCCTCCATGGATTCCACATAGGAGCCATAGAGCGAGACATATTCCGCCGGCTTGTAGACCAGCGCCAGGGTCGGCGTGGTGGCGGTGGTGCGATAGCTGCTGTCCACCGCCGGATCGCCGTCGAAATCCAAAATCTTGTACTGGGTCCGGCGGGCCCCGACGATCGCCTGCCATTGCGGGCCGATATGCAGCGTGTCGGAAATGAACAAAGCCGTCTGCCTGTCTTCCGACTTGCCGCCAGCGGTGCTGAAATCAAGATCGCGGGTGACCCGGAAGGTCTGTTCCTGATGAATATTGCCGGTGAAATCACTGCCCCAGTAATAGCCGTTTGTGCCGAAATCACCGGGATTATGCTGCAGCCCGGCACCGGCCACCAATTCATGGCGGATGGGCCCGGTTTCCAGCTTGCCCTGTACCAGGGCCTGACCGAAATGGGTCTGATTGGTGTTGGCAAAATTATAGGCATAACCCTGGTAATCACCGGCCTTGTTCAACATATCGATGAACATCTTGTTCGACTGGTGATTCTTGCGCGTATAGCCGTAATTCAGCTTGGCCGTCCAATCCGCCGCCATGTCCCAATCCAGCCCGGTGGACAGGGCCGTGGTGCGGGTGCGGTAATAGGAATTATCGACGTTCAGATCGTCGTAATTCTGGGTCGCTTCGGGCAGAACCGAGCCTTCATACTCGCTCCAATAGATATTGAAGGGCTCATGTTCCAGCTTGCTGGCCTCGTGCATGACACTGGCATGCCAACGCAGATCGGGGGTGATGGCATAATCCAGCGCCAGCGAACCCACCCAACGGTTGACCCCGGCCTCGTTATAAGCCGTCCCCTGTTCACCCGCCAGATTGAGGCGATAGCCCAACCGGCCATCGCCCACCGGGCCGCCGGCGTCGATATGGCCATAGCGGATGCTGGAACTGCGATACCCCAGTTCGGTAGTCAGCATCGGTTGGGCCGTGGGACGCTTGGTCTGATAGAGGATGGCCCCACCCGGCGAACCGAAACCATACATGAAACCGGTCAGCCCCTTCAGCGCCTGCACGGTTTCCACCGGTTCCAGCGGAAAGTCGCCGCCCCAATAGAGCAGCAGCGGCACATCATCGACATAATAATTGCGCACACCCAGACCCCGGATCTGCGTGCCCCACCAGTTGGTGGTGCCGGCGCTGGCAAAGGAGAAGACGCCGGGATCATTGATGAAAATCTGGCCGATGCTGGTGGCCTGCCGCTTGGCGATCTCGTCCTTGTCAACCACAGTCGCGGAAAAGGGCGTGTCCAGCAGGCTTTTTTCCCCCAGCGCCCCGCTGGTCACCGGCTGTTTCAGCCTTTCATGGGTGCCGATGACGACAATATCATCATCCGCCACACGCTGGGCCAACGGGTCATCCCCCTGCTGTGCCGCCGCCGGTGCGGCCAGCGCGCCCAACAGCCACAGCGCGGCACCGGCCCGCAAAATCCCCGACATTTTCATCTGATCCCCCATTTCCGATATGGACATTCCCCGATATGGCGGAAACTATTAATAATACTGATTATCATTAGCAAACCGTAACACTGGTATAGCAGCCGTGCGGCGGATGGGCAGCAGCCTTCCGGTGCGGGCGGGTGCAAAGGGGCCGGAAAATCCCTATTCTCCCCTCCCCTGCTTTCCGGTGCGGCCAGGGCCGCCTACGACGATTGGTGATTGGGAATGAGCCGTTTCTGGAGCCCCCTTGTTCACAGCCTGACCCCCTATGTGGCCGGTGAACAGCCCCGGATTCATGGCCTGATCAAGCTGAACACCAATGAAAATCCCTATGGCCCCTCCCCGCGCACGCTGGCGGCCATCAAGGCAGCGGCGGATGACACGCTGCGCCTGTACCCGGACCCGACGGGGCTGGCGCTGCGCCAGGTGATTGCCGACAGCCACGGCCTGTCGGTGGATGAAGTGTTTGTCGGCAATGGGTCGGACGAGGTGCTGGCCCACTGCTTCCAGGCGCTGCTGAACCATGATCAGCCGCTGCTGTTCCCGGATATCAGCTATAGTTTCTATCCGACCTATTGCCGGCTCTACGGCATTGATTTCCGCACCATCCCGCTGGATGCGGCGATGCGGGTGCAGGTGGCGGATTACAAGGGGCCCTGTGGTGCCATCATCCTGCCCAACCCCAACGCCCCCACCGGCATCGCCCTGCCGCTGTCGGAGATTGAAACGCTGCTGCGCGACCATCCCGATCAGGTGGTGGTGATTGACGAGGCCTATGTGGATTTCGGCGCGGAGAGTGCCATCCCGCTGGTCAAGACCTATCCCAACCTGCTGGTGGTACACACCCTGTCCAAGTCGCGCAGCCTGGCGGGGCTGCGCGTCGGTTTCGCCGTGGGCCAGCGCCCGTTGATTGAGGCGATGGAGCGGGTGAAGGACAGTTTCAATTCCTACCCGCTGGACCGGCTGGCCCTTGCCGGTGCCGTGGCCGCCTGGACCGACCAGGATTGGTTCGAAACCCACCGCCAGCGCATCATCGCCAGCCGGGAGGCGCTGACGGTTGCGCTGCAGGGGCTGGGGTTCGAGGTTCTGCCCTCCGCCGCCAACTTCCTGTTCGCCCGCCACCCGGACCGCGCCGGCAAGGAACTGGCCGCCGCGTTGCGGGAAAAAGCCATCCTGATCCGGCACTTCCAGAAGGACCGGATCGGGGACTTCCTGCGGATCACCGTGGGGACAGAGGCGGAGTGTGCACGGCTGGTGGCAGCGTTGGGGGAGGTTTTGGGGTGAGGGGTGGTGTGGGATGGGTACAGCCAGTTGGTGTTTCCGGGCTTACTAATCATACGAAAGGAGTCGCAGTTGGGCAGCTGTTCTGAGCGTATTCTATAGGGGCTTCAAGAAGCTCTTGACGACGCGATGGGGCATGATGTCCCGTCCTAACTACACATGCCCAGAAATGCTATATTTGGTAACCAGTGAACCTTCCAGGAATGAAATCCATGAAAACGACGAACATAACGTCCGTAAAATCGTAGAATTATTTTCTAACCATCCAGTAGATTATTCCGTGATCAACACCCGAACCAACTAAAAATCTAAAAACTCGAATTGATCAAAATATTTTATTGAGATTTTATACTGATGCGATGCATTTAGCATTATCTAATTCATACGACTAAACACTATATGATCAAAAATTTCTGGTATTTTAGCGCACAATATCTTAACTGGACTTTTAAGATCCATTTTTTTACCTCCAATAATAATTGGATAAGATTCAAATAAGGAAGTATATTTTGAAATAATGAATAAAGGATTTATTTTCCCAAATTTTTCGTCTCCGGCATCGGGACTTATTGACAAATTAAAGTAATCTAAAACAAAATCACCCCAATTCATAACGCCATAACTTGAATGAAATTCAATAGAAACCCTTTTTGTAACATCTCTTAAAGAAATATACAAATCAGCGTATACACAGGAGAAATATCTAATATTATCATTGAACGAATAATTAACAATTCCCCCCATTTGATCGCGCTTTAAATTTACGTAATTAAGCACCCCAAACCCATTATCTCCAAAAATACGAGGCTGATTTTTTTGTAGCTCCAGCACAACGCTACCCAATCCAGATTCCTTCAAATTCTGATTAAGTCTATCAATAAATAAAAATAAATCAATATTAATTTCTCGGATATAGTTTTCCAATGTGTCCATGAGTTGATTTTTTATGTTTTCAATGTCTTTAATATTCTGGATGAGTATATCTGCAGCATCCATGCGTTGCTTTATTAACGAAAAAACGTTATCAGCATCTACTAAAGATTTCATAATTCCCTCCGCAAATTTATGAAATAATATCCCAGACAATCAATAAATACACTAATTTTCCCCTCACCGAAACGTCTCAATCTCCAACCCAAACCGTTTCAGCTTATCGTACAGCGTCTTCCGCGGCACCTGCAATTCCGCACTCACCGCCGCCACATCGCCCTTGTGGCGGCGCATGGAGTCCGCGATCAGGCGGCGTTCGAAGCCGTCCACCAGATCGGCCAGACTGGCTGAACCGGGGGTGCCAGCGGGTGCCGTGGCCGGGGACGCCCCTGCCCCACCACCCAGCCCGGCCGGCAGCAGGGGCAGGCCGATCACCGCGCGTTCGGCCAAGTTACCCAGTTCGCGCACATTGCCCGGCCAGCCATGGGCGAACAGGGCCTGTCGTTCCGCCTCCGACACAAAGGGCGGCACGCGGCCCAGGCGGCCCGCCGTCTGGCCCATGAAATGGTCCAGCAGCAGGCCGATATCCTCTGGCCGGTCGCGCAAGGGCGGGATGGTCAGGGGCACCACGTTCAGGCGGTAATATAAATCCTCCCGGAACTTGCCGGCGCGCGATAATTCCCCCAGATCGGCTTTGGTGGCGGCGACAAAGCGCAAATCCAGCGGGATCGCCTTGTTGGCCCCCAGCCGCTCCACCCGGCGATCCTGCAACACCCGCAGCAGTTTCACCTGCAGGGCCAGGGGCATACTCTCAATCTCATCCAGGAAGACGGTGCCGCCATCGGCATATTCCAGCTTGCCGATGCGCAGCTTGCCGGCCCCGGTGAAGGCCCCGGCCTCGTGCCCGAACAGCTCGCTTTCAAACATGCTGTCCGGGATGGCGCCGCAATTCAGCGCCACAAAGGGCCGGTTGGCGCGGCTGGAAAACTGGTGCAGGGCGCGGGCGACCATTTCCTTGCCGCTGCCCGTCTCCCCCAGCACCAGCACATCGGCCCCGGTATCGGCCACCTGCAAAATGGTGCGCTTCAGCGCCTGCATGGCGGGTGACCGGCCCAGGATCAGGCTGTCAATGCCATGGTCGCCATCCAGGGCCGCGCGCAGCCGCCGCACCTCCGCCGACAGGCGGCTTCGTTCCAGGGCGCGGTGAACGGTGGTGGTCAAGCGCTCAGAAGCAAAGGGCTTTTCAATGAAATCATAGGCCCCGTCGCGCATGGCCCCCACGGCCATGCTGATATCACCATGCCCGGTCATCAGCACCACGGGCAGATCGGGGTCCAGCCCCTGGGCGGCGCGCAGCAGGTCCATCCCGTCCATGCCGGGCAGGCGCACATCGGTGATCAGCAGATCCGCCGGCCCCGCCTTCAGGGCGGCCAGCGCCGGTTCAGCGGCGGCAAAGGCGGTGACGGGCAGGTCGGCCAGTTCCAGCGCCTGTTCAATGCCCAGGCGCACGGCGTCCTCATCCTCCACCAGCAGGATGCGCGGCGGTCTCTCAACCATGGGCGGGCAGGTCGATGGTGAACATTGCCCCTCCTTCCGGGCGGTTGGCGGCATGGATGCTTCCCCCATGGTCCTGCACCATCCCGGCGGAAATCACCAGCCCCAATCCAAGCCCCTGGCCCGGCGGCTTGGTGGTAAAGAAGGGTTCGAACAGGTGGGACAGGCTTTCCGGCGCAATGCCGGACCCGCTATCCAGCACCCGCACCAGGGCGCGGGCACCGTCGCGCACGGCCTCCAGCCGGACCTGTCGCACGGGGCCGCCGGCTACGGCATCCAGGGCATTGCCCAACAGATTGACCAGCACCTGTTCCAGCCGGATGGGATCAAACCGCACCCACAGGTCGGGGTCGATGGCGGTTTCAACCGTCGCATCCAGCCGCCGGCTTTTTTCCGTCAGCAAAGCCAG
>Ga0209373_10002812_pt1 | contig 16806 bp, 16 predicted proteins | sample Higcelweek5metaG_FD_187173 | JGI IMG/M metagenome (GOLD analysis project Ga0209373, IMG submission 187173) | Freshwater pond sediment microbial communities from the University of Edinburgh, under environmental carbon perturbations - High... | ecosystem: Environmental > Aquatic > Freshwater >... | reverse complement strand
TCGAGCGCGGGTCGCGTTGTCGTTTCGTGGTGCGAGAGGGGAGACTCGAACTCCCACGGACGCGGCCGCTGGATCCTAAGTCCAGTGCGTCTACCAATTCCGCCACTCTCGCGTCTTGATTCGCCATAAGCGCCTGAAAAACTGCCGCTGGCGCTGTCAAAAGTCCTGTTAGATAAGCGGGGGGCGGCGAACTGTCAACCAGCAGCCATGCCGGTTCCGGCTTGCCGCCTCAGCTTACGGAAGCTTCTTACAAAAGATCGAGGATGCGCCGCACCTTGATCAAAAGGTCGGCGGGAGTCTGGGCCAAGATGCGGATCATGGGCTCCTTGCCCATGCCCCCAAGGTCGACAACGGCATCCACGTTGCGCGGCGCGCTCGAGGCCTCCAGCGCGGCCTGGGTGCCCCAATCCATGGTGCCGCCCTCATGCCCCAGTCCGTCAGCCGGCTCATCAGCGCGGTCAAAGCTCGCAGTGGTGAAGCTCGTGCGCTTCAACGCGGCCAGGGTCTTCTCGTCGCAAAGGATGTTCAGCGCACAGGACAGCCGAGGGTTGTACTTGCGCGCAGCCAGCAGCACGCGGGCCATGTGCGAGGATGCGCCGAATTCCGGCCCGCCCGCCAAGATGACCTCGCCGCGACGGGTGCAGGTGATGCGGCCGCTGAAGGCGGCAATATCCTGGGCGGCACCGGCAAAAGGCAAGGCCAGCACAAGATTGGAACGCACCTCGGGGATGAGTTTGGCGAACTGCGGCAGCTGCGCAAGCGCCCTGCCCGCCTCGGCCAGCTCATCCAAAAGCCCGAGCCTGGCCTGCTCCTTCAAAAGCGGCACGGCATGGTTTGGCGAACCGCCGCCGACGCCGACGGAATAGCTTGCGCGCAGGGCCGCATGCAGAAAAGCCTGTGCCTTGCGCACGCTGGTGAGCATATCAAACCCCAGGCCCAAATGCGCGGCAATGGCGGCGGAAAGCGCGCAGCCGGTGCCATGAAGGTTCTTTGTGTCAACGCGGGTCTGCATAAGCGGCAAAGGCTTCTGTCCCGGCGTCGCGTACCAGTCCGTGGCAGCGGGGGAATCCATGTGCCCGCCCTTGATGAGCACGGCCTTGGGCCCCATGGCAAGCAAACGCGCCGCAGCTTCGCAGATGTCCTGGGCGTTTTTGATCTTGAGCCCGGTAAAGAGCTCTGCCTCGGGAATATTCGGCGTCACCAGATCGGCCTGCGGGAACAGATGGCGCACCATCTCGGTGACGGCCGACGCTTCAAGCAGGCGTGCGCCCGATTGGGCCACGCACACGGGGTCGATGACCAGAGGAAAATCGCGGCGTGACAAAGGCTCCGCAAGGGCCTTGATGATTTCTCCGGAGAACAGCATGCCGGTCTTGGCGGCGCGCACGCGCAAATCGCTGGCGACGGTTTCGTACTGCTGGACCACGAACTCGGGTGGCACCGGATGGATTCCGGTGACCGCGATGGTGTTCTGGGCCGTAAGCGCGGTGATGACCGAGGCGCCGAAACCGCCAAGCATGGCGATGGTCTTGAGATCGGCCTGAATGCCGGCGCCACCGCCGGAATCGGACCCGGCAATGGTCAGGATGGTTGGGCTTGCTTGCATGGGGATTTTACCTCAGAGCCTGTGCGGCCAAGCGCGTGCGTCCGGCGCGGGTAGACAACCCGCGCCGCCCGGACCGGATTCGGATGTGCATGGGGGGAGCCGCCCAGGCAGGCTAGCTGCCCGTGCAGGTCAGCTTCACATAGTCTTCAAGGGAAACGCCGCTCCAGGCTTTGCTGGTCCAGTAAGCCGTGGCCCAAATCATGAGCGCTGTGGCCTGCAGGTCGTTCAGGCGTCGCAGCTTGATTTCAAGATTGCTGCGGCTGGCGCCGTGCATGATGTGCGCCTCGTGCTCGTCGCAGGCGCTCTCCACGCGGAGCATGAGATACGCCTGTTTGGACTGGTTAGGCAGCAGGCGGACATCGCGGTGCGACTCAAGGATGGTCTTGAGCTCCGCCGTGGTGAACTCCACGGACACGCCCCGGATCATCTTGAAAAAAACATCCACAGCCCAGGGGAGGATGAATTCTGCACCTGCACTCTTGGTCTTGAAAAAGTCCTTGAGCCACTTTTCGTGGTCGGTGCTGATCCTGGCGGCGACTTGCGGCATGTCTGCTCCTCCGAATAAACTCGCGGGAGATGTATTTCCCCTATCGCATGTGGACGGCATCTATCAAGAGTAAATCTAGAGCAAATCCTCTTATTCCTGAAAACCTTCGCGCAGCTGCCGGAACATCTGCACAACGAAATCTTGCGGCACATCGCGGCCATCAACCTGCATCCCGGACAAAAGCGTCACCCAGTTGCCGCTCGGCGTGCGCAGGGAACGCGTTTCCAAAACATACGCCCGCGGCTGCGGCCCCATGATGGATACAGTCAGACACCATCCGCCGGAACAGGGCTCCCAGCACGTGGCCACGACGCGGCAGGCCACGGCTGAACCGCCCTCGACCAGCCGCAAAAAGCCGGCAAGGCTCAGGGCTTGGCCCTGACGGTCCGTAACGCCAAGAAAAGAACCTTGCTGCGAGCGGAGCACGAGAGGACGGCTTAAAAGCTCCTCTGAGGGAGAATGCGCGGGGAACCGCTCCGCCCGTGGAGCAAAATCGCTTTTATCGCGCTCTTGCTGCAACGCTTGGCGCAATGCCGCGATTTCCGTCTCCAGGCTCTGCATGCGCGCGGTATGGGCGGCTTGCGTCTGATGAAGCTCGGTGCGGACAACGGCCAGTTCCTGGCGCAGACGCGCCTGTGCTTCCAAGCTTTCGGAAACCTTCATAAGCGCGCCGTTCATGCAGCGAAGAACCCCATCCGCCAGGGCCTGCGACTCCCCTGAGCCAAGCCCGCCGGCGCGTTCGGCTCGTCCCAGAAGGGCAAAGCCCTCGGCCAGATCGTGCTCCAAAAGGTCCAGGGACCAGTCGGCGTTGCCCATGCCAGCACCCCTCCCCGCCTGGATGATGAGCGAAAAGACGCACATAACCCATGGCCTGCCTGCAACGATTTTCTTTTGCATACGGTAGGCGCAAGGGAATGTCTAGAGTTTTTATAAATTACATGAAGAGACGACCGTAAACGGCCCCGGGGACTGATGAGAGGTGCTGGCCGAAGTGTTTAATCTTCTTTGAATTTATCCTGAATTTCAAGGACCTGGTCAAAGTTCGCGAGGAACAGATCGTAGAGCTCCGGGTCGAAATGGGTCCCCCGCCCGGCGGCCATTATCTCCAGGGAGCGTTCGTTGCTCAGGGCGTTTTTGTAAGGACGCTTGGACGTCAGGGCATCGAACACATCCGCCACGGCGCAGATTCGACCCGAAAGCGGAATATCCGTTCCCGACAGGCCGCGAGGATAGCCAGAACCATCCCATTTTTCGTGATGCGAAAGGGCGATTTCGGAACCGGTCTCCAGATATTTCGAGGAACCGCCGCTCAAAATTGTGGCGCCGATGAGCGTATGCCGGCGCATGATCTCCCACTCCGCCTCGTCCAGTTTGCCTGGTTTGAGAAGGATTGCGTCCGGGATGCCCATCTTGCCGATATCGTGCATGGGACTGCTGTTCAGAATGAGATCAACATCGTCTCCGGACAAGCCATGAGCCTCGGCGATGAGGGCGCAATAGTGGCTCATGCGCATGATGTGGCTTCCCGTGTCCTCATCCTTATATTCAGCTGCCGCCGAGAGCTTGTGGATGGTCTCCATGTGCGCCTGGACCGTGGCTTGGCGGGCATGCTCAAGATCGCCCAAGGCCGCTCGCAATGCGCTGGTCTTCTCCGCAACCATCTGCTGCAGATGCTCCTGGTAGTCCTTGAGCTCATCGTGGAATTTCTTCATGCGCAAGAGCGAGGTCATGCGCACGCCGAGTTCAGTGGTATCTATGGGCTTTGCCACAAAGTCGTTCGCCCCGGCCTCCACGGCCTTGAGGCGATCGCCCTTTGCGGACAACGCCGTGACCATGACGATGGGCAAATCAGCGAATTCAGGTATTTTACGGATGCTTTTCGCGACCGTGAACCCGTCCATGCCAGGCATCATAATGTCCAGCAGAACAAGGTCTATGCTCTTATCGAGAAGTTCCAAGGCAGCCGGGCCGGAATCTGCGGAGACGCATTCATGCCCATAAGATTTGAGCAAGCCCTCAAGAACCTTGCGATTGATGAGTTCGTCATCGATGATCAGGATGCGGTCGCGTTTAGTCGCAGCGTTCACGGTCACCTTCTTCTTGGAAATATGCACCCTGATTAGGCGAAACAGTTCACAGTACTATAGTTAAGCAAAAATTCCACCAGGAATCAACCCCCTGCGCACTTATCGAAAATCAACTGGGGTTAATTCACTGGACGGATAGACGCTTGCTGTCATATTGCATTCAAACCCCGCTGCGCTTCATGGGGGACGTTTGCGCGCAAGTCTGCATCCCGTCCTGTAAAAGAGCCCAGGAGCATCAATATCGCGGCGGATGCTCGAGGGCATCAACTCTTCGGGACACGAATGGCAGCAATCTCAAAAATAAAAGTGTCGGACGGCGTCTATTACGTCACTGTTCCGGAAACCGGTCTTTGCCTGCTGTGCGGCTGCCCCGCCGACAGTGTCAAGCATCTCATGAAGCACGGCCTCATTACGGATAGGGAAAAGGATGGCGTGCGCTTTGAAACAGGCCCCAACGCCATTCTCCTCTCCGATGTTCTGATCCAGAACGGCCGCTTCGCCAATCTGTCCGAATTCCCTATTCTTCAGATGTTCTACCGCCAGGGCCGCATCATCCCCGGGCACCCGAACAACACTGGCGCCAAGCCCATCCTGGTCGGATCGCGCAGGCAGGTTGAAGCCCAGATGGAGTATATATACAGGGGCAACTACGGACTGGTGAGCGAGGAAGAGATCGTCGCCACGGGGATTCCTGCAAGCATGGCCCAGGCGATGATGCGCCTGAAGCTCAATTTCGCCTTTGGCAAGATCCGCCGCATGGAAGAGTACCTGGACCTTGTGGTGTTGGAAAACGAACCTCGGGAAATCCGTGATGGCGTGTTCGCCAAGCGTCTGAAGACGAATTCCTTTGAAATCAGCTACGCTGGCGAGTCCGTGCGGGTGGATCTGAATCTGCCGACGCATGCCGAGCCGCAGCCCCCTTACGTGCTCGGCTTTCACCAGATCAGCCGGGACGACTTCGCCGTGCTGCACTCCGGCGAGGGGGACGGCTGGGACCCCAACCGCCCAGCCATGGCGAGCATCCTGTTGTTCCATGGCAAGGTGTACCTCATCGACGCCGGCCCGAACATCCTGCACAGCCTGAACGCGCTGGGCATCAGCGTGAACGAGATCGCGGGCATCTTCCACACCCACGCCCACGACGACCATTTTTGCGGGCTGCCGGACATCATGCGCGCGGATCACCGCATACCATATTACGCCACGCCTCTTGTCCGCGCCTCGGTGATAAAAAAACTCTCCGCCCTGTCCATGATGAACGAGGAGGAATTCGGTAACTATTTCGACTTCCATGATCTTGATTTGGACACGTGGAACGACATCGACACACTGGAAGTGAAGCCTGTCTTTTCGCCGCACCCGGTGGAAACCACGGTGATGTTTTTCCGCGCCCGCGACCGCTCGGGCTATCGCACCTATGCCCACTTTGCGGATATCGCCAGCCTCAAGCTCTTGCGCGGCATGATCACAGCCGACGAGAAGCAACCAGGGATTTCGCAAGAGCTATACGATGCAGTGGCGCAGGACTACCTTACGCCTGTGGATTTGAAAAAGCTCGATATTGGCGGCGGCATGATCCACGGCGACGCCGAAGATTTTGCGAACGACCGCTCCGGAAAAATTGTGCTGGCCCACACGGCGCTGCCCCTGACCGACCGCCAGAAAGAAATTGGTGTGGCCGCGCCCTTTGGCAGCATCGATGTGTTGATTCCAGCGGAGCAGAACTATGTGCGCGCGTCAGCCTTGCTGTTTCTCGCGGCCAAGTTCCCCAGCGTCTCCGCATCGCGGCTGCAAGCGTTGTTGGACAACCCCATTGAAACGTTCACGCCAAAATCAATCATTAACAAGGCCGGCCAACGCGCTGACTGCGTGTATCTGATCCTTACCGGGCAGGTTGAGGCGATCCAGGCGCGCCGGAAGGTTTCAAGCACCCTTTCCTCCGGCGCCGTGCTGGGTGAAGCCGCCGCGCTTACGGGCAAGACCATGGCCGAAACCTACCGCGCGGCGAATTTTGTGCAAGCGTTGCGCATCCCACTGGATTTGTACACAACATTCATCAGAAGCAACAATCTTTTTGACACTATGACGCGCCAGCTTGATGTGCGCCTCTTTCTGCATGCACACCGCCTCTTTGGCGATGCCATGTCCAGCACTAGGCAGAACGCCATCGCCACCTCGGTCGAAATGAGGAACTACACCAGCGGCGCCATCCTGGCGGCATCTGAGACACCGCGCCTTTCAGTGCTCAAGTCTGGCGGCGTCGATCTGATTATTGGCAAACGAACGGTGGAACGCCTTGGACCTGGGGATTATTTCTGTGAAAGCACCGTCCTTTTCAACATCCCCTGTCTTTTTACGGCTGTTGTGTCCAAGGACGCAGAAATCTATCATATTCCATCCATGGTATTGTCCGAAATCCCCATCGTGCGGTGGAAGCTTCTGGAAGTCTACGAGACGCGGCTGGACAAGGCCATCTCACTTGACGACATCCTCACCCCGCTGGATTGGCAGGAGGAGTATGGGACCGGAATTCACTGCATAGATGAAGAGCACCGCGCGCTGTTCAACGCCTCCCGAAAACTATATGCGGCACTGTTTGATCCCAAGTGCGACAAGGGTGCGGTGGGCAGCATGCTCCGCCCCTTCTTAACAATCACGGAAGAGCACTTTCAGCACGAAGAAGAGTTGATGCGCCGCCACAACTATCCGGATCAAAAGAGCCACACGCACGTGCATGACCAAGTGCGTATGATTCAGCGGGACTTTGCAGAGAATTTCGAAGTATTGAGACAGATGCCGAAAAAGGATGTCTGCATTTTCATCAAGGACCGGGTTATGATGCACGTTCTCACAGATGACCGTAAGCTGGGAACATTTTTGAAGGAGCATGGTGAGCGTTGATTCCAAAAATTCCTGGAGGCGTAGGTGTCTCAACGCTTAGCAAACATTTTTGTAATTCGCCACAGTTGCACGCGCCTCAAAAATAACACTTTTGTTACTTTTATCCCTCCCCACAAGTCGCAATAGAAGATAACCACCTTTCCAGAAACGATTTTTCTTGTTGGCCCGATTTTTGATTATATGGGATCGGTTCTGCGGACATTGCGAACCAGTGGGTTTTTAGCGCTCCCTCGCAAGGCGCGGCCCCACTTGATTGGACAAGGCAGTTGGCATAAGGTGGGCAGTGCAATGCACCACCACACTGTGAATCGGGTCGGCAATCTCACATAATTGCCAAACAACACCTAACGCCATAGATACAGGAGTCAGCCAAATGAGCGGAATCCAGGCACGTCTCAACGCCATATCGGCCGTCATCAACTACAAACCGGCGCACGCCCCCCTGAACTTCCACGAAACCAAGCCCACTGAGATTTTTGGCTCCAACGTCTTCAACGAGAAGGTCATGAAGGACCGCCTGCCCAAGGCAGTCTACAAGTCCCTCAAGAAGACAATTGAGCTTGGCGAGAAGTTGGACGCGTCCATCGCCGATGTGGTTGCGAACACCATGAAGGATTGGGCCATCGAAAAAGGCGCCACTCACTTCACCCACGTGTTCTACCCCCTGACCGGCATGACCGCTGAAAAGCACGACGCCTTCCTGGTGCCCGACGGCAAAGGCGGCGCCATCGCTGAATTCAGCGGCAAGCTCCTGATCCAGGGCGAGCCCGATGCTTCGAGCTTCCCCTCTGGCGGCCTGCGCTCCACTTTTGAAGCCCGCGGCTACACCGCCTGGGACGTCACCAGCCCGGCCTACATTCTTGAGAACCCCAATGGCACCTTCCTGTGCATCCCCACCGCTTTCGTTTCCTGGTCCGGTGAGGCCCTGGACAAGAAGACCCCGCTGCTGCGCTCCAACCAGGCCCTGAACGTTCAGGCCAAGCGCGTTCTGAAGCTGTTCGGGGTTGAGACCAAGCTGCCTGTCACTTCCTTTGCCGGTCCCGAGCAGGAATACTTCCTCATCGACCGCAACTTCATATTCTCCCGTCCCGACCTGCTCATCGCCGGCCGCAGCCTTTTCGGCGCCAAATCCGCAAAGGGCCAGGAGTTCGAAGACCAGTACTTCGGCGTTGTTCCCCGTCGCGTGCTTTCCTTCATGATGGAAGTCGAGCGCGAGCTGTTCAAACTCGGCGTGCCCGTCAAGACCCGCCACAACGAAGTGGCCCCCAGCCAGTTTGAAATCGCCCCCATCTATGAAGTGGGCAACATGGCCACCGACCACAACCAGATGGTCATGACCACCTTGCGCAGCGTTGCCAAGCGTTACGGCATGGTTTGCCTGCTGCACGAAAAGCCCTTTGCCGGCATCAACGGCTCGGGCAAGCACCTCAACTACTCCGTGGGCAACGCCGAACTCGGCAGCCTGTTTGATCCAGGTGACACCCCGCACGAGAACGCCCAGTTCCTGGTGTTCTGCGCCGCCGCCATCCGCGGTCTGCACAAGTATGGCGCAATGCTCCGCGCTACTGTCGCCACCGCCTCCAATGACCATCGCTTGGGCGCCAACGAGGCTCCCCCGGCCATCATGTCCATGTACCTGGGCGAGCAGCTGGCCGATGTGTTCGACCAGATCAAGAAGGGCAAGCTGAAGGCCTCCAAGTGCAAAGGCATCATGTGCATCGGCGTCGATACCCTGCCTCCCCTGCCCATGGATCCGGGCGACCGCAACCGCACCAGCCCCTTCGCCTTCACCGGCAACCGCTTTGAATTCCGCGCCGTGGGCTCCTCTCAGTCCATCGCCGGCTCTCTGGTGGCTCTGAACGCCATCATGTCCGAGTCCCTGGATTTCATCGCCACCGAGATCGAAAAAGCCACCAAGGGCGACCCCAAGAAGCTCAACGCCGCCGTGCAGGCCGTGCTCCAGAAGATCATGAAGGAGCACGATCCCGTCATCTTCAACGGCGACGGCTATTCCGAAGCTTGGCACAAGGAAGCCGCCAAGCGTGGCCTGCCCAACTTGAAGACCACCCCCGAGGCTTTGCCTGTGCTGACCACCAAGCCGGTGATTGAGCTCTTCACCAAGTACGGCATCCTCACCGAGGCCGAACTCAAGAGCCGCGAGGAGATCTACCTTGAGCAGTACGCCAAGACCTTGACGACCGAGGCCAACCTGGTCGTCCGCATGGCCACCACCATCATCTTCCCCGCCGCCATGCGTTACCAGAGCGAGCTTGCCGCCGCCTGCGCCAACCTGAAGGCTATCGGCCACGACTACAAAATGGCCGCCCTTGAGGAAGTCACCGACAAGCTGCGCAGCTTGCAGGTTTCTGTCGCCAAGCTCGACAAGCTGTTGGACCATGAGGCCAAGGATGCCCACGCCGAGGCCAAGTATATGTGCGACAAGATCCTTCCCGCCATGAGCGACGTTCGCGGTTTCGCCGATTCCTTGGAAGCCATTGTGGCCGACGACCTGTGGTCCCTGCCCAGCTACCAGGAAATGCTGTTCATCCGCTAACCGAGCAGACCAGCGAGGTAAAAGCAAGGCCGCCCCTTCGGGGGCGGCCTTTTTGTTGCCAAGAACACGGTAGGATTGATTGCAGGAACGGCTGGAGGAATGCTGAACGGATGAACGCTACTGATCTTGGGGCAATGGCAGATCGAGGGGATCATACTCCTGCCAGCTCGGGCCATCGAAATGCCACCATTCAGTTTCAAGGGGAATGAACCCCTGCGAAACCATGGCTTGCTCTAAAAGCTCACTATTGTGCAAGGCGTCTTGCGGCGCGGAAACATTGTCGCGGTGAGCCGCAGTGCTGAAGTCGTCATAGCCGGTGGGCATATGCAATTCACGCCCTTGCGCATCAACCAGCGTAACATCGACTGCGGCGCCACGATTGTGCCGGGAGCTTTTGACCATGACCCCGTCCTTGCGCAGGGGTTCAAGAACATAGCGATTATCGGGCATGATGCGCCAAAAGAGTTCCTGGACGGAGAATGGGCGGTAGCAATCGTAAATTTTGAGGCCAAGGCCCTGCCTGCGCAACAGGGCCTGAACGTTGATCAGCCTCTTGGAAATATCTGCGCGCAGAAAGCAACGAGCGGAAGGATAGACCTTTTGACCGGTAAAGTTGTTGGTTGTGGCATAGCGAACATCAAGCACAATTGAGCGGTCAGCAAGCGCCGGCTCCACTAAGCCAGCGGTATTGAGCCGTGCTGTATCAGCATCGTCCGCATATGCCGCGCTGGGCCAAGAAGACGCCACAAGCAGACAGGCGGCGCACAACGCCGAAAGCACACCCAAGGCTGCTCGCGCACGGAAAGCGCGCAATGACACGTTATGCCTCATGGTCTAAAGACTATTTTTTCGCGCCACGCTTTTTCCAAAGCTCCATTTCTTTCATCTTCTTACGACGGTCACGCTGCAAAGATTTGCAGACCAGGGGCATGCCCTTCTTGTAGCCAAACTTTTCGCGGTACTCGTTCGGAGTAAGATTATGCGAGGAAAGGTGCTTTTTGGTGATGATCTTGAAAGCCTTTCCGCACACGCAACAGGTGATGGTCTTCTCCCGGACGCACTTTGCGGGTTCGCAAGCGACCTCCTCGTCAAGGGACTGCACAGGAACCTCCCCGGCAATCGCCTGAATGCCACGAACCAGTTTCTTGACCATGGAGGTGATCTCCTCCTCAGTCATGGTACGCACACTGGCCTGAGCCTTGACGATCTCGAGGGCCTCCTTAAGGTAGTCGTCCATCAAAATCTCCTTTTTAAGGTATGTATTATACCAAGACAAGCTGCCGTAGCACTGTTTCACATGGTTCTTTAGAGTTATTGTTAACACCAGCATTTGTGTGCGTCAACATGTGAAGTATTAACACCGCTGCAATTTGCTCTTGTGCTCAACAGTAGAGTGCGTGGAGCAACCTAGTATTTCCTGCTTCAGACCCAAAAAAAGACGGGGCCTACCAAAAAGGAAGGCCCCGTCTTTCACATAAGAACAGATGGTCTATTTCTTGAGCCAGCTCATCATGGAACGAAGCTTGCCGCCCACAACCTCGATGGCGTGCTCGGCGGCGATACGGCGCTTGGCGTGCAGTGTCGGCTGCCCGGCCTGATTCTCCAGAATAAATTCGCGGGCGAATTCGCCATTCTGGATCTCCGTCAGGATCTTCTTCATCTCTTTTTTGGTTTCTTCCGTCACCACGCGCGGGCCGCGGGTGAAGTCGCCGTACTCGGCGGTGTCGCTGATGGAGTGGCGCATCTTGGCCATGCCGCCCTCGTACATCAGGTCAACGATGAGCTTCATCTCGTGCATGCACTCGAAGTAGGCCATTTCAGGCTGGTAGCCTGCTTCCACCAAGGTCTCGAAGCCAGCCTTGATAAGGGCGGTGCAACCGCCGCACAACACGGCCTGCTCGCCAAAGAGGTCCGTTTCGGTCTCTTCGCGGAAGTTCGTCTCGATGACGCCGGAGCGAGTGGCGCCAATGCCCTTGGCATAGGCCAGGGCCAAAGGCAGAGCCTTGCCGGTGGCGTCCTGGTGCACGGCGACCAGGGAAGGCACGGCGCCGCCTTCGGTGTAGGTGCGGCGGACCATGTGGCCAGGGCCCTTGGGGGCGATCATGATGACGTCCACATCGGCAGGCGGCTTGATCTGGCCAAAGTGAATGTTGAAGCCATGACCAAAGGCCAGGGCCTTGCCGGCGGTCAGCGCGGACTTGACGTCATTGTCGTAGATGACCTTCTGAAGCTGATCCTGAGCCAGAATCATGATGAGGTCGCCCTTCTCGGCGGCTTCGTGGGCGCTCACGGGCACAAAGCCGTGCTCCTGCGCCAGCTTGTAGTTGGCGCCGCCGGGACGCTGACCAACGATCACGTTGACGCCGGAGTCGCGCAGGTTCTGCGCGTGGGCATGGCCCTGGCTACCGTAGCCGATGATGGCCACAGTCTTGTTTTTCAAAAGGCCCAAGTCCGCATCATTCTCGTAGTAAACTTTCATTATTTCTCCCTTTTTCTTTCGCCGGAGATTTCCCCGGTGATAATTGACTGATATCAGCCCTGCGTGGAGCGCTTCAGCGCCACCATGCCGGAGCGTGCGATTTCCTTGATGCCAAAGCGGGTAAGCAACCCGACGATGGCGCTTATCTTTTCATAATTGCCCGTGGCCTCAATGGTGATCTCGTCAATGCTCACATCAACCACCTTGCAGCGGAAGATGTCGACCGTGCGCAGAATCTCCGCGCGGTTGGCATCACAGGCGCTGACCTTTAAGAGGACCATCTCGCGCAGCACGCTTCTCATCTCCGTCAGGTCCACAACCTTGATGACGGTTATGAGCTTTCTGAGCTGCTTGACGATCTGTTCGATGATCTGTTCGTCGCCCTCGGTGGTGATGGTCATGACGGATGCGCCAGGATCCAGGGTCGGGCCGACGTTCAAGGATTCAATGTTGAAGCCGCGGCCGCTGAAGAGCCCGGCCACGCGGGAAAGAACGCCGGGTTCGTTCTCGACCGTGACGGATAAGGTATGTCGCATGATCGCCATCCTCCTACACCAGCAACATGTCGGTGAGGGATGCACCGGCAGGGACCATGGGATACACGTTCTCCTCCTTCTCCACCAGCACGTCCACGATGACCGTGCCTGGCGTTTCCAGAGCCTCTTTCAGAACGCGCTCAACATCTTCCACCTTGCTGATGCGGAAGCCTTTGGCTCCATAGGCCTCGGCCAATTTCACAAAGTCCGGCTGGGCATCCATGCAGGTCTCGCAGTAGTTGCGCTTGTAGAAAAGCTCTTGCCACTGGCGAACCATGCCAAGGAATCCGTTGTTCAGAATGACGATTTTGACGCCCAGGTTGTTCGCAACGCTGGTGGCCAGCTCCTGGATGTTCATCTGAATGGAGCCGTCGCCGGCCACGTCGATGACCATCTTGTCCGGGCAGGCGAACTGCGCGCCAATGGCCGCGGGAAAACCGTAGCCCATGGTGCCGAGACCACCTGAGGACAGGAATGCGTTCGGCTTGTTGAACTTATAGAACTGGGCGGCCCACATCTGGTTCTGCCCCACTTCCGTGGCGATGATTGCGTCGCCGTTGGTCAGCTCATGCAGCTTCTCCACCACGTATTGCGGCTTGATCGTGGTTTCGCTCGGCTTGTAGGTCAGCGGGTGCTCCTTGGCCCACGCGCTCACCTTGGACACCCAGGGCAGATGCCCGGCCTCGAAGTCGTACTCGGCAAGGCTCGGCTCCAGCTCTTCCTTCAAGGCTTCGAGCGCAAGACGGCAGTCGGCCACGAGCGGTACGTGAACACTCACGTTTTTTTGAATGCTCGTGGGGTCGATGTCCACATGAACCAAGGTCGCCTTGGGGGCGAATGTGCTCACCTTGCCGGTCACACGGTCATCAAAGCGCGCGCCCACGGCAAGGACGAAGTCAGCGTTATTGATGGCCATGTTTGCGGCATACGTGCCATGCATGCCGAGCATGCCGAGCCAGAGCTTGTCGTTGCCGGGAAAGCAGCCCAGGCCCATGAGGGTGGCTGTTACCGGAATGTGCAGGTTCCTGGCCAGCCAGGTGAGGGCCTCGTGCCCATGGCTGGATATGACGCCGCCGCCCGCGTAGATGAGGGGCCGCTCGGCATCGCGCAGCAGTTGGGCGACCTTGCGGATCTGGCCGGCATGGGGCTTGTAGTTGGGATTGTAGCTGCGCATGTGGACGTCTTCAGGCCAGACGAACTCTGTCTTGGCTTGCATTATGTCCTTGGGAAGGTCGACCAGCACGGGGCCGGGCCTGCCGGAACGCGCAATGAAGAACGCCTGGCGGATGACATGCGCCAGATCGTTCACATCTTTCACCAGGTAGTTGTGCTTGGTGCAGGGGCGGGTGATGCCGACGATGTCCACTTCCTGGAAAGCGTCATTGCCGATGAGTGGCGTCGGCACCTGTCCGGTCAGGATCACCACGGGGATGGAATCCATGTACGCCGTGGCGATGCCGGTGACCGTATTGGTGGCGCCCGGGCCGGAGGTCACGAGACAGCAGCCGACTTTTCCAGAGGCTCGGGCGTACCCGTCTGCCGCGTGGATGGCTCCCTGCTCGTGACGCACCAGCACGTGCTTAAAGGATGCGTTTGGCAGCTCGTTGTAGATGTCGATGACGGCTCCGCCAGGGAACCCGAAAACAACCTCCACTCCTTCGCGTTTCAGACACTCAAGCAGAATTTGAGCTCCACTGAGCTCCATAACACTAAGCCTCCTGTTGACGATACTTATCAAGTAAGGCTTGCAGCTTCGTCTTACCGGCAAGCTTCTTCTTCTTCAGCTCCTTGACCTCTTGTTCGACGGCGGGGCTTAGGAAAGGCTTGCCTTCTAGCTTGACGATCATCTTCTCGTAATCCTGGTGCTGCTGCCACAAAGAGCGTAGTTCAGAATCCTCAACTGCATACTGTTCGATGAGGGTGCGGTCCAATGCTTCCATGTGTGGCTCCTTCAGTTGGAGGTTGCCCGCCAGCCTAGTCCATTGGGACCAGAGGCCAGGTCGGCTCTTTCTCGGCCAGGACTCGAAGTGTCTTATTGCGGGACGTGTGCCCGGCCGTGAGGCTTACCTGGCTGCGCTTGAGGCCGAGCAGTCCGGCGACATACAGCACAAGGGCCTGATTGGCCTTATTGTCCACGGCGGGGGCGCTGAGACGGATTTTGAGGCATTCCTGATGCAGTCCGGCCAGCTCATCGCGCTTGGCCCCCGGCTGCACCCAAACCTTAATCCGCCATTCCCCACTGCCCGCTTGGCGGACAAATACAGGGGGCGCCTGTCCCACGCAATTTCACTCCGCTTTCCGCAAATACTTCAACTTCGTTTCCAGGGACTCCAGCCGCGACTCGGAGGGGTCCTCACTCTCCAAAACACGCAAATGCGTTTCCAAAAGACCGCGCAGCTGAATCTCGAACTGGCTGCGCTGGCGTTTCAGGTTTTCGATGTCCTCATAAAGCTGAGCCAGACGGTTATGCCCCTGCTGGACCATATTCTCCGCCTTGGAGCGCGCTTCGTCCAGAATAAGCTGGGCCTCGCGCTGCGCCCCCCCCTTGATGTCATCCACCATTTTCTGGGTGCTCATGAGCGTGTCGCGCAGGGTCTCATCACGCTGGCGGAATTCGTCGACGGAGACCTCCATGCGCTTGACCTTCTTGATGAGGTTCTTGCGTTCCTCGGCCACCACGCCAAGCATCTCGGCCACCTCGGCCATAAGCTGGTCGACTTCCTCCGGCGCGTAGCCCCAAACCCGCTTGGTGAACTTGCGGTTAAGAAGGTCGATTTTGGAGATGGTCATGGTGCTACCCCACCAGAATGGAGGACAAAGCGCCCATCAAGCGGGCGTTCATGGCCATGTCGAACACGAGCCGGTCGAGCAACGCGCTCAAGATCTGCACGGCAACGATGACGATAATGGGCGAAAGGTCAAAACCGCCGATCACGGCAAAGGGCAACAGCCTGCGGATGCGGTAAAAAACCGGCTCCGTGGCGTTGCGCAAAAAACGCACAATGGGATTGTAAGGGTCTGGATTTACCCAGGAAAGCAATGCTGAGACAATGACCACCCACATGTACACGGTAAGCAGCGTGGAGGCCAACTGTATGATTTTAACAAGAATAATCATGAGATAAGACATTAAACCTCCACATCATGAGGTTGCCGTGAAAAGCAGGCACCCCTGCATGTGCCCCTCTTGTGGCATACCAAAAGCGAAGAATCAAGCCCCTATGGTTGTCCCGCAAGTTCCGGCCAAGCACGCTTGAGCGCATCAAGCAGCGTGGTGAAATCCGGCACCAGCAGCGAAGCGTCAAGATCAGGGTTTTTGAAAGCCCAAAAGTCCACCCCGGCATTCCTCGCCGTGTCCATGTCCACGCTGGAGTCGCCCAGGAATGCAACGTCTTCGCGCCCAAGGCCCCAGGCTTCAAGAATCTGCCGTACGCCGTCTGGATTGGGCTTCGGCGCGGCGGTGTTGGCAACGGTCATCACCGGGCTGAAATAGCCCTCAATGTCAACGGCCTTGAACACCAGGTGCACTGTGTCCATGCGGTTCGTATCCACGCCGAGGAGAAAATTCTGCGCCTTGAGCCACCCAAGCAGCCTGCGGATGCCGGGCTCGCGCGTCAGGAACGGCAGCATGTCCTTGTAGTCGATCTGGGAGCGGTAGGCCAAGGCCTCCTCATAGTGCTCCGCCGGGACGATGCGCCGGAGCGAATCGTACACGTTCTGAATGTGCGTGTATATTTCGTCTTCCGCGCACATGGGCGGCAGGCCGAAGTGCGTGCGGTATTTGTTGTAGTACACGGTGTTGGCCACAAAGGAGTCTATGAGCACGCCGTCGCAATCAAAAATGAAGCCCTTGTAACGGCGCAAGGCGGAGGCGTCGAAGTCATGGTTGAGCACTGGCATATGCCCCCCTACTCGTTCCCGGCAGCAGGCGCAAAAACGGCCAAGGTGATCATGGCGTCCAGCCAGGGCCTCGCCTCTGGCAGACGGTCGAGCCCGATGAGCCTCCAAGCCTGGGCGCGGAACACACGCGCGGCTCCGGGCATGTCGGCGAGAGACGCCTCTGGAATGCCGGCGTCGGCCAAGGCGGCGCCAATTT
>Ga0209373_10002808_pt1 | contig 16832 bp, 17 predicted proteins | sample Higcelweek5metaG_FD_187173 | JGI IMG/M metagenome (GOLD analysis project Ga0209373, IMG submission 187173) | Freshwater pond sediment microbial communities from the University of Edinburgh, under environmental carbon perturbations - High... | ecosystem: Environmental > Aquatic > Freshwater >... | reverse complement strand
GCAGACAGGCCTGCCGTACGACATTCTGGGCACCCGGCTCGACGCCGCCTGCCGCGCCCTGGCCGAACTCACCGGGGAAATCGCCCCGGACGAGGTGCTGGCCGCGGTGTTCTCCCGCTTCTGCATCGGGAAATAGCACGGCCTTCCGTCGCTTGCGCATACCGCAAAGGTTCAGTTATCCCTATGCAGTTGGGAAAAAGGGGGAGCTATGCCGATCTATACGCTGAGAATGCCCAAGGTCAAAACGCCGGGGGCCAAATCGCACGTGTTCGAGGCCACGCCCGGCGCGGGGAAGGGCTGCATCTGCCTGCCGAAAGCGCTTTGCCGGGCGGTGACCACAGCCGAGACCGTCGGTGTTGAAGGCTACATGTGCCTGAGCGCCGACAGAATGTGGTCGAAGACCCTCGGCTACGGGGGCGATGTCTGCGCTGAATGTCTTGCGCAGCTTTCCGGTTACGGCAAGAAGGCGTAACCCCAGGGCGGCGGCGGGCAGACAAGAAGCGCCGGGGGCCAGGGTAAGGGCCCGGCACAAGGGAGGGACATGATGAAGCTTTGGCGCCAATGGCAGTCCATGGGGATCTGGCAGAAGCTCATCCTGATCGGGATGCTGCTCATACTGGTGGGGGCCATAGCCCTGCGGGTCAAGGGCTTTTAGAATGCACGCCAGCCGCGCGCGGCAAGACCGTTTTCGGCGCGCGGAGGGTGGTAAACCGGCCGGAAGTGCGTTATACGTAGTGTATGGACACCAAGATCACGTTACTCGTCGTGGATGATTCCGCGAGCATTCGCGAAGCGGTCAAGCGCGGCCTGGAGCATACCCGCAAATACACCGTGCATCAGGCCGCAAGTGGCCCGGAGGCATTTTCCCTGGCGTGCGAGCTGCAACCCGATGCCATCCTCATGGACCTTCTGATGCCCATGATGACGGGGGCAGAGTGCTCCAGGCTGCTGAAAGAGGCGCCCTTGACAGCGCACATCCCGGTGATCTTCCTCACGGGCATGATGAGCAAGGACGACGCAAAGGCCCTTGACGGCGAGATTGACGGAGAACTCTACCTTGCCAAGCCGGTCTGCATCGCAGAGATTATGGCGACGGTCGAGAGGGTGCTGGCCCGCACGTAGCCCCGGTACGCCAGAGGACGCGGATGCGGTGCGTCGGCGGCTCGGCCGCTGGCACGTTCCTGCTGGCGTTGACCTTTCGCCGCTGGCGGCAGGCCCGAAGCCGATGAATATTTGATGACGTTCTGCTGCGGTACTGCGCGCGGCGCAATGAAAAAGGCCCGGAATCAGCTCCGGGCCTTTCTTTGTTGTCAGGCGTTGTGGCGGCTATCTGTGGCCGTGGCCTTCGCGGTGGTCGTCGTCTCGGCCACGGGAGTCATCCCGGTGGTCGTCGTTGCGCTCGCGCCCATAGGCATGGCCCCTGCCTTCGTCGTGCCCGCGTTCAAACCGCTCGTCGTGGATAGGCTCCCAGCGGCCCGGCTCGTAGTGGTGCCGGCCGCCACGATCCTCCCAGCGGGCGCCAACCCAGCGGTGGCCTGGGCGTTCCTGTTCCCAGTGCCCCTTGGCCCAGCGGTGGTGGTGCCCGTCCCAGAACCAAAAGCCCTGAACCCAGATGTAGCCGGGACGGCCCTCGCGTATGCGCTCCGCGCGGGGCGGCGGCGGGGCCATGCCAAGGTCAAGGCTGATATTGATCTGCGCCAGGGCGGGGGAGGCCAGCGTCCCCAGGCACAGCACGGTGGCGAAGGCTATTCTGAGGCTCTTGCGGTTCATCTTCCTGCTCCTTGCCTGCCACGTTCTGCGACGCGGGAGGGCTGATGTTCGGTCGAATTGAGAGCCTGGCGGCGGGTGCCGCGTCCAGGCTGACAAGAGAAAGCAGTTCTCGTGCCATTATTGCAATGTGCTCGATTTGCAGTGAAAGTAGAATGCTGGCCAGGACTGCTGCGCAAATGCTGCGCAGGGTGCGTCACGCCGTGCGCACCGGTGATTGGCTTGAGAGAACGCGCAGCAGCGTGCTGTTGAGCTCCTCCGGCCCGAAGGGTTTCGCCAAATAGTCGGTCATGCCGGCGCGCAGGCAGAACTCGCGGTCGTCCTGCATGGAGTCCGAGGCGACGGCGATGATGGGTATGGCGGGGTCGAAGCGTTCTTTCTCCGTGCGGATGCGGTGGGTGGCCTCAATGCCGTCCATGTCCTGCATCCGCACGACCATGAGGACCAGATCGAAGGGATTATCCGCCAGGGCTTGCAGGGCTTGGTTGCCGCCCGCAACGCCGACGCCCTGGTGCCCGAGAGCGGAGAGATGCTCAAGCAAGGCATCGCGCTCGGGCCCGTCGTCATCCACGACCAAAGCCTTGAGCGCGGGCTGCTCCAGCGCGTATTGGTTGCGGACCTGCTCCAGGAATTGCTCATCAGCAAAGAGCGCCGCATTCTGCTCCTGCGGCTGGAAACGGCGCAACGGCAGCGTGATGTGCACCTCGGTGCCGTGGTCCGGCTCGCTGAACACATCGAGGCGGCCGCCCAGAAGGGCGCAAAGGCGCTTCACTATGGGCAGGCCCAATCCCACGCCGCCATGGCTGCGCGTGAAGGGCGACTCCACCTGGGTGAACGGCTCGAACACATGCTTCAAATGCTCGTCGGCAATGCCGATGCCGGTGTCCGTGATGGCGAAATGCACGGGAATGCGCCCACCGGCGGTCATGGCGGCGGGGCCGGGCAGCGGGTATATTTCCAGGTTCACCTGTCCGCTGGGGGTGAACTTCACGGCGTTGCCCAGCAGGTTCAGCAGAATCTGGCGGATGCGCCCGGCAGCGCCCAGCAGCAAGCCCGGCAGCTCGGGCTGGATGGTGTAGGAGATGGCAAGGCCCTTTTCGGACGCGGCGGAAGCCAACCCCTCGCAAACGGGCTTGGCGACATCCTCCATGTGGAAAGGTTCCTCCTGGATGTGCACCTTGCCCGCTTCGATGCGGGTGATGTCGAGCAGGTCGTTCAAGACAAGGGCGAGGTTGTCGCTGGCGGTAAGGGCGTGCTCCAGAAAGGTCTCGCGCTCCGGCTGGGAGAGCTTTGCGTCGCGCAGCATGAGCAGCATGCCCTTTATGCCGTTGAGCGGCGTGCGCAGTTCGTGGCTCATGATGGCCAGGAAGTTGTTTTTGGCGGTGTTGGCGGCCTCGGCCGCGTTCTTGGCCCGCAGAATCTCGTCCTGGCTCTGTCTGCGTTCGGTGATGTCCTGCACGTTGACCACGCGGTAGCGCACGTCCTCGCGGTGGTCCTTCACGGCCGTCACGTCCATCTGCGCGGGGAAGCGCGTGCCGTCCTTGCGCACGTGTTCAACCTCGAAGGTGTTGTGGCCGGTGAGGTGCGAAAGAAACAGGTTCGCCTGCACGTTAGAGCGTTTGTGCGGCGGGATGATGATGTCGATGGGCTGGCCTTCCAGCTCCTGCTGCGTGTAGCCGTGCATCCGGGCAAAGGCCGGGTTCATGGCCCGGATGCGTCCGCTGCGGGGCGTGCAGATGACGATGCCCCAGGCCGCGTTTTCAAAGGCCTGGGCCCAGCGCCGCAGGCCTTCCTCGGCCATTTTTCGGCCGGTGATGTCGCGGTTGCTGACGCGACGGCCCAGCAGCTTGCCGTCGCCGCGGGTGATGTCCTCGCAGTGGTGGTCGATCCAGACCGTTTGGCCGTTGCGGTGCCGTAAGCGGAAATCCAGCTCGCCGGGTTCGATGCTGCCGGATTCCACCTCATGCATGTGGGCGTCGTAGAGGTGCCGGTCTTCCTCATGGACCAGGGTGCGCAGCAGCCCCGGGTCGCGCATGAAGTCCTCGACCGTGTGCCCGGTGAACAGCTCGCAGGAGGGCGACATCCAGATGAGGCGGCCGTCCGGGCCGCGCCAGTATTCCCAGTCATAGGTGAAGTCGGCCACGGTGCGGAACTTCTCCTCGCCCTCGCGCACGGCCTGGAGCATGGCGTTGAACCCGGCGCCCAGCCGGCCTATTTCGTCCGTGCGGTCTTCGTCGGCCCGCACGTTCCTGTTGCCCGCGCGCACGGCGTCCACGGCCGAAACCAGGCTGTCCAGGCCCGTGGAGAGCTTGCTGGCGATGAACAGGGCCATGGCCGCGCCCACGCAGATGGTGATGAGGGCGTAAGACAGCCCGTCGTCGGTGACGCGGTGCAGGTTCTTGCGCTGGTCCACCTGGCTGAGCCCGATTCGCGCCCAGCCAAGCAGCCGCGAGCCGGACAGGATGGGCGCCGCGAGGTCGATCTGGTCCTGGTCGACCACAAGACGCTGCGGCACCGGGGCGTGTTCCAGCAGGGAAAGGCTCACGGGGTCGGCGACGTACTTGCCGGTGAGTTGCGGGTCAGTGTGGCTCAGCACGCGCCCGGCCGGGTCCAGGATGCAAACGTAGGCCAGGCCAGGGGTGTTGCTTACCGAGCGGGTGATCTCCGCCAGGCCCATGAGGTCGCCCGAGAGCACGCCGGAGGCGCTGGAGGCCGCCAGGGTGTGGGCCAGGCTCTCGGCGTGGGACAGGGACTCGCGGTGCAGGAAGTCGCGCTGGCGCGCCACCATGTCGTACACGAAGATGCCCATGAGCAGGGCGTGCACCAGGGCGACGCTCAACACGAGCTGGCGCCGCACGGAGTGGTTCCACAGCGAGCAGAAGCGGTCGATGGGGCTATTCATCGAGTCCCTTGAGCCGGCGCACGGAGCTGTTGTAGCGGGCAATGAACGCCCGCACCGGCGCGAAGGTCTCGCTCGTCGCCGGAACAAAGCGGCTTACGCCCGCCATGGTCAGAATACGTTGGCCCTCGGCGCTTTCGTGCAGGTGCAAAATGGCCTGGGCAACCTTGTAACGCACATGTTCGGGCACGGTATCAAGCGCCACCAGCCCGTTGTTCGGCAAGGTGTCGGTTTGCCAGCGGGGTTCAATGAGCTTGGCCTTGTCCGGATTTTCGCGCTTGAAGAGCGCCCAGGCTCTGGGGCTGGTGCAGCCTGCCTCGGTGACGCCCACGCTCACGTTCAGCAGCACCGAGTCGTGGGTGCCGACAAAGACCTGGGTGATCTCGGTGCGCGGGTCGAGCCCGTGCTCCTTCATGTACAGTTCTGGCAGCAGGGTTGCGGCCAGGGCCGTGGGAGCCGGGAAGGACACCTTGGCCCCCTTCAGCCCCGCAATGCTGGTGACCGGAGAACTCTTGCGCACCAGGATGATGCCGCGAAACAACTCGTCGTTGTCCATCTTGCCGAAAATATTGTAGCCGTGCTCCTGGGAAAGCACCGTCTGATATGGGTTCGGCAGGGCGAAGTGCACCTGCCTGCGGCGAATTTTATCATTGAACGCCGCATAGTTTTGCGAGGCTTCAAGCTTCAGCGTGATGCGGTCCGGCGCGAGGCTGCGGTTCAGCGTGTTGAGCATGGCACCGTAAATTTCGGCCAGCTTCTGCGGGTTCATCAGCGGATGCGGCGCAAAACTGTAGGTGGTGGTGGTGGCCGAGGGATTGGTGGAGTATTCTGGCTGGTAGGCCGGGCGGTCGTCAGAGCAGGCGCTGGCGAGCGGCAAAAGGCACAAGGCCAACATCCGCAGCACCGCCAGGGGCAGCGTTACCGCGCGAACGCTGACGGTGCGGCTTGTCGTTTTGTCCACATGGGCCTCGTGCTGACTCACCAACTGGGGGGGAAACACATGTTGTAGCCTCTGCACTTCCGGAAATACGCCTCGGCCCGGACCGTCTTCACGGGGCCCACCGGTCGGAGGCGGAAAGTACTCTTCTGCAAGTACTTTTATTGTGTGCCATTGCGAGAGTCAAACAAAAACGCGGAGCCCGAAGGCCCCGCGTTCCGGCGGAGAACAGCGCCGCCGCGCTTACTCGCCCTTGAGTTCCCTGGTCATCAGGTCGCGCACGGCCTGGGCCGGGTCCTTGTCTTCGTATAAAATGCGGTACACCTGCTCGGTGAGCGGCAGCTCCACCCCCAGCTTGTGGGCCAGTTGATACACGCTCTGGGTGGTGCGCACGCCCTCGGCCACGGTCTTGGTCTCGCCCAGGATATCGGCCAGCTTTTTCCCCTGGCCGAGCTTCATGCCCACGGTGCGGTTGCGCGAAAGGTCGCCCGTGCAGGTGAGCACCAAATCGCCCATGCCGGAGAGGCCCATGAAGGTCTTGGGCTTGGCGCCCATAACCTTGCCCAGCCTGCTCATTTCGGCCAGGCCGCGGGTGATGAGCGCCGCGCGGGCGTCGTGGCCGAAGCCAAGCCCGTCGGCAATGCCCGCGCCGATGGCCATGACGTTCTTGAGCGCGCCGCCAAGCTCCACGCCGAGGAAGTCCTCGTTGGTGTACACGCGGAAGGTCTCGGTGGAGAAAAGCGCCTGCAACTGCTTGCCGAGCTTCTTGTCCGCGCAGCCCAGGCTCACGGTGGTGGGCATGCCCAGGCCGACCTCTTTGGCGAAGCTTGGGCCGGAGAGCGCGGCGTAGCGCGGGGCCAGGGCCTCAAGCGCCTCTGCCACCACCTGCGACATGGGGGCAAGGGTGCCGTTTTCTATGCCCTTGCTGGCGCAGACCATTATGGGCTTCTTGGGCAATATGTCGCGGAAGCTTTCCAGGCTGGCGCGCATGAACTGGCTGGGAACCACCAGCAGAAACACCTTGGCCCCGGTGAAGGCCCGGGCGGGATTGGCGTGCAGTTGCAGGTCCGGGGAAAGTTCCAGCTCGGGCAAAAACCAGGTGTTGCGGCCCTTTTCTTTCATCTCGGCCAAAAGCTCCGGCTCGCGGACCCAGAGGGTGGTGGGCACGCCCTTGCGGGCCAACAGGTCGGCCAGGGTGGTGCCCCAGCTTCCCGCGCCGATGACGGCGGTCTTCATGCGCATTCGCTCCTTTGCAGGGGGTTGCCGCGAGCGCCGGGGGCGAACGTGGTGGTCCCTCTTACTCCCAGGCGTTTGCCTGCGCAAGCCCTACCGCGGGGGGGGCATTCTGCCCCGGCGCGAGTTGCCAGCGGGCCCGGCCTCGGGTACAAGAGCCCGTCCCGCCTTTTGCCCAACCATCATGCCGGGCGGGGAAAAACAAGCGAGCGCCCCATGCACAAGAAATCGTCGGCCCCTGTGTTCACGGAAACGGAAAAGCGCATCCTGGCCCTGGCCGGAGCTGATCTGCCCGATTCGCCCACGCCCTTTGCGGACATGGCCGAAACGGCCGGCTGCACCGAGGCCGAGGTGCTTGCGCTCATCTCCAGGTTGAAGGAAGAGCGCGTCATCCGCCGCTTCGGGGCCACCCTGCGCCACCAGAAGGCCGGTTACGGCCACAACGCCATGGTGGCCTGGCGCGTGGACGACCCGGACGAGGCCCTGCGCCTGGGCGCGATGATGGCCGAACGCCCGGAGATAAGCCACTGCTACGTGCGCCGCACCTATCCGCAGTGGAAGTACAACCTCTACACCATGATCCACGGCAAGAACCCCGGCGACACCGGCCGCGTGGTTGAAGAGCTGGAACGCGCAACCGGCGTTGCGGACCATCAGACCCTGGCGTCCCTGCGCGAGCTCAAGAAAACCTCCATGCGCTATTTCTAAATTTCCGGAAGGAGACACGCCCATGTCCAGCAAATCCGAAATATTATTCGCCCGCGCCCAGAACATTCTGCCCGGCGGCGTCAACAGCCCCGTGCGCGCCTGCAAAAGCGTCGGCTGCGAGCCTGTGTTCATTGAACGCGCGGCGGGCAGCCGCATGTGGACCGCGGACGGGGGCGAACTGCTCGACTTCGTCATGAGCTGGGGGCCCATGCTGCTTGGCCACGCCAACCCGGCGGTGGAGCGGGCCGCCATCGACGCGCTGAAAAAAGGCGCCAGCTTCGGCGCGCCCTGCCCGGCGGAGGTGGAGCTCGGCGAGCTGATCCGCGAAATCATGCCGGGCATGGAAATGGTGCGCATGGTCTCAAGCGGCACAGAGGCCACCATGAGCGCTGTGCGGCTGGCGCGCGGCTATACCAATCGCGCCAAGATACTCAAGTTCGACGGCTGCTACCACGGCCACAGCGACGGCTTTCTGGTGAGCGCGGGCTCCGGCGTGGCCACCCTGTCCATTCCCGGCACCCCGGGCGTGCCGGACCCCATCGCCAACCTGACGCTTTTGGCCCCGTACAACGACCTGGCCGCGGTGGAGGCCCAGTTCGCGGCCCACGGCGATGACATCGCCTGCGTCATCATCGAGCCCGTGGCGGGCAACGTGGGGCTCATCGAGCCGGCCAAGGGCTTTCTGGAGGGGCTGCGCGCGGTGTGCACCAAATACGGCGCGCTGCTTATTTTCGACGAGGTCATCAGCGGCTTCCGCGCGGCCCTTGGCGGCGCGCAGGAACGCTACGGCGTCAAGCCCGACCTCACCACCCTGGGCAAGATCATCGGCGGCGGGTTCCCCGTGGGCTGCTACGGCGGCAGGCGCGAGATAATGGCCCACATAGCGCCCAGCGGGCCGGTGTACCAGGCCGGCACCCTTTCGGGCAATCCCGTGGCCATGGCCGCGGGCCTGGTCACCTTGCGCCAATTGGCCGAAAGCGACTACGCCGGGCTGGAGCGCCGCACCAGGGCCTTTGCCGAGGCGCTGGCGGACATTCTGCGGGGCAAGGGGCAAAACATCGTGCTGAACCAGACGGCCTCGCTGTTCACGCTCTTTTTCACCAAAACCCCGGTGACGGACTACGCCACGGCCAAGACACAGGATTCGGCCGCGTATGGCTCGTTCTACCGGCAGATGCGCGCAAACGGAGTGAATCTTGCGCCTTCGGGCTACGAGTGCGGGTTCACGTCGTTCGCCCACACGGAAGCGGACCTGGAGCTGGCCCTGGCGGCGGCGCGCAAGGTGGCGTTCTAGTCCTGGGGCAGGCGCAGACGCCAGAGGATGGTGTCGCGCACATGGGCCATGAGGCTGCAAAGCCCGTCGGGACGCGTCTCGGCGGGCTTTGCTGCGCATGGCGTGCCGGCCTCTGGGCCGAAGCGGGTTTGCTCGAATTCCGAAACACCGCCCTGCAGCAGCTCCTGGCGCGTCTGGCTGGTGATGTCGGCGCAGTAGCCTTCGAAGCTATCGATGATGCCGCTTGCGCCCGTCACGGCGCGCAGGTTGAGGGAGATCCAGACGCTCGCGCCGGTTCTGGCCTTCATCTCCAAGGCGTACCGCTGGACGCTGCCGTGGGCTCTGATCAGGCGGACGAGGGTCTCGCGCTCTTCCGGGTGCATGACGTATTGGCTGGAAAAGTCCTTGCAGCACGCCAGGAACTCCTGCGGTGAGCCATAGCCGCACATGCGCGCAAAGTTCTGGTTGACCATCTGATACCTGCCGGTAATCGAAATGCGGAACACGCCGATGTTCGCCTGGTCACAAAAAGTGATCAGGGACTTGTGCATGATTTTTCCCGCCGTCACATCCGCAATGACGCCATAACCGACGATTTCCTGCCCGGTCCCGGGGTAGGGCACCAGACAGGTGCGCAGCCAGCGGATGTTCTTGGTGGCTGGTTCAATGATGCGATACTCTTCAAGGAATGGCTGCATGTTGTGCGCACCGGAGTTGATGGAGCGCAGCACCTGTTCGAAGTCTTCCGGGTGCAAGAGCGAAAACAGCGGTGAGGTGTCGTTGCGCACGTCGGCCTGGGGCAGAAGCTGGATGGCCTCAAAATTGCCGGTGGCGAAGGGCAGGCTGGTGCTTCCGTCGGGCAAAAGCGCGAACCGTATGAGCGTGCAGGGAGACAGCGGAAAGATGGCCTCAAGGCAGCGGAGCAGGCGTGGACAGTTCTCGCCAAGTCCGGGCGTTTCTGGCCTGCGGCGACATGTATGCGGAAGCATGCGCCCGCCACAGGCGAGCAATTGGTCTTTATTCGTCATTTGAATAGCTGCTCCAGTCTCAGGCGGTATTGCTGCGCGCTTACGACTGGAGCAAATGGACTTCAGTTGTTGATGCCCGGGTCGTGAAACTGCTTTGCTTATATGTCAGACGTGTAGTGTGATGACAAGCTAGTTTGACTGCGAAATTGAAGAATGTTGTATGGATTGCACGAGAAGGAATGTGTAGTTTGTGTTGTTGCCGTCTACTAGTAAATAATTCTATTATACAAAGTCTTATTTCACGAAATGCCTCGCCTTGGTTTTTTGCACCACGTATATGTATTCTGCTGCCTGCCAAGTGAAATGCTTGTTGCCAATAAATGCAGCATGTGTTTGGCGAGTATGTTGTGACTGCGCACAATATCTGCTCTCTGTAATGATCACTAGGTGAAGGATTCCCGCGCTGTTGAATGAAAAATGGCGGACTGTTCCGCAGGGTGCGCCAGGGAAATATGCAGAATACCCCCTTGGCGAAAGGGTGCGAAACGGCTATGTAGATACACCGGAGCACGATGGCAGGTGTCTTGGAACATATTAAAAGGTCAGCAAAATTTGAACCTCCCCCCCAATCTGTTTTCGGCGGACGCGTTTGTCGAACGCCTGCGGGAAATCCGCAAAGCAACAGGCCGTACTGGTGCGGACATCGCCATGCAGGGGCGCATCACCAAGCAGACCTTTTCCGGCTACCTGCACACCGGGAGGCTGCCTTCCGCGGCGGTGCTGGCCAACTGGGTGTTCCGGCTGGGCATCAACGCCAACTGGCTCTTGACCGGCAAAGGCCCGGTCATGCTGGAGCCGGCCTGCGGAACGCTGGACCCCGTGGTGCAGCGCGTGGCGACCGTTGTGCGCAGCATGCGCGAGGCCGGGGCCGAGGAGACGCACATTCTGCGTTCCGTGCAGGCCATGCTTGAGGGCGAACTGAGCAAGCTGGCCCCCCCCGCTGGCCCCCCGCTGGCCGAAGAAGACGACCAGGAGCCGGCCACCGCAGCCGAGGTGATCCGCGATCCGCTGACGTTGATCGAGTAGCCCCGCCGCCACGTTGCGCGCAGCGTGTCCGCTTCAGCGGACAACCTCTCCGAGGGTGCGCACCGGCCAGGCGTGGAAGTCGCGGTTGTTCTTGAATCCCACGCCCACCGCGCCTTTTTGCACATAAAGCACATAGGCCCAATCACGATCGAACCCGCTGGCGGTGGCGGACCAGAGTCCTTCCACGGTCGCGGCCAGGCGCAAGGGCTCCGGCAGGGCGGGGTTCGCCCGCGCCGCGTCCACAAGCGATTCCAATTCGTTGATCTCCGGCAGGCGCCAGCCGTCTCCCAATGCGCAATGGGCCTGGTGCCAGGTCAATACTTGCCCCGGCAGTCGCGCGGGGTCCATCCAGCATAGTCCGGTCAGCCGATCGGCCACGCCCGGCGTCACCGCTGCGCCGCATGGTTCAAGACGCGGCTCGGGCCAGGGCGCGCCTGCCCGCAACTCGCCGTCCTGCCCGGTGCCGTGGCAGTCAACGACCAGCCCCGCCTCGTTGAAACAGCGCTTTTGCCCGGTTTGCGGCAGCACGCCGCTCGCGCCGCGCACGGGCCACAGCAGACGGAAGTCGTCCTTGCGGCTGTAGAACATGCGGCCGCCTTCAAAATGCACGTTCCAGGCGTAGCGCTCCTGCCCGGCCTTTGTGGTGGCGGTCCACACCCAGCCCGGGAATACTTCGCGGAAGGGATGCCCGGCGGGCAGGGCGGGCTGTTTTTCGCCATGATCGATGAGGGAGCGCAGTTCGCGGCGGTTGGGCATGCGCCAGTCCGTGTGGCCCAGAAAGGCCTCGTGGTTCAGGTCGCCCACTGCGGCAAGGGCCTCGGCCCAGGTGAAGGGAAAGCCCAGCGGATTGGCCGAGCGCGGCCAGAAGAGTCCTGTGGCCGCGTCGCGCACAAGATCCTCCCCGATGAGGCTGAAGCGGTCCGGGTCGGCCGAGGTTGGCGGGAGAATGTGCAGGGACATGGGGAAAGCCTATCCGCAAGGCCGGTTTGGCGCAAGGCCGCGCCCGCAGGGTGGTGCCCGCAGGGTGGCGGTCAGCCCTTGGCGGCTTCCTCGCGCACGGCGCGGGCAAAGGTCTCCACTTCGTCCGGCGTGGTGGCGAAGGACGTCATGAAACGCACCAGATGCGCCTCCTGGTCCCAGGTGTAGAAGTTGAAGCGGGCCTGAAGCCGTTCGATGACTTGCGGCGCAAGCGTTGCGAACACGGCGTTGGTCTGGGGTGGCTGGGCGATGCCCACGCCCGGCGCGCCGGATAGCTTTTCGGCCAGCAATTGGGCCATGGCGTTGGCCTGGGCCGCGTTTTCGCGCCAGAGGTCGTTTTCCAGCAGCGCCAGAAACTGCGCGGCGATGAAGCGCATTTTGGAGCAGAGCTGCATGCCTTGCTTGCGGATATATTGGAAATCCAGCGCGAATTCCGGCCGAAAGAACACCACGGCCTCGCCAAACATAAGGCCGTTCTTGGTGCCCCCAAAGGAGAGCGCGTCCACGCCCAGGTCGGACGAAATTTCCCGCAGGGAAAGGCCGAGCGCCGCCGCCGCATTGCCCAGGCGCGCGCCATCCATGTGCAGGAACATGCCGTTTTCGTGGGCGAAGTCCGCCAGGGCGCGGATCTCGTCCGGGGCGTACAGGGTGCCCAACTCCGTGGCCTGGGCGATGGAGACCACGCGCGGCTGGTTGTGGTGCTCGTTGCCCTGATGCACCAGCAACGGGCGCAGCAGCGCGGGCGTCAGCTTGCCGTCCGGCGTGTCCACGGCGAAGAGCTTGCCGCCCAGGTGCCGCTCCGGCGCGCCGCATTCATCCACATTGATGTGCGCGGTGGCGGCGCAGAGCACGGCATGGTGCGGCCGGGTCATGGCCGAAAGCGCCAGCACATTGGCCGCCGTGCCCAGGAACACGAAGAAGGGCTCGGCCTTTTGGCCCAGCACTTCCTTGATGCGCAAACGCGCGGCCTGGGTGAGCGGGTCCGCGCCGTAGGCCCGGGCCGGGCCGCTGTTGGCCTCGGCCAGGGCCCGCATGACGAGCGGATGGACGCCCGCGTAGTTGTCGCTGGCGAAGCAGGGGGGCTGGCTCATGGCTACAGCGTCAGCGCCCGCTTGATGCGCAAAAGCGCCTCGGCCTTGCCCAGCACGCTCATGGTCTCGAACAGGCCGGGGCTGGCGGTTTTTCCGGTGAGGGCAACGCGCAGGGGCTGGGCCACGGCCTTGAACTTGAGCCCCCGCTCGTCCAGGAAGGCCTGCGTGGCGGCCTCAAGCGCCTTGTGGTCGGCATAATCCGCGGCGGCCTCGTAGATGGGCAGCAGCTCGGTGAGCAGGGCGCGCGCCTCGGGCTTGAGCTGGTCGGCCACGGCCTTCTCGTCGTAGGCGAGGCTGCCGGCGTCGACCAGAAAGAAGCGGGCCATGTCCGCCATTTCCACAAGCGTTTTGGCGCGCGGCTGCAACAGCGGCACTATGGACGCGAGGTACGCCGGGTCGAGGTTCAGGCCAGTGGTGTTTGCAAAGAACCCGGGCAGCAGCGCGGCCAGGCGCTCTGGCGCGGATTCCTTGATGTAGTGGGCGTTGAGCCATTCCAGCTTCTTGATGTCGAAAACCGAGGGCGAGTTGCCCAGGTTGCCGGTGCTGAAAAGCTGCACCAGCTCCTCGCGGCTGAAGATCTCCTGATCGCCGTGGGACCAGCCCAGCCGCGCCAGATAGTTCACCAGCGCCTCGGGCAGGTAGCCCATGTTCTTGTATTCCATGACGGAAAGCGCGCCGTGGCGTTTGGAGAGCTTGGCCTTGTCCGGCCCCAGGATCATGGGCACGTGGCCGAACTGCGGCACGTCCCAGCCGAAGGCCTGGTACAGCAGAATCTGGCGTGGGGTGTTGGCCACGTGGTCGTCGCCGCGCAGAACATGCGTCACGCCCATCTCGTGGTCGTCCACCACCACGGCGAGGTTGTACGTGGGCGAGCCGTCGCTGCGGCGCAAAATCATGTCGTCCATTTCCGCGTTCTGCACGGCTGTGGGGCCTTTTACCATGTCGTGGAAGGCGGTGACGCCGTCCTGCGGGCCCTTGAAGCGCACCACGCGGCCATCACCGGGGCCAAGGCCCTGCTCGCGGCAGCGGCCATCGTACTTGGGCTTTTTGCCTTCGGCACGGGCCTTTTCGCGCATGGCTTCCACTTCCGCGGCGGTGCAGCTGCACCAATAGGCGAGGCCCTTCTCCAGCAGCGTGTCGATGTAGCTGTTGTAGATGTCGAAGCGCTGGCTCTGGAACACGGCGGTGCCCTCGGCGGCCAGGTCCAGCCAGGCCATGGCCTGGATGATGGCGTCGGTGGCCTCGGTGGTGCTGCGTTCGCGGTCGGTGTCTTCCACGCGCAGAAGAAAATGCCCGCCCTTGTTCTTGGCCAAAAGCCAGCTGAAAAGCGCGGTGCGCGCGCCGCCGATGTGCAGATAGCCCGTGGGCGAGGGGGCGAAGCGGGTGGTGATGCTCATGGGGCTACTCCGAAACGTGCTCGACGGCTTTGGCCTCGGGCACTTCTTTGAGGACGATGCGCTCGACGCCGTTCTTGAGCGTCATCTGCGACATGGGGCACCCCTTGCAGCGGCCGGTCAGCCGCACCTTGACGATGCCGTTCTGCGTCACATCAATCAGCTCAACATCACCGCCATCGGCCTGCAGCATGGGCCGGACCTTGGCCAGTGCGGCCTCGACTTTCTCGCGCATGGTCGTTCCTCCAAAGAAAAAAAATGCCCCGCCAGGGCGGCGGGAAAATCTGGCGCAGAACTACGGCCTTTGAAAGAGGCTGTCAACGCGCGTCCGCCCCGCACGATGCCCTGGCGCTATGGCGCGATGTCCTGTAGGATTCGTGGCGCGGGCGACTGCCCCGCCTGGAGGAGCCATGTGGCGCACCGTCATGCCGCTGCCGTTTTCGATCCTGCTGTGCCTGCTGCTTGCGGCCTGCGCGGCCGAGCCCTTCAAGCCCTGCGAGGTCTCGGTGGTGGGGGTGCGGCCGGGCAAGGCCTCGGCGGCGCGGCTTTTGTCCTCGCTGCTCGAGCAGGGCCATGCCGGGCCAGGCGGCCTTGAACTTGTGGTGAGCCTCAAGGTGGCCAATCCCAATGGCCGCGAGGTGGTGCTGCACGGCCTTTCGGGCGTGGTTTCCGGCCCCGGCGGCGAGCTTGGCGCCTTCCGCCTGCCCGAGGGCAATCCAACCACGCTCCCCGCCCGGGGCTCCACGGTGGTGGAGATACTGGCCGAGCCGGGGGCGGACTTCCTCAAGGGCGCGCTGCCGCTTCTGCTGTCCCCCTCGGGCCGGGCGCAGCTTACTGCCACGGGCCATGCGGAAGTGGACAGCTGGCTGGGCATGCGCCGCGTGGAGTTCAGGAACGTGCGCCTTGGCGGGGGCGGCGGCTCCTGAAGGGGCGCCGGCCTGCCGTTTTTTGCCCGGCCCGGCACGGCGCATGCTATGCGGCCGGAAACGAAAACGGGGGGAAGGATCGCCGATGCGCATCGCCTTTGTGAATGCCACGCGCAAGTGGGGCGGTGTCAAGACCTGGTGCCTGGATATGGCCACGGCTCTGCGCGCGCAGGGGCACGAGGTCTGGATCTTCGGGCGGCGCGGGGACTTTGTGCACAAGGCGGCGCGCCTGGGCGTTCCCGCGCGGGCCGTGTGGTTCGGCTTCGACTTCAACCCATTGCTTATCCTGTACTTTCTTTATTTTTTCTTCACGCGGCGTGTGGACGTGGTGGTGGTCAACGTGGCCAAGGACCTGCGCACCGCGGGCGTGGCCGCCCGGTTGCTGGGCCGTCAGGTGGTGCAGCACGTGGGCAGCGGCGGCGATTTCGACGACATCCCCATGGTGCGGCGCTGCCTGCGGCTGCTGCGGCCCCGGCTTTTGTGCTGCAGCGGCTATGTGCGCGGGCGCATCCAGGCCCATGTGCCGAGCCTGCCCGGCATGGGGCTTGAGATCGCCGTGCTGCACCCCGGCGTGGCCGTGGCCAAGACCCCGGCCTTCGCCGAGCACGCTCCGCCGGTGGTCATGGCCACCAGCCAGCTGAACGACGACAAGCGCCACGCCGACCTGCTCGAAGCCCTGGCCCGGCTCAAGGCCGAGGGCGTGGCCTTCCGCGCGGTCATCGCCGGAACCGGCGGCCTGGAGCGCACGCTCAAAGAGCAGGCCCGGGCGCTGGGCCTGGAGGACGAGGTGGAGTGGGTCGGGTTCACCGCCGATGTGCCGGGGTTGCTGGCCCGGGGTGACGTGTTCGTGCTGCCCACGCTCATCGAGCCCCTGGGTATCGCCCTTGAAGAGGCCATGGCCGCCGGACTGGCGCCTGTGGGCCGCAACGCGGGCGGCGTGCCAGAGATCTGGCCCGCGTGCTGCCGCGAATTTCTGGTCAGCCCGGAGCCCGGGGCGGACGGCCTGGCCCATGCGCTGCGCAGGCTGCTGGGCATGGCCGCGGCAAGTCGGCTGGCCCTGCGCCGCGGCGCGTGGGAGCATGCGCGCGCGAGCTTCGATCTGCCCGATCAGGCGGCGCGGTTCGCCCGCTGGCTGGAGCAGGGCCGGGCCGGATAGGCCCGTGGCTGGCTGAAAACGTCGAAAGGGCGGAAGGCAGTGCGTCCTTCCGCCCTTTTTTGCGTTGGCGCGGGGCGACCGGCCACAAGGGCCATGGCTCCCCGCGCGGCGTTACACGGCCGCGGGCAGCACCGCCGCCGGCAGCGTCACAAGGGACTCGCGGTAGATGGCGGCAACACGCTCCCGCGTGCCGGGCACCGGCGCCACGGAAAGCAGAAGGCCGAGCGACGGGGTCTTTTCCACCAGATCGCAGAGGCGCTCAATGTCCGCCTCGCTGAAGCCCTCGTCTGTGAGCTTTTGCGGCACGCCCACGCTTTGAAGCCAATCCTCCACACCGCGCGCGGCGGTGAGCGCCTCGGCCGGATTCCCGGTGAGCCCGGGCACGATGGGCCGCAGTATCTGCGCCAGCACCACGG
>Ga0209373_10002807_pt1 | contig 16835 bp, 17 predicted proteins | sample Higcelweek5metaG_FD_187173 | JGI IMG/M metagenome (GOLD analysis project Ga0209373, IMG submission 187173) | Freshwater pond sediment microbial communities from the University of Edinburgh, under environmental carbon perturbations - High... | ecosystem: Environmental > Aquatic > Freshwater >... | reverse complement strand
AAGCGTTTAGTTCCTAGTTTCATAGCTACAAAGCGGTTTGAAGAAGGAGTTGCTGATACCCTTCAATATGTATGTTCCCATGAAGATTGCCAAAACGCTGATGAAGAATTTGACAACTGGTGTGATAAGGTAATTGATGCACTAGACAGTGTAAAAATGAAGTTTATAGAATAAAATTTGCAGGTGAGGATATCAGAAACAATTCTGTTAAATTTAAATTGCAATTTAAAATAATAATGTGCTGAACAAATGAAATAAGTCAAAAATGTTTAGAAATGTATGGATAAAGTCACCGAGATAAAGTCGCTTAGTTTTAATTAGGGGGTGGTGTATTCTTGAATGAATTTGTAAAAAGCATAATAACTAACATTTCGATATTATTTACAATTACAGTATTATATTCAATGTTTTTTAATTCAATCAAAAAATTTAACAAGATACAAGAAATTGGTCTTGGCACTTTTATTGGATTAGTAGGAATCGTATTGATTCTTATTGCAGCAAGAATTGAAACGGGAATTGTATTTGATGCAAGGTCAATTCTTGTATGCATTAGTGGGATGTTTTTAGGAGTGATACCAACTTTAGTAGCAGTCGTTATCATGTGCATATATAGGTGGTGCTTAGGTGGTGGTGGTGCAATTGCAGGAGTTGCCGTAACAATTATTACAGCAATGGTTGGTTTGATTTGGAATTATTTTAGAAAAGATATTTTATACAAAACGAATGCCATAAAGTGGTGGGAGTTTTATGCAATCGGAGTAATTGCACATATTGGAATGTTACTATGTATGTTTTTACTACCATTGGATAAATATGTAATGGTTTTGAAACAAATTACGATACCTGTTCTTTTGATTTATCCTGTAGGGGTACTACTTATCAGTAGAATATTATTTAATCAGATATCGTTAATACTTTCAAAAAATGACCTGGAAAGGCGCGAAGCACTTTATAAATCATTGTTTGAAAATGCTCCGGTTGGAATTTCGGTTGCAATTGGTCATCAGATATTAGAGGTTAATGAATATTTTTTAAAAATTGTAAGCAGAACGAAAGCGGAATTCTTAAACGTTGATTGGGAAAAGATAACACATCCCGATGATGTGAAAAAAGAGATAGAATTATTCGAAAAATTAGATAAAGGATTAATAAATAGCTATTCTATAGAAAAACGTTATATCAAGCCAGATGGATCAATTGTTTGGGTTGAGATGAATATGGCGACTATTACAAGTAATACAAAAAAAGAGAGTGAACACATATGCATCGTTCAAGAAATTACGGAGCGAAAAGAAAGAGAAGAGAGAATCAAATATGTGACATACCATGATCTTTTAACTGGATTGCACAATCGAAACTCGTTTGAAGAAGTATGTAAAAATCAAAGCATTATTGATGAAGTTCCGTTCTCTATCATATCCGCTGATATTGATGGATTAAAACTGATAAATGATGCATTTGGCCATGAAAGTGGAGATTTGGCTCTGAGAGAGACAGGTGAAATACTGAAAGAGTGCATTTGTGAGTATGGGGAAGTTTATAGAGCTGGCGGGGATGAGTTTTTTGCTTTACTTGCAAACGTTGATGAAAACAAGGTAAAAACAATAATTAACTGTATTGAAGATTTAATACAAGTCCGGAATAGGAGAGATTCGAAACTGATTCTAAGTATTTCTTTGGGAAGTGCAACAACCTCTTGTAAATGTGAAATTAAAACATTATTGAAACAAACAGAAGAAAATATGTACAGAAAAAAGCTGTTGCAAAAAAATAGTTTTTATAGCGATATTGTAAACTCTATTAAAGCCACAATGTTTGAAAAGAGCAACGAGACTGAAGAACATGCAGAAAGAATTGCAGTAGAGGCACTGAAAGTGGGCAGAGAATTAGGATTAAAGGAAGAAGAACTGAACAAGTTAGAATTAACAGCGGTTTTGCATGACATCGGAAAAATAAGTATAGATTTGAGTCTGTTAACTAAAAGTGAAAAATTGTCGAATGACGAATGGGCAACATTAAAAAAACATGCTGAGAATGGGTACCGGATTGCACATGCGATACCAGAGTTGAGACATATTGCGGAATATATCTTGTACCATCATGAAAGATGGGATGGTAATGGGTATCCATGTGGCATATCAGCTGAAGAAATCCCACTCATATCCAGGATAATCTCGATAGCAGATTCATATGATGCGATGACAAATGACAGGCCATACAAAAAAGCGATGTCAAAAGAGGAAGCCTTTAATGAAATCATTTCTCATGCAGGAACACAGTTTGATCCTAAAATAGCAAAAATATTTATTCAGTGTATGAAGGATTGAGTAAGCGGTAAAATTGAATAATATAATGTATTTGAATAATAGAGGAGAAAGATGATGAGCTTAAACGCTATTATAATAGTTAACCAGCGATGGTAACGGCTTGCAATACATCTGAACCTATGTGCAATTGACCAAATCAAGGCGCTGGTGCTTTAGCTGCCATTGAAACTACATTAACGGCAGGTGAATATGAGATTATTGGTAGTATTCTAGTCAGTGGAGCGACGCTACTTGATGGAGGGTGGAATCCTAATATAAAACAGAATGATTTCAAATGATATTCGTTGAGAGCGTGGCGGTAAGAAGAAATAATTACCGCTTTTTCTACATTTGATTAGTTTGTAACCTTGTTTTACTATTTTTCATTTTTATCAACAAATAGATACCGTAAAATCCACAAGTCAATAATATTAAATCTTCATACACATTAAAAAATAAAGATTTTATTCCTGTCATACCCCATAGAATAAGAAGAACCATAAGTAACTGGTTTCTTTTACTGTAGCAGGAATAAATAAGTATGCAAAGACTTATCATAGGGCATGGCATTATTAATAATACTGTGGCTGGATATATATTTCCTAGCATATAACTGATTAATGGATATAGTAATACAATTACAAAAAGAATTGATGTGATTATATTAGGTTTTTTCATAATATCTGATTTATTTATTATAGCTTCATAAATAAAAAGTATACCGCTAACTATAAATAAAGGCGCTGCAAAAAGTGACTGGATAGGCTCGGTACCATAATATAAGAAAAATACAACACCAATATATAGGCAGCCTATTCCCAAGGAAATCTTTGGGAAAAAATTAAGATGTCTTGTATAAGCGGCAATTACACTAATAACGATAAAAGCTAAAAGAATTACTTGAATGACGAGAGTATGCCTATTATATTCTGCGATTACATTCCAAAATGATAATATATTCATATTTTATCCTCCAAGGATAATGTCACAATTGTAACAGGTTATGCTTTATTGAAATAAATATGATGCTCGGATTGAACAAGTGGAAGAAACTTACACAGTTGACCAGGCATAGAATAGGCTCTATTTTATAGAGTTCTTTTCAAATAAACCATATCCACTAGCTGTTGTCCATCTTCGTACATAGGATGGTCGTAATTATCTATAAAAAAGTTTTTTTCAACATGTGATTTTACAAAGCCACACCTTTCGTAGAAACGAAGTATTGTAGGGCTATCGCCAGTGCCGACATATAACTCACTACCTGATTTTTTATAGTAATCGGCAATAAATGCAATTAGATTTTGTCCATATCCCTTTCGCTGATATTCGGGAACGGTAACAATATTCTTAATTTCATAAACGCCGGATTGCTCTTGTGTAACAACACAAAGTGCTTTCAAATCATCACCACGCAAAGCGAACATTTCACCACGATATAAATATTTTTCTATCATACTTACCTGTTCATCTGCAATAAGCAGTAAATCCATATAATTTATTTTATCGCTATCATTGATTTTCAAAGTCTCCATTTACTATTTTCCTCTCTTTTTCGCTATCATCTTCACAAAGCCATTATACCATTTCAAAATTCATTTTCAAGTATATTCACATGATCTGACTCATCTGACGATTCTAACTCATCAACGCATTAAAATTACTCGACAAACTAATACTCGGTAGTCTACAATTATAACTAGTAAGTGTTAATATATTGTTTAAGTCAGATAGAATGTTGTTCACAGTGCAGATATAGAGTTGAGAATCTAGCATCTGCCCTGCATAGAAAGGAGTTTATAATGGAAAAAGGGATAAATCGTGTTTTATTGTCCATGTCTGTTTTAATAGTAATGCTAGCCGCAGTTGTATCGCTAGGGGGTCTGTTTGTGGAGGGACTTTATCGCGATAATGATCTGGTTGTCGCAGCTTGGCAGGGGAATGACATCGTCACCTTATTTATCATTGTTCCTGTCATGCTACTGTCTCTTGCTTTCCTGAAAAAAAGACCGGATATGGCACGACTATTCTGGATGGGCTCCTTATGGTACATGGTTTATAACTACATATTCTATATGTTTGGGGCAGCCATCAATGTCTTTTTTCTGCTGTATATAGCCATCTTTACATTGTCCGTCTATACATTAATTTTTGCCTTGATCAGAACGGATGCCATTGCCATAAGTCAGTCTTTCACAGCGCGGACTCCAGTTAGATGGATCAGTGGATTCATGATTTTTTTTGCAGTCCTTCTCGGTACACTCTGGATTATGATGTCGCTCAGCTTTGTTTTCACAGGGGTCATACCGCAAAGCATTGCACAGACCGATCACCCGACGGGTGTTGTCTTTGCCACAGATCTGTCGCTCCTCATACCTGCCCTGTTTTTTAGCGCAGTCCTACTCTGGAGGAAGCAGTCCTGGGGCTATGTATTGAGTGCCATCGTTCTTGTAAAGGCAACGGCTTATGGGCTTGCGCTGCTGATTATGAGTGTCGTGACCTTCATCAAGCAAGGGCAGATTGACCCATTCATTGTCTTGTGGAGTATACTGACGTTCGGTTGCCTGCTTGCCCTGACTTTTTTACTTGGCAACATGAAAAAAATCCCTAAAAATTGATGCGATCCTTAAAAAAATATTGACAAAACTTTTGAAGTATCCTATAGTAATCATATCGACCGATGGTCGAAGAGGTGATATCATGGAATCTAAGTCAACTGAAGAAAGGCAGATAGAAATCCTAGATGCCGCAGCAGAGCTTTTTTCTACAAAGGGATATGATAAGACAAGTACATCCGATATTATGAAAGCAGTGGGGATTGCAAAGGGCACTCTCTATTATCACTTTTCTTCAAAGGAAGAGATACTTGATGCACTTATTGACCGCATTGCCAGTAATATGGTTAGTCGCGCTACGGCAATAGCTTCTGACAAAACAGTTTCTGTACCAGATAGGATTACACGAGTAATTTTGTCATTGAATGTTAACACACATGGAGAAGGGCAGATTATTGAAACACTACATAATCCACAGAATGCACTTTTTCATCAGAAGTCACTTGACGTTGTTATTGAGCGAATCACTCCCATTCTTGCAGGAATTGTAAAAGAGGGAATAGAGCAGGGGATTTTTTCAACAGAGTATCCCGAGAGTAGCATTCGTATGGTTATGACTTACGCTATGATTGCCTTCGAGGATGTGCAGAATATTACAAGTGATATAGTAGCGGGCTTCATTTATAATTTGGAACGGGTATTTGGAGCAAAGACAGGAACATTTCATGATCTAATGAAAAACTTTATGTGATATTTTAAAACACGCTTTCGGGCGTGTTATAAAATATCACAAACCGACCAAAGGTCGAGAAAGGTACAAAATGAAAGATAAAAGAATGAAAAGGTATGTAATATGGAGCTATTTGGTATTTTGGATTATGGTTTTAGGAATATGTGGGTCGGCAAGCATGATTTTTCACTGTTCACCTGTAGTAATAAGAATATTGTCAAATGTCTGTGCATGGGCACCGACAATCGTCCTTCTCTGTGGCTTTAAGTATTTTTGTCCAGGGAAAACGATTAGGGGATTCTACAAAGAAGCCTTTAGCGGAAAAATCAGAGTTTCATCGCTGTTGCTTTCAGCACTTATTACGATAGTGGCAACGATAGTCACTGTTTTTATTATAGCAACAATGCAAAATAAATCCTTTGGTTCATACTGGGAGTTGGAGATATATCCATTTTGGGCATCTTTTTTGTTTTCTATCACAACAGGCCCAACGGGAGAAGAATCTGGCTGGAGAGGATTTCTGAGACCTCTTTTAAATGAAAAATATAGCTTTACTAAATCCTGTGTTTTGCAGGGAGTCATCTGGGCTTTCTGGCATACAGTCCTTTGGTTTGTAGACTCCGATTTTATGGGATGGGAAATGATTCCATATATTATTTCAAATGTTGTAGTAATGATTGGATTATGCTTTTTGATGAATATCGTTATGAATAGAAGTAATAATCTGATCTATGGAATAGTGATTCATTTCTGTTTCAATTTCCTATATTGCTTTTTGAAGGTGGATATTTTGTTTTACATAATCCTGTCCTTAATTTATGCATTGATTATAGCCGGGGTAGGTGTAAGGCGTCATTTTGAGGAACACATATAAGGACGGGCGCAGGCTCCAGAAGTCTAAAAAGTGTATACTTGTCAAAATAAAATAGCGTGTTATTATAATGGTATGAAACTATAAAAAATGACAGAATTATTCGAGAGAGATACTTCATTAATACAGAGAAAATAAATATGAGGATGCACCTATTTGATTTTATGACCAAAGAAAACAAATGGAGATGAGAGAAGAGGGTAAATTTATGAATAGTATTTTTCATAGGACCAGTGTACGAAATTTTTCTGACAAGCGCGTGGAGGAGGAAAAAATAATTAAAATTCTTCAGGCGGCAATGGCGGCGCCATCCGCTGGAAACCAGCAGCCATGGGAATTTTATGTTGTAAGAGATAAGAAGACTTTAGAGCAGTTATCACAAAGTAGTCCATACGCTGGCAGTACAAAAGAAGCGCCCGTGGCAATTGTTGCATGCTATAGAAAAGCGATTACATTTCCAGAGTATGCACAGATAGATCTTAGTATAGCTGTTGAAAATCTTATGTTAGAAGCGGATGAACTGGGACTGGGAACAGTTTTGCTTGGAATTGCTCCATTAGTGGAACGAATGAATCATGTACGGCATATTTTGAATATTCCAAATGACTTGGAAGCATTTGCAATCATTCCATGCGGATATCCATTAAAAGAGACGAAACAGCAAGAACGATTTGAAGAGAGCCGTATTCATTTTCTTTGACATTTTGCTGTTATTTTTCCAAGGATAAAGGAAGGAACATGATTTGCTCTAAAAAGAGAGACCATGTTCTTTTTCTATTACAGAGTACTATGGATGAATTTAATATAAAGAGACAGCGTTTTAAGAACTGTAACAATAACTTTTGGAAATGGTTGAAAGGTAGCCTGGAATAATGCTACAATATTGATGTAATAGTATCAACTTATTGTGTAATAGTACTAGATGATACGGATAATGAATAAGTGTATGATTTTGTATTTAATCTTGGTTAGAATTTATTGAGGAGAAAAACGATATGATGAGACCTAGGAGCATAGATAATGTTTCGTTAAAAAAAAGAGTAGAAAAATCCAAAGCACTCCATTGGATTTCATTATTTTCATGTATTGTTTTCTATTTAGTTTTGAATATCTTAATCATTTATCTGGCATCACAAAATAAGGAGTTTTTCTATAGTATAGATAAATCTTCATTGTCCGGAGTATTAGCGCAAGGTCAGGTGTTAGCAATCATATTTATTGCATTAAATCCAATAAAGAAAAGTCATTGGGTGGGGATGATACTTTGTGGGATATCGTTTATTATTGCATTTCAAAGAGTGGTAATGAGTGGTAATTTTTATACACTACCCGGTATTCTTGTTCCGATAACTGCCATTATTATTTCCATTATTATTAGTAATTTCAGAGAACAATCAAGGCAAAACAGGAATAGATTAATGCTGTCAAATGAACTATTGCAAAAGGTGCTTGATACAATTCCAATGCCTATTTTTTGGAAAGACTTGAATTCCAATTTTCTGGGCTGTAATCAGTTCTTTGCAGAAGAAGCTGGAAAAAGTTCGCCAGAGGAGATTGTGGGAAAAGATGACTATAGCACACCTTCCAGCGAGCAAACTGAGAAATACAGAGCTGACGATGCTGAAATCATGAAAACAGGTGTTGGAAAGATAAATATAGAAGAGCTGCATATCATGGCGAATGGTGACCAAAGTTGGATTCGAACGACAAAAGTGCCACTACGGGATGAAAATGGAGAGATTTTTGGGCTTCTGGGCACCTTTGAAGATATCACAAAGAAAAAGCTTGCTGAACAAGAGCTATATTATGAAAAAGAACGGCTCAGAATCACATTGCTCGCAATTGGTGATGCAGTAATCACAACGGATCAATATAAAAGAGTCACATTAATTAATTCTGTCGCAGAGACGCTGACTGGGTGGCGAGCTGAAGATGCTTTGGGAAAAGAAGTCGATCTGATTTTGAACCTAGAGAATGAGATAACAGGGAAAAAGGGAAGGAGTCCAATCGATGAAGTCTTACAGGGGCTCAGAGAGGTCGAGCTAGAAAACCATACACTCGTAGTCTCAAAGAACGGAGATAAAAGGGCGATTGAAGACAGCGCTGCGCCTATCTTAGGGAAAGAGGGAGAGATACAAGGGGTTGTTATGGTATTCAGAGATGTTACCAATAAGAAGCTGAAACAGGATGAGATTCTTTACCTGAGTTATCATGACAGCTTGACAACTTTATATAACCGAAGGTATTTTGAAGAAAAAATCAGACAGATGGAGGAGATGGGAAATTATCCACTATCTATTATTTTGGGAGATATTAATGGACTCAAAATGGTTAATGATGTTTTGGGTCATTACGAAGGAGACAGGTTTTTGATTGAGACGTCTAAAATTCTCATGGATGTTTGCCGTCAGTCTGATATTGTTGCGAGATGGGGTGGAGATGAATTTATCATTATGCTGCCTAATACAGGTGTGACAGAAACAAAAAAAATATGCGAGAGGATTAGTAAGAAGTGTGCAGAACTGAAAGACATGAATATTAGTCTATCCATTTCCTTGGGATATGCAATTCGAGCAAATGCCAAAGAAGAAATAATAAAAATAATCAATAGGTCCGAAGAGGGAATGTATACTCAAAAAATGTTGAATAGCAGGAGTTATCGAAATGCGATTTTAGAGTCGTTTCGAAAAACACTCTTTGAAAAGAGTCATGAGACAGAAGAACATGCCAAGCGATTGATGCAACTCAGTAAACACATGGGAGAGGTTATGAATCTGCCCCAAACCTCGTTGCAGGAACTGGAGTTGCTAGGTTTCTTACACGACATTGGCAAGATAGGGGTGCCAGACTCGATTTTGAATAAACCAGGGAAGCTTAATGAAGATGAATGGGTTATTATGAAAAGGCATGCAGAGATTGGTAGTAGAATTACGCAATCAGTACCTGAATTTGTTCGTATTTCAGATTATATTTTGTCACACCATGAGCGATGGGACGGAAACGGATATCCAGGGAGATTGAAGGGCGAGGAGATACCTGTTCTAGCCAGAATACTTTCTATTGTTGATTCCTTTGATGCGATGACTAGCGAAAGATCTTATCGCAAACCGATGTCGGAGGAGAGTGCAATTCAAGAATTAATTGATAATGCCGGAAAACAATTTGATCCTAATTTAGTTGAATTGTTTGTTCAAGAAAAGATTTATGAGATTGAAAAAACAGAAAATAATGCTGTGGTTATTTAAAGATGACTATGATATAAAGTGACATTAAAAAGTGGGTTTCGAGGTAATTAAGGCGAAAAATAAGTGCACGAGTTTAGGTGAAGGCGGGGGTACACATGAATACTGATTTTGTAAACTTAACGATGGAAAACCTTGCAAGTGAGCATTTATGCTGCATTATCCGTAGTAAAAAGACTCATCAAGGGATTGAAGCAAAGCGACAATGGCTTTCAGATAGATTAGGTGAAGGTCATGTCTTTAGAAAGTTAAGTGAAAAGGCTACGGTTTTTATTGAATATGCGCCCCTTGAAACAGCCTGGGTTCCCATAACAGGAGACAACTATTTTTATCTGTATTGTTTGTGGGTCACTGGTAGCCATAAAGGAAAAGGGTATGGGAAATTGCTAATGGAGTACTGCCTGGCTGATGCGAAAGAAAAGGGCAAATCTGGAATCTGTATGCTTGGGGCTCAAAAACAAAAATCTTGGCTTTCTGATCAATCATTTGCGAAGAGGTTTGGTTTTGAGGTTGTTGATACTACCGATAATGGATATGAATTGCTTGCACTATCTTTTGACGGAACGATGCCAAAGTTCTCACAAAATGTTAAAGATCAAAAAATTGAAAACAGAGAGTTAACTATTTATTATGACGGGCAATGCCCCTATATCTATCAAAACATTGAGATGATAAAACAGTATTGCGAAATGAATGATGTTCCTATATCTCTAATGCATGTGGATACCTTACAAAAAGCAAAGGAATTGCCTTGCGTTTTCAATAACTATGGCGTGTTTTATAAAGGAAAATTTGAGACAGTGAATTTGCTAGATATTAACGCTTTAAAGAGAATACTTAAAAAATGAATAAAAGGAAGAGAGGGCACATTATGAATATTAATTTTTCGATAGAAGAGACTGTAAAAAAAAGATATAGTGTAAGAAATTATAAAAAGCAAGAGGTAGAATCCAATCTCAAAAAAGAAATAGAGGATTTTGTTGCGTCACTGGAGAATCCATTTGAGAAAAAAGTGAACTTTCACTTTCTTGAAAGTAAGGATGTGGAGAACCAGCAAAAGCTTGGGACCTATGGAGTAATTATTGGTGCAGAGCAGTACATTGGAACAACGATACAACTGGAGCCGATGGCATTAGAAGCTTTAGGATATGAAATGGAGGCTGTTGTTCTCTACCTGGCACATCTTGGACTTGGAACCTGCTGGCTGGGGGGAACTTTTAATCGAAAAGGGTTTGCAAATGCAATGAATATTGAAGAAAATGAAATATTTCCAATTGTTACACCATACGGGTATCCTGCACCACAGAAGCATTTGAAGGAAACGGTCATGAGAAAAATGATTCATGCAGATCAACGAAAAGAATGGAATCAGTTGTTTTATCATCATGATTTTCAGACAGCCCTTACCAAAGAGGAGGCGAAGGCGTTAGCATTCCCATTAGAAATGGTTCGTCTGGGTCCATCGGCTTCCAATAAACAGCCTTGGAGAATCGTACAATCAGATCAGACCTGTCATTTTTATGAGTATAAAGAACCAAACTATAGTAATCGCTTTGCTTATGATATTCAAAGAGTGGATATGGGAATAGCAGCAGCACACTTTGACTTTGCTGTAAAAGAGAAGAAGATGCAAGGTCACTTTAATACAGAGTGCAAACCCAATATCGCATTACCAGAAAATGTGGAATACGTTTTCTCTTGGATTAGAGAATAATCTTCATTAAATATTGTTTAGGGGGGGATGTAATTGTCAGGACAAAATGTAATTAAGGATGTCACAATAGATAAAGCTATGATAAAAGAAGAATTTAATAATAAAATTGCGCGATTGACGAGAAGCAGTGCTTATTTAGACTATTGTGAAGAGGTATATGGATATAGAGTGTATCTTTTTAACATGATGGATCAACAGCAAATTGATTTTGTTTTAAATTCTATTCCGATATCAACAGGAGATACACTTTTGGATTTGGGTTGCGGGTTAGGAAGCATTCTCAATCTTTTAGTTGCAAAATATGGATGTAAAGGAATTGGCATTGATCAATTAGACGTTGATATAGTAAGAGGAACCGATAATAAATTCACATATCTTAACGGGGATATTGATAACATATCCGATTATAATGTGAAACCTACAATCACATTATCCATCGATAGTCTCTACTTCAGCAATGATTTGGACAATTTGGTGAGGCAATTAAAAAATATAGAGAATAACAAAATGTACTTGTTCTATTCACAATATTTATTTCATGAAGTTACAGATAATAAGAGTATTCTTTCTAGCAATAATACTAAAATTGCTGAAATTCTTAATAAAAATGGGATTTCCTTTGAAACGATTGACTATAGTGAAAACGAGTGTTTATTATATGAAAATTCTTTAAGAGTGCTACAGAAGTATAAAAAAGCATTTGAGGAGGAAGGTAATAGGGATTTGTATGAACAAAAATGCAAAGAGGATATGTTGGGAGTAGAACTTTATACCAAAAATCTCGCTAGGCGCTATCTATATTCCATAAATGATACTTTTTCAGGAAAACATATGCTATAGAGAAAGTGTCATATAAATCTTTCTAAAAAGAGTATTGCCATCTATATCACTCTGATATATCATATACTATATCAGAGTGATATATATGGAGGAAAATAATGGCGGAAATATTATTTGTAAATTCAAATTTGTATGGACACATCAATCCGACTTTATCAATAACAGAAGAACTAGTAAACAATGGGAACCATGTTTGCTATTTCTGCGCAAAGCAATTCGAAGAAGAGATACGCTCTTCTGGGGCGGAGTTTATTGATTATGGAAAGAAACAGGAATCCTTTTTAGAGCAATACAGACCTACAGACAGGCACCCTTTTTATATGCTTATGGAGTATATGCTAAAATATGTTGAAGCATTACTTCCAGAATTGCTGGCACATATCAGAGAAAGACAATATGATGTAATTTTGTGTGATTCGATATTCGGAGCCGGATATTTTTTAAAACAAATACTGAATATTCCAGTTGTTTGTTCCCATTCGTCCTTTGCAATGAGTACTGCGCCTGTTCCCCCCAAAATGCTTGTTGTGGGCTTTCATCCTCAGCTAGACGAATGTTATCGTGTTTTGAAAAGAATATGTTTCCAGTATAAAATTGAGGAACCTGGTCTGGATGAGATATTTATCAGTAAAGGGGAACTGAATCTTGTTTATACAACAAAAGAGTTCAATGGAAGTGATGATCTCGAAGACGAAAGATATTTGTTCACCAGGTCTTACACACATGTACGTGAAGAGACAGAAAAGTTAGAATTACAGAAAATTGATGGTAAGAAGATTATTTATATATCACTGGGGACTATTAATACGGATTTTCTTGCTTTTTTTAAGCTTTGCATCAAAGCATTTGTGAATACGGAGTATACAGTCATCATGTCCTTAGGGAAAAAATGTAAAGCTACCGATCTTGGCGAGATTCCGGACAATTTCATTGTTATGCAGCAAATACCGCAACTTGAAGTTTTAAAATATACTTCTGTTTTTATCAGTCATGCAGGTTTCAATAGTGCAAATGAAGCTTTATATCATGGAGTGCCTATCATTGCAATACCAATGGTTAATGACCAGCATATGGTTGCAAAACGGTTGGTTGACTTAGGTGTCGGTGTAAGGCTAAAGATGGAAGAGGTAACTGAAGATAGCCTCTATGCTATGGTAAATGAGGTTATTTTAAATGAGAGGATGCACTTTGAATGTAAAAGAATATCGCAATCGATGCAGCAGGCTTCTGATAACAAAGTAGCAATCGAACGCATTGAAAAATTAGCTGAGAGACGGTGAGAGCATGGCAATTAAGAGTAAATCAAGATATGCAATACTGGGCATTTTAAATATTGCGCCAGGATCGGGCTATGATATTAAAAAGTATTGTGACACTGTGATATCAAATATATGGAATGAAAATTATGGGCATATCTACCCGATGTTGAAGTCTCTGGAAGAAGAAGGCGTAATTATGCAACTTCCGCGTAACGAAATGGAACGAAAAAACAAGTATGCAATTACGGAAGCGGGACAAAGAGAATTGATAAATTGGCTAGAGGAAGAGACAACAAGTCAGCCAGTTCGTTCAGAATTTATGCTCAAATTTTTGTTTTCCAGTAATCTGCACAAGGATAAGGTACTTCAGATGCTTGCCGATTACAGAGAAGAGCAGAATAGAAATTTATTAAAAAATAAAAGCATGCTTGATGAATTGAATCGGGAAATCAAAGAAGTGTCGTCTGAGCGAGAATTATATTTGCGCGCAACGCTGCGTAGAGGCATTATATCTTTGAAAGGTTCCATCCAATGGTGCGATGAGACAATCCAGGATTTTAAACATAAAATGCAATAGTGTCTGCGAAAGAAATACCTCCCGTTGTAGAAAAACAAAAAGTTATACAAAAAACATATTGACATTTACCGATATGAGAAATATAATGATAAAAGATTGATAAATATCGATATATGAAAAGGGAGGAAAGTTAAAATGGAAAAGAGAACAATCGGTTTTATAGGTGGAGGAAGAATTACAAAAATAATTCTGGAAGGATTTAAAAATGCTAATGTGGAATTGAATGAAATGGCTGTATTTGATCCAAATAATGAAAACCTGATGAATTTGAAGAAGAAATTTCCTGAACTAGAAATAACAAGTGAGGCGTTAGAAAGAATAGCATCGCTAGATGTTGTTTTCATAGCAGTTCACCCACCGATGGTTATGGAAACCATTGGAAAAATCAAACCATATGTAAAGGAAAAAACGATTATTGTTTCACTTGCACCCAAAATCACAATTGAAAAGATACAAATGCTTTTACCCAATGTAAAATCAATTGTTCGTGTGAACCCAAGTGCTCCAAACATAATTAATCAGGGTGTGAATCCAGTCGCATTTGCGAATACCATGCATACTGAGGAGCAGGAATACATCATGGAATTACTTGGAGTGACGGGGAAGACATTTATTGTAGATGAATCAAAGATTGAAGCCTATGCTGTGATTTGTGCAATGGGGTCAACATATTTTTGGTTTCAATTGCAGCATCTTGAGGATTTGGGGAAACAATTTGGATTAGAACAAGAGGAGGCAAGGCTATTACTAAAGGATATGCTGAATGGAACAATGAATACTCTGTTTTTTTCGAATTTGTCCAAGGAAGAGGTTATGGATCTAGTGCCTGTAAAACCAATCGGAGAGTATGAAGAGACTATAAAGGGATTTTATGACGAGAAACTCAATGAGATTTATACTAAGATTAAGCCATAATCATTCATTATTTGTTTCATTCCATAATAGTAGGTTTGAATATGCAAAAAATGCATGAAGAAGCTGAAGCCAGAAGGCTAATAAAATAAAGCAATGCAGGAGGAAGTAAGATGGCATTAAAATGGTATCCATTTATTGATTATATGCTTTGCGAGGAGTGTGGTAGTTGTATTAATAAGTGCTCTCATGGGGTGTATGATGAGGAAAAGGCACCTACACCTATCGTAATACAAAGAGAAGAGTGCATTGATCATTGCCATGGTTGTGGTGATTTATGTCCAGTGGGAGCTATTTCATATGTTGGTGAAGATACTGGTTGGGTACCGCCTATAGCAAAGAAGGAAGAAAACCAGGGCTGTGGATGTGACGGTGGCTGTGGTAGCGGATGCGGCTGTGGATGTGACGGCGGATGTGACAGTGGAGAATAATCTATTAAAAAAGAGGTGTATCTGTGACAGAAGAAAAAAAGAAAATAAGTAAAGAATTACTTATTAAGATAGCAGTCCTGGTTATTATAATAATTGTGGTAATAGGAATTTATATTTTTAAAAGAGCTGAAGATAGTAAAATGAGTGCTACAGTGCAAACAGAGGAAACCGTAGAGGATAGCATTCCTTTAGAAATATCATCCGTGGATTTGGAGGAAATAAAATCATATGGTATACCGTTTGTCATTGACTTTGGTTCAGATTCCTGCATTCCCTGTAAAGAAATGGCTCCAGTGCTAGAAACCCTGCACGAAGAATTTCAGGGGAAAGCTATTGTACACTTTGTAGATGTATGGAAGAATCAAACAGCTGCTATTGACTTTCCTGTTTCCGTCATTCCAACACAGGTATTTTATAATGCAGATGGAACACCTTTTGTACCAAGTGATGAACTCTTGAACGAAATGGAATTTATGATGTATGGTTCAAAAGAAACGAACGAACATCTTTTTACAGTTCATCAAGGAGGCGTCACAGAAGACCAGATGAGAAAAATCTTTGCAGAGATGGGGTTGAGTGATGAATGAGATCCTGGAATTCATATCAGTGATGATAAGGGAGAGTTTTTGGCTAGCCCCGGTTATGGCTTTGCTCGCTGGTCTTTTGACTTCTGTCACGCCATGTTCACTATCAACCATTCCACTTGTGATTGGTGTGGTAGGAGGAACAGGTCAAAAGGATACAAAACAGGCATTTCGGTTATCACTTATATTTGCACTTGGAACAGCACTTACCTTTACAGTTTTTGGCGCGGCGGCATCTCTGGCGGGTAATCTGATAGGAACATCAGCAAAATGGTGGTATATCGCATTGGGGATTCTTATGGTTATGATGGCACTCCAAACATGGGAGATTTTTCATTTTATTCCTTCCACTTATTTGATTTCAAAAAATACAAAAAAGGGATATCTTGGAGCATTGATTGCAGGAATACTTGGTGGAATTTTTTCATCACCCTGTTCCACACCGGTGTTGATTGCATTACTGGCAATCGTGGCAGGTAAGGGAAGTGTTGTTTGGGGAATCCTATTACTGTTATTATATGCAGCTGGTCATGCAGTATTGGCAATTATAGCGGGAACCAGTATTGGTTTTGTGCAGAAACTATCAAAGAATGAAAAATACGGACGGTTCAGCACCATTCTTAAGATATGTATTGGTTTTGCGATTTTACTAATTGCTTTTTATATGTTTTATTTAGGATTTTAATTGATTCAGAAAAGGAGAATTGAGTATGGGATTATTTGGATTAGGTAAGAAAAAAGAAGATAAAGATGCCTCATCAAGCTGTTGTTGTGGAGGAGGATGCACGCCAGAAGCTGTAGAAAAGGCTGC
>Ga0209373_10002806_pt1 | contig 16839 bp, 23 predicted proteins | sample Higcelweek5metaG_FD_187173 | JGI IMG/M metagenome (GOLD analysis project Ga0209373, IMG submission 187173) | Freshwater pond sediment microbial communities from the University of Edinburgh, under environmental carbon perturbations - High... | ecosystem: Environmental > Aquatic > Freshwater >... | reverse complement strand
TAGATATTGCGATACATGGTCGTTCCGAAAATATCGGCGCGCTTTGCGGCATTGATCCACAAGCTGAGTTCCCCTGAATCGGTGACGATTATTTTCCTTGTCGGATCAGTCGCGCGCGCAACGGCAATCTCCCTGTCCAAAAGATTGGCGTCAGGAGTTGGACACACTCCGAATTTCAAAAACGGCTCATTCTCGATCTGCCAATAGCGTATTCCCGGATTGTCTTTGTATCTCTCGATCGTTTTCTGGATAAAAACCAGCAGTTCGGATTTCCTCTTTTCGTCATCGTTCCTGAGATATTCCGGGATGAAGCATTCCGGCCAGCGAGGAGTCTTCTGCCCCACTGCCAGGATAACTTCAGCGCCATGTTCCCTGGCATCCTCCAATTGCCAATCGAGATCGGAGAAATCGAATTTTCCGATCTCAGGTTCAACCGAATCCCAATAGACCGGAATCCTGATTTTCCTGATGCCGAGATCAGTGAGCGCTGCATCGAGAACGGCTTTCGGATCAAGCCCGATTTCCCTTGAATATCTGACTGAAAAAGTGACTCCCAGCTTGGCAGCATCGTTCTTTTTCGTGACTGGAATATTGAAATATATCAGCATGACGGTCGCCAATGCGAAAACGACCAGCAGAGCTTGTGCAAGAAACTTCAGGATTTTTTTGAAAAAAATCATCTTTCTATATGGGTTTTCTTAGCGATACCAGAACGACTCCGAGCGTGATGAGCACTATGGCGGCGAACTTCTGGAAAACGACCCTCCTGTCGCCTTTTTCTTTGAAAGTCTTTGGAAACCAGCGCGCCAGGATTATTCCCATGATGAAAATGAATGAATATTGAAGAGCCACCAAGGCGTTCACTAGCGTCACGCTCCCGAGCGATATGGCATAGTTGAGAAGGATCGATCCTATGCCGCCGAGCGCTTTGTTCGAGACGAAGAGTGTCCCGGAACTATAGTGCTCTTTCTGGGGAGACCTGAAATGCATGAGTGATTTCAAGATGGGTTTCCGCCATCCGGCAAAAAGCAGCAGGCTGGCTGCTCCCAGAAAGAGCCCCAGGCGCGTCCAGATGAATATGTTTATGAACTTGTCATGAATATAGAAGCCTTTGAATGAGGTGTAGGCGACAGCCAGGAGTATTCCGGCCAAAATAGATTTCTTGAATCCATGGAAGAACATCTTCTCCTTCTTGTCAAACATGTTGAGGGAAATGAAGAGGCTGCCTATCACCAAAAGAACCACCCCGATGATATGCCTTTGATCCAGATGTTCTTTCAGAAAAAAGAACGAGATGAAATATGTCGCGATGGTCGTGAATGCTCCGGCCACAGGAGCGACTTGACTGGCCTCGCTTTTGTCGAACGCGAAAAAGAGCGCCAATATCCCATAAAGGAAAACCATCCCAGCCAGAACGCTCAGGATTATCTTGGGCATAGCCACGAAGTGGAATCCGAACGGGAACAGAAGGAAAGCGAAACTGCTGAGCATTCCGGAATAGAAAGCATAGACAGCGGGGTGAGATACGCGCTTGGAGGTTATGAGGAATTTGTCCAGGACCATCTCAAGCGCGACCAGGAAGTATGCCGATATTGTGATTGCAAGCCATGTCATAGTGATGCGGAAGACTAGGTCGATAATATATCCATTCTACACCAAAAGAGGCAAAAAGTCTCGAAAAAAAGCTCGATATTCATACCGAATATCGAGCTTTGAATCGAAACACCGCTAATGACTACTGGCAACTCCAATTCATAGACAAGTTAAAGTCCCTGCTTCCGCAGTCGGAATGAAGATAGGGGTTCATACTTCTGTCATAGGTCACACCCGGCTTCAAGTCATAAGGCGAATCGGTCCAACCGACCCCACAAGAACCATCGCTAATTGATCCTGCAAACCTTACTTTCACCCAGCCATATGTTCCATCTTCGTTAACGCAAGCGGTACCGCCTTGGTTTTGAGGAACACTTTTAGAATTTCCCTCACAAGAAACCTTCCCGTGTACATCTATGTTAACACCGGTGTTAGTATTGCCCGACATGATAGGACAGCCTCTATCAAAACTATCAGGGGTTCCAACTGATCTTTCTATGGCCCAACAGCTATTGCCTATATTGCTTCCGCCGAACACATGAACATATAATTTCCCACAGCTTCCGTCAGGTTTAATACAATTGTTCCCTCCTGTGCAGACAGGAGCAGCCTTGCAGTCTAATTTCTGCCAACTGGCATTTCCAGTGGCATCAGAAACCAATACGGAACCGGGTTCTATTGGCTTACTACCATCATTCAAATTAAAATATTGCGTCGATAATATTCCTACTCCGAGAGTTCCGGGCTTGGTCTGTGTTTGGACTCCGGTATTTATCGGTGCTCCGATATTGTTAGATTGAGGACTTCCTGGGACGCTCACCCAGGCACCGACCAATTGGAGACTGAACCCGAGGACTATCCCAGTCACCACCATGCCAGACCACCAGACCAGCTTTTCATAGTTCTTTTTGAAAATTTTCACAGATTTGAAATTAAATGTTATTGATTACTCTTATATAAATATTACTGCCACGTACCACGACCGTTGGCATCTGATTTCATAATCTTATTCATACCACTGGCAACAGGCAACCTGAAATATTTGGTTCTTGTCATCTGAACATTAAGCTGACCTGACTTATTCTGAATCGAAGTAACAGAATTTATAATTATCGGCGCACCGATGACATCAGTTGAGGGAGCCACGGTCGGACCAACCCAGGCTCCGACAAACTTTAAACCAAAACTCAACGACATTCCAATAACAATGACGCCCATCCACCAAGAAAATTTTTCCTCTGACATTATTCGAATATTCATAAATGGAGTGTTAAAAGATTATTTTCCCTCCAAGGAATCCAGTTCCTTCAATTTAGCTTGTATTTCTTCATCGCTAAGAGGCTTCATGCCTGCAGCTTGAAACTCTTTATTGGCATCGTCAATCATTTTCTGCATCTCTTCTTCAGTTGGAGGATCCGGAAGTTTGCCACCATTTTGAGCCGCCCTAATCTCATCCAGTCTTCTGAAAGCTTCATCTGGATCAAGCGAAGAAGATTGACTGCTTTCGGCCTGTTCAGTTCCGCTTTCCTTGGACGGCGCCCTCCAAACTTTCATGATTTCAAATATGATGAAAAGCAAAGCGAGAACCGCCACGCACACGGCGACAGTTCTCAGGATCATTCTTTTAGGGCTGGGTTTTACGTAATACATTTTTTTGTTTTTTTTATGTTTCATAAAACCTATTGCTGAGGTTTGGTCTCCTGCCACTTGCCGCTAGTGTCACATGTTCCGCAATTTTTCTGTTCATCAGCAGGTTTTTCTCCAACCGAATCACAATCAGAATCATCAACATATCCAGAGGGCCATTTTCCACATGACTGACCAGTCTGTGAACATTTATGGGTTATAGTCTGCGTTCCACAAACATCACCGTCACTGGATGGGCATGGATCAATTGACACCCACTCAAGATGCTTGTTCTCAACACAAGGAATCTTTGCACCTTTTAGGCTTATCCATCCCAAACCATCAGCATCATTACTAAGAGATGACGGCAGAGTTTCTCCATTCCATGCATATGCATCATCCGCAAATTCTCCGGTGGATGGATCAATAGCCGCATCCATGAATCTCATATACCCTTTCCAGCCGCCGCTATTTCCAATACCCGAAGCATTCTTTATTCCGACGATCCTCGCATATCCTGTCACCTTGCTGTTATTCACAACCTTGGCAGGCGCACAATCAGGAATGTCAGTATCCAAAGAACAACTGATATCATCATCAACAAAACTTATCCAACCGATGCCGTCGCTCCAGGCATAACCGCCGAGATCGCCGTTCTCATCAACAGTCACCTCATACGGAACAGAACTGCCATCTGTTGAACTACTCATACTTATATACCCCACTCCTGTCTCATTACCATCAATAACTTTCATGATTCCTGGGATGCTCGCATCTTCGCCCCTCCCCAAAGCCAGCCGCTCGCTCCTTTCGTTTCCGCCCTGGCTTTCAATATCGTTCCTGCTACAAAGAAGAGAACGAACACCGCGATCGAGACTAATATTTTTTTCTTCATTTTTTTGTTTTTATTATGATCTTAAAAAAGAATAATAAATGCGAAATCAAACTTGCTGTAATTATACAACAAATATTAATAATACGGAAACCGGGCTGTGGATAACTTTTCCCTTCCTATGAATCAACCCGCCTGTAATAGGCATCGACGTCGCTTATCCATTTGGCGACTGACACTGGGTCATCTTCCTTGCAGGCTGATCCGCATTTCCAAACGACCATCTTCGCCGGAGTGTCGATATCCTTTCCGATAAGCTCTGCAATCCTGCCGCCGACTACCGAAACCGCCTGTTCCGGCGAATCGAAACAGCTATACCCCGAATCAGTTTCGTTATATGTCCCGCGATATCCCCAGTAGTTGAAACAATCGCGCCCGTCCTTCTTGGGAGCATGCAGCCCCCAGTCGGATTCCTTCTTGGCGATCGCGATGAGGAACGATGCGGTTTCGCTTTCCTCTTCAGCAAGTGGCTTAGCCATAGCGGACATGGGATATCCAGCCAGGATCTTCGCATATTCCGACTCCGCATCAGAAGAAGCACCGGCTTCAAGCGGGACATTCTTCGAAACGCCTTCTTCCTGTTCCTTCATCGATACCACGAAGCCGTCTTTGGCGATGCTTCCGATCCTCGCCAAAGGATCCAAGACTTCCGGAGCTATTCCGGCGTCCGCGTTTTCAAAAGCACCAGCTATAGAATCATAACTCTTCAAATCCTCGGCACTGCCCGAAAACGGGACAGAAAAAAATACCCCCATACTGAGTATAAGAATAATCGTTTTCTTCATATTCATTTTTCACGCACACTGTTCCCCCTCAAACTCCAGACCCCCGCATCGAAGCTCGACTGTTTCGCGATCATAAGATGTTAAACCCCCAACCGGAAAACTGCCCGAAAAGTAACTTTCCCAGTTTAGGCAAAGCCAAGGCGAGTGTCAACAGGAGTTATCCACAAGCAAAAAATCCCGCATTGACGGGATTTTTCGGATATTGGAAGAAATGATTCCTAGCTCTGGTTGAGTTTCCTGAAATACATATCGACGTGATCGATCCAGGCTTGGACTGCCACCCTGCTGTCCCATGAACAGTCATATCCGCACTTCCAGACTGTGACCATCTGAGCCGGCGTAGTGATCTTCTCGTTGGAAACCAAAAATTCGATCCTCTTGGCAACAGTGTTGACCGCATCTTCGGGACTGTCGAAACAAGTGTGCCCTCCGGTTCCCATACGGGCGCGGATTCCGCGATATCCCCAATAGTTATAGCAATCGTCTCCGGCAAGCACAGGCACATGCACCCCCCAGCTGCTTTCCTGTCTCGCGATCGCGATCATGAAAGCCGCCACGGTCTTGTCCTTCTTTGCGATATACGGAACCATCTTCTCGATCGGATATCCTTTCACCATCTGCCTCATCTGCGCTTCCATCTTCCCCTGCTCCGAGTTCTCATATTCAACCAACAGCTTGGCAGTCAGCGCCGCATCGCTCCTGGCGTCTTCTTTGGAAGTCTCAGCCCCAAGAACCTGCTCGACGGCGACGGGCTGCCGCGTATCTCTCATGCCGGCAGAAGCTCCGAGTCCCAGATAGCGATATATCATGGTCATCAGGAACATTCCGAAGATGATCGAAGCGACAAGGGAGATGTTCCACATGCGCATGACGCCCACTCCGCGCACCGATCCGGCGAAGAGGTCTTTGAGATAGTATTCCAGATTAGAATAGCGATCCTTGATTTCCTGATAGAGATCCAGCTGATATGCCGCTTTGGCCTTGGATGATTTCCTGTCATAACCGAAAACGGCGCTGTCCAATTTTCCTCCGGCGCGATATATCTTCTGTCCGCTCCTGATTTTTTCAAGTTCGGATTGGACGAAATAGAGTTTTGAATCCTTCGTGGTGAACTCAGAAACTATCCCGTATTTGGAAAACAGAACGGAAGAAGACTTCCTTTTTTTCACAATCTGCGACGAAGGAAGATCTATTTGTTCTTTTTTGCTTTCAAGACTGCTGACACTGTCCAGAGGTATCGTTTTTTCTTTTTGTGTATTTTGCATTATGAAAGTTCGTTTTTATTCTCCTTCAACAATATTCAAATTATACTACGCTTTTCCTTTTTTGGAAAACCATAATTATCCCCAGCACGATCATCGGCACACTGAGAAGCTGTCCAAGCGTGAAATATTTGAAGACATATCCGATCTGCGGATCAGGATCGCGGAAAAATTCGAAAATGATCCTCATGATCCCATAGCCCGCAAGGAAAATCCCGAAAAGCTTTCCCTCTGTTTTTTTATTATTCCTCAAAAACCAAAGAACCAGGAAAAGAATCATCCCTTCGCTCAACGCTTCATATATTTGTGACGGATGGCGGAGAATCCCGTCTTCATCGCCTGGAAAATACATCCCCCACGCCTTCGCCGTTGCTCTCCCCCACAACTCTCCGTTCAGGAAATTGCCGATGCGGCCGAAAAAATATCCAAGCGGGACAGCCGGGATGACGAAATCGGAGAAGCGCCAAAAATCAAACCTGTTTTTGCGAATAAAAATGAAAGCTGCCAGAAGTCCGCCCAAGAGTCCTCCATGAAAACTCATGCCATATATCCCGATCAGCGCCCCCGTTGCCGGATCGAATGGGGAGATTATCGCCATGGGATTAGCGGCGTAGTATTGGAAATTATAGAACAGGACATAGCCAATCCGCCCGCCGATGAGAAGCCCGATAAAAACGGCCAGCAGGAAATCGGAAATCATCTCGCCGTCATATTTCTCGCGCCTGTCCCACTCCCCTCTTTTGAGGCGATATATGAGAAGCGCATAGACGACCAAAAACGCCACGATATACATGAGCGAATACCAGCCCAATGAAAAGATGCCGAATTTGAAGATGGTCGGATCGATATGGTATGGGATGTGTTGATAAAAGTCGACGATGCCAGACATAGATCATTTTTTCTTTTCTTCTTTCCCACTCCCCGCCTCTTCTTTTTCCTCTTTTTTGCCATCCTTATTCTTCCTGGAAAGCCTGGAAAGATAGGCGCTCACCAGGACAACGACTGTGGTTATGATGACGGCATAGATGAATTTCGCTTTGAGCGTGTTGCCGGTGTGGTCGGCCGGAAAGACATATTCGATGAAACTTTTCACCGCATCGTTCCACGCAAGACCGGCGACCAGCCCGAATGCAGTCAGGATATACCCCAGTGTCCGCTCGCGCATTTCTTCTTTCACTCCGGTTATTTCCGTTTTTATCCTATTTTGAATCCTGCCCATAATTTCATGTTCCATCAGATGTTATATTAAGTATTATAGCATTGAGTGCCATATATCTTAAATGAAAACAAAGAAAAAGTCCACCCCTTTCGAGGGCGGACTTTTCTATTGGAAAATCAAATATCGCTATTCGGTCGGAAACGCTTTCTTGAGTTCCGCGGTCGCTGAAGCGAGAGCCGCCTTGAAATCAGTCTCCGCTTTTTGGATGGCGGCATTCCTGGTCTTGGTCAGCGCTTCCACTTGAGTGCCGACCGACTGGAGTTTCCTGTCGGATGCGAACTTGTCGCGACCCGCCTGAATGGAAGACTTGAGAGCTGTCCTTATCTCAGCCGGAGTCTTTCCGGAAGAACAATCGGATTTAGCTTTCGAAACAGCCGCCGAGACTGCATCTTCGAAAGTCGCAAGAGCCGTGTCCATCGCGCCGTTCCTGGTTTCTATGGCGCTTTTCACTCCGGATCTGAAAGTTTCCCTGGCGCTATCGACCGCGCTTCTTCTTGATTCGATCGCTTTCCTCACAGCGTTCTCGAAAGTCGAAACGGATTTTTTCTGATCGTCAGTCGTCGCTTTTGATTCAAGCGCGGAAAAATGCGATTCAATATTCGAGTCGCGCTCCGATCTGAACTGATCAACTTTCGAATCGAACTGGGTCGTTGTGTCTTCCCATTTCTGCTCGCGGTTGGTTTTCCTCTCCCTCACCTCGGAAGCCTTGCCTTTTATCTTTCCAAGGACGTTCCCGTCAAGGTCTCCGATCTTCTCGCAGAATTTTTCCGTAACCTGATTCTTGATCTGACTGGATGCTCCGTCATTTTTTTCTTTGGTCAGATTGTTGACCCGATTGCCCACCTGAGCTGCCGAAGCGATTCCTGAAAGCGAAGCCGACAGGATGATCGCGATCGACACCAATGCCGTTTTTTTATAGTGCATTTTGATCATAGGAATTGCTTATGTCATTTATGTCCTCACTCGCGGCGGCGGCGCTTTTAGCACTGTCCGCTTCTGACGAGTCAAAAGACTCCTCCTTGTTAGCGTCATCCAGGATCGCTCCGGTGACGTCATCGATTTTCCCGGTTGGCTTCGGAAGATCCGCATTTTCCGGAATGACCATATTGCCCTGTTCGGCTTTTGGGCTGTTCTCAGAGCCGCTTTTCTGCTTGCTCGCGTCAGGCTTGCCGAAAGAGCAGCCGACCACGAAAACTGTCAGCACAAGCACCGCGAACGGCAGCGACATTCTTGTTTTCTTGTCCATGTTGTTTTTTTGTATTATGGATTTAAAAATGTTCACCGCTCCGGAAGCTCGACCCCTGCTCCTTCAGATGAACCGATACATTAGTCTTCAAATAGCTATTCGATGCAGCAATCGATCGCTTTCCTGACAAGCTCTCCCATTTTCCCCATGAAGCCACGCTTCTCCTGATCGTTCTTGTTGATCGCATCCTCGTCGATCTTTTTCACATCGTCAGTCTTGATGATCTTCATGTTGAGCGCCCAGAACAAGGAATAGAGATCATAGGCCTTTTGGAACAATCCTTTTGCTTCTTCTTTTTTTCCCATCCCCTGCTGCTTAGTCCCGACTTCCATCAGGCGCATCGAGGCTGCAAGCAAGTGTTTCGAGATGCACCACACTTCCCCTTCAGGATCCTTGACGATCTTCCTGAGAAGATCCCCTCTCATCTTCCTCACTTCCTGAAGCAGATCGAAATATTCCGGCTTCTGAAGTTTTGCTCCCGTGAAGAAGAAGTGCTCTTCGATGCTCACGAGATTCATGATAGCGATCGAAAGATCCTGATCGGACGAAAGATCCAGTTTGTCCTGCTTCTTCATCGAATCGACTTTCTCGATAAGCTCGTTGACGTTGTTGATGATATTCTCTTGGCTCATGCTATTTTAGGGTTATGAAATAAAAAAGGATGCTTAGGATGATCAGCGGGACTATGGAAAAAACCACCTTTTGGAAAGGGAAATATACTTTATCGTCATTCTTCCTTTTGTGATGGAAATGCATCATGCCGCCGAAGAAGAAAGCGACGCTTCCTGCGACTATTCCGAGCATCAGCTTGTCAAAACCCCAAAGCTTGTTCAAGGGGTGACCGAAAATCCCATTGACAAAAAGCGGAGCGACTATGAGGGCATAGTATCCCAAAACGATAACAGCCTTGTCTCCGCGGAAAGAATATTTCCTCTTCTTCATCCACTCGAATGTCCAAAGGATCATGGAAACCGTGAGTCCTCCGACCCAAAGCCCGGTCACACTGTCATCGATGCCGAAATATCTCGAAAGCCCTATCCCCGCTCCGACTGCCACCGTGCAGACCGGGCAGATGGCAAGAGCCGAAGAGGCAGAGAATATCCCCATGGCAACAATCAAAACCAGAAAGTATTTCAAAAGCTTGACATTGTCAATTCGCATCTTGTTTTTTTGAATAATATTATTGACTGCTGGAAGCGCTCTCAGCGCTTCCCGACAGCTGATCTTTGAAAAACTGGATGATTTCTTCTTGCCCGAGATAGCATTTGTCCTTAGTCCAAAGGAACGGCACCGCTCCAATACTTTCTTTGCCGATCCCGCATGCGGTCTGTCTATCCATCATGAGTTTGGCGTTAGCCTGACTTCCATAGACTTCCTTCTCAGAAAAAGATACCTTGTTCTTCACGTCATTGTTTGCCAAATAATCTTCAACCACTTTGCAATGCGGGCAAGTGCTTCCATAGAACAGGATGATATTCGCATTATCGACAGACGGCGAAACTTTTTGCGCTTTATCCAACCTATAGTGATTCCACCCCATAATGGCTCCCACTAGCGCGACAAGAATAATGAGCGCGTACAGCGCATAAATGATTCCTTTTTTCATAAATAAAATTATTTTAAGAGTAACAGGATAATTATACAATAATTTCAAGGACAAATAAACAAGCCCCGCGAACGGGGCTTGTTTATTGTTTTTCCTTTAGTAGGATCCGCCTTGTCCTTCGTCGAAACGAGGTCTTCTTGGGCGCTCCTCAAGAGGGCGAGCTTCGCTCACTGTAAGCGTCCTGCCGTCGAAATCCTTGCCGTGGAACATATCGATAGCCTTTTGAGCTTCGTCCTCGGAAGACATTTCAACAAAACCGAACCCTTTGGATCTTCCGCTCATCTTGTCCATGATGATCACGGCAGACGTAACGGTTCCAGCCTGAGAGAAATGGCTCTCAAGCTCCTGCTGGGTGGTTTTGTATGGCAATCCGCCAACATATAGCTTCTGTGACATACTTTGCCTTATATACTGATTACCGATGCAAGGCGACCTTCTCAGAAAAGTTATCTTCTCTAACCCAGAGGGAAATATAAGGCAAACTTTTTGAGACACTCGCAACGTTTGAATCCAATATACACTAGGGCGTGAAAAAATCAAGTTTCGGTTGAATACAGGTAATTCCGGCCTGAATCTTGATTTATTCCAAGTATTTGTTATAATCAATTTACTTTGTCTGACTTCCCTGATAAGCTTCTAATATAAGCCTTTTTTAGGAAGTTGGAAAAAGGTGAAAATGAATATTCCGCGGTAGCTCAATGGTAGAGCAGTTGACTGTTAATCAATTGGTTACAGGTTCGAGTCCTGTCCGCGGAGCAGATGAAAATAAGGCTTAAATGCGCCTTATTTTTTGTTACCCCGGACTGGAGTTCGAACCTATCTCTTTTTTAAGAAAGCATCTTTTTCATCAATGGACCACTTATAAGACTAGTTACCATGGCCATGACCAGAAGGGCTACATACACTCGGGCATCTATTATCTTAAGTTGATAGGCAGAGGTCACTAAAATTATACCCACTGCTCCCCTAGCATTCATTCCAAACCCGACTGCAAATGATTCCTTAATATTCAGTTTCGCTATCCTTGCCCCAATTACAACACCAAGCACTTTCCCCAATGTGGCAATTGCTAGAACTAGCAATACTAAATAAACATCAAAATTATTAATAAAATTAACGGTCAGTCCCACGGAGACAAAATAAAGTGGAGAAAAAACAGAAGTGACTACTCGCCGTAAAGCATCATGCATCTTATGCGGTTCGTTATTAGAAAAAGCAATCCCAACTAAGAAAGCTCCTAAGACTGCGTGAATTCCGATCTGCTCAGCCAAGGCCGAAAAAACCAGTATCATTATTAGCGTTAATCCAAGAAAAAGATTATTACCATCAGATTTATCCTTACACCAAGCTACTAATCGATGAGTTGCTTTATTACCAACAGTAAAAGCGACTAAAAACATTGCCAATACACCAATAATAGTTATCAGAGGATTTATATGTGATGTTTCGTTGGAAACAAAATAAAGGGTTATGATCGCAAAAAGTATCCAGCCAATAATATCATCGATTGTTGCAGTGGCTAGAATTATCATTCCGACTTTACTCTTAAGTAACCCTAGGTCCATTAAAATTCTTGCTATTACTGGTAATGCTGAGATAGAAAACGCCGTCCCGATAAACAAAGGAAGTAGCCATCCATGTTGCGAGGAATTATTATTCCAAATCTGAGGAAACAATAAAACAGCTGCGACGCCAAGCAAAAAAGGAGCTACCAAACCAAATAAACTTGTCCAAACGATAGTATTCTTTAGTTCCCTTATCTTAACGAGATTTACTTCTAAACCAACAGTAAATAAAAGTAAAATTGCTCCGAGCTTCAATAAGATTTCCCGAGACACCAAGAACGAGCTAGAATGTGCAAAAAGATAATTTTGAACTTCAGGAAAAAGCATTCCCAAAACAGTTGGCCCCAAAACAATCCCGCCTAGAAGTTCTCCAATAACCTTAGGCATTCCGATTCTCTGAGCAATGCGACCAAAGATAATTGCAATAAAAAGCAGGATTGATAGGGAAAATAGAAACAAGATCAAATCAGAATGAGACATCTTTAGTTTTTATTAATACTTATTTTTATCCCTTTTTTTCAACTTTCTATATAATAGCACGGCTTGGAATCAAGGTTTGCATTAATTCAGAAGAGTTCGAACTTTTTCCGAAACTCGGAGCTCGCATAAATAAGGCTTAAACACGCCTTATTTTTTGTTACCCCAGACTGGAGTTCAAACCTGCACGTATTGCCCACGTATCACAATTATAATTATCCGAAAAGATAAAAGCCGCCTAGCGATGCTAAGCGGCTTGTTTCGAATGCGGTCCATTGATCCTTACTTCGACCAGGCTTCCTCCAGTTCTTCTGCCCTTCGCGGTATATCCGGCGATCCGAATCGTTGTTCATCCGCAAAGGCATTCACAGCATCGGCAAGGCTTGACCAAAGATTCTTTATCACCGCGCACCTTTCCATGAGAGCGCGATAAAGGTCCGGGTATTTCTCTTTTTCGAACGACCGGCAACCGATTTCGTCTTCCCCGAGACTGCCCGCGTCACCCATACGGATTTCCCAGACCTCCAAGCAGCTTCCCTGTTTCGGACCGAAAAGATGATCGGTTTTCTTAAAATAAGCATCCTTATCGCCGGAAACGATCTGACCTATGACCACCAAGAGATCAGCCGTGTATCGCTTGGAGCTGTCGATGATGACATTGAGATGTCCGCAGGGAGAAGCATGAAGCATATCGACCTTGAAATTTTGATCATGGTATTCATTGAAATGCCCAGCGCAACTCACCCCGAAAGTGGCGCAGAAAGGAATCCGGTGGAGAGCCAGTATGAGAGGTTGGAACGCTTTGTCCGTTCCTTTGATACTTCCTGACTCATACAAAAAAGTCACCACTCCGTGCCTACAGCCTCCGCATGCCATGACAGCCTCCTATAGGATAAAGAACTGCTTTTAAGATATGCCCGAAAAATAGTTTTCAGACTTTCAAGACTATCATTTATTTTACCCTCGGTCAATGCCCTCTCCAGGATTTGCCCGTCTAGTCGCACAGCATTGACTCCGATCTTTTCAATATGCTATCCTTCCTGACCAGTCCTTTTCAAATCAAAACCTCAAGGAGAAATACGATGAAATCAGATGATGGATTTTTCGTCGTCATGATCATGCTTGTTTCCCTATTCGCCTTCTGGATGCCGGACAACAGCAATGAAAGACAGGCTGCCGAAAAACCAGAGATGAGGGAATTGGCCAGAACCATAATACCAGCTCGTCAACCCGAGGGATTAGAAACGAGAGCGGCGGCGAAACCGGTCCGGCTAGAAGACCACACGCTGCTTCCTGGCGAAGGAGATCACGTTTTGCTTCCGTCGATGGAATATGTCGAAAGCATTCGAACGAAAGTCTGTTCAGGAGTCAACGAGCTGGCAAGAAATGACTGCGAGCGCAGAATATCCGAAGTGCAAAACGGCTACCGCGACATAACATCCCGGATCAATCCGCCTTACGGCCGTCCGCCGCTCACTGATCCGCAGCTCCAGTAGATACGTTCCGGAGGTGAAAAGACAGTCAGACTGCTCGAGTTGGCGGAATACTATTTTCCACCCATAAGCAGCCAAGAAAACTGAAAGCGAGGTGATACGGAATGGATACCGCATCCTTTATTGGACAGACACTCTCTGATTCTCGCACTGCCTTCTCCATTCTTGCGTTCGTTTTTTCATTGGCGGACTATGTCTTCTACATAGGATACGTAAACAGAGACATCCGCCCAACCGTATCCTCTTGGATATCATGGTTCGTGATGGATGCGGCCATCCTAGCCGGCATCATCGCCGCCGGCGAAATGGCTTGGCAGATAGCCGCTTGCACTTTCGGATCGCTTTGCGTCATCATTGCAATCCTGCGAAAAAGAACGTTCGCCATGAACTGGACCAGGCTTGATTTTTTCTGTCTCGGCATCGTCCTTATTTCCGTCCTTATCTGGGGAATTTCAGGGAATCCAAGCATAGGCATCGTTATCAACATCATAGCCATAACTATTGGAACGGTTCCTATGTTCCGGAACCTATGGAGAAACCCGAGCATAGAGCCGCTGCTGCCTTGGGCATTGGTGGCAATCGGAGGAGCGTTCGGCATATTATCCATATCCTCATGGAACCTGGCATCCGCCCTCGCCCCCGTGTGGTTCTTGGCGCTTCAGATCGCGGCAGTGATTCTCATTTGCCGGAAATTCATCAAACAGCATGACTGAACCAACCATGCACACACATCGAAACAAGAGCCGTGCGGCGAAACCGCCCACGGCTCTTTTTATTTTTTAAAAGTTCTGACATTACCCCGCATGAATCGCGAGTTCATGGAAGAAGTATGGCTATTTTTAGCATATATTCACTATATATTGACATAAAGTAGTGAATAGACTATAATATATGCATACCATTCACTAAAAAATATGGCTATTACCAAACCAATCAAAAATCGCATTCAGGCGTTGAAAAAGGAATTTGATGCCCTCAAAAAAGGCAAGGAATCTCTGCTAGCTTTGATCGATGAAGCAGAAATTCCGGAAAGCGTATACAACTCCAACGCTATTGAGAATTCCACCCTGACCCTCAAAGAAACCGAGAAGATCCTGCTCGATATGGAAGTGTCACGAGACGTGAATGTGCGAGAAGTCTTTGAGGCGAAAAATCTAGCCAGAGTCATAGGCTATATCAAAGAAAAATCAACAGAAAAAGAAGCTGACAAGGAATTGATTCTGCTTCTTCATAAGATGCTTATTAGCAACATCGATGACAGCATTTCAGGAAGGTTCAGAGAGAAGGGGGAATATGTGCGGGTCGGAACATATATCGCTCCCGCCCCGGAACATGTCGAGCTGATGATCGAATCGGTTATTTCAGAATATGCGAATGATCTCGAGTCATATTTCCTAGAAAAGATTGCCAAGTTTCATTTGGACTTTGAAAACGTCCATCCGTTTTGTGATGGCAATGGGCGGATCGGCCGCACGTTGATCGGCTACCAGCTTCTCCGATTAGGGCTCTTCCCTATTATCATCCGGGATAAGGAAAAGGATGAGTATTATAAAGCGTTCGCGGATTACCGCGAGAAGAAAAACACCAAGACCATGGAAAAGGTTATTTCCTTGGCGCTCATTGAGTCGCTGCATAAAAGGATCGCATATCTCAAAGGTGAAAAGATCATTACCCTTTCCGAATATGCCAAGAATAGCACGAAGACTGCCCCGGCATTGTTCAATGCAGCCAAACGGCAGAACATTCCTGCCTTTCGGGAAAAAGGTGTCTGGAAAATTGGAGAGGGTTTTAAAGATTAAGAAGTACTATTTTAAAAATAAGTTCTGACTTCTTTCAGACTTCGGAGCTAGTGAAAAATAAGGCTTAGGTATGCCTTATTTTTTATTACTTAAAGATACGGATTCAATAATTTGAAAAATTCTTTATTGCATAAATATATACACCTGCTATTATGAAGGACTGCTTTTTTATAGCAGTGCAGTTCAAAGAATCATTCAAGAGATTCAAACACCCTGTAAAGAAGGAAGGTGTTCTGATGAGTGAACAGGAAATCCTGAAACTGCTGCAAGATGTCGGGGCTCTGATCGTGGACAGTCACATCGTCTACACGTCCGGCAGGCATGGAGCAACCTACGTCAACAAGGACGGGGTCTATCCTTACACGGACAAGATATCGGCATTGTGCCGTATGATTGCCGAGCAATTCGCAAACGACGGTGTGGAAGTGGTCATCGCCCCGGCTCTCGGCGGCATCATCCTCTCCCAATGGGTGACTCACCATCTCTCGGAAATCACGGGACGCCAAGTGCTGGCAGTTTACGCCGAGAAGACTGCCGACGGAAAAGGCTTCGTCATCAAGCGCGGCTATGACAAGATCATCGCCGGAAAAAAAGTTCTCATAGTGGAAGATGTCATGACCACGGGCGGATCGGTCAAAAAGGTGATTGACGCCACCCGTGAATTCGGCGGCAAAGTCATCGGGCTCGGAGTCCTCTGCAATCGTGGCGGAATCAAGCCCGCCGATGTAGCCGATCCTCCGAAGCTTTTCGCTCTTCTCAATGTGGAGATGGAATCATGGGAAGCTGACAAATGTCCTCTCTGCGCCAAGGGCATACCCATCAATACTAACGTGGGCAAGGGCAGAGAGTTTCTTGCCAATCAATAAGGCAAATGCGCCAATGATAAGCGAGCCCTGCTGGTCTAACGACTGCAGGGCTCTTTTTTTATCTTGTTTTTCGTATGAAGATCCTGACTTCCTTCAGACTTCAGAGCTAGCGGAAATAAGGCTTAAGCACGCCTTATTTTTTGTTACCCAACCGCATAATCAGCACCCCCTAATGCCGCAAGTCCCATGCCGAACTATTGGCAAAGAGAGCCTCAGATAGACACCCGCTAAGCTCATAATAAACACTCCATACCGAAGAGAAAAAGTGGTATAATTAGGTAAGGGAAGGCTGGAATAAAAAGGACTTTCACAAATAAAAAATTACCGATTCCGATATAACAAATCTACCTAGATCGGAGAAAAAACCCACAAGGTCTCTTTGAAAATAATAACTAACAACCTAAACCAAA
>Ga0209373_10002803_pt1 | contig 16852 bp, 8 predicted proteins | sample Higcelweek5metaG_FD_187173 | JGI IMG/M metagenome (GOLD analysis project Ga0209373, IMG submission 187173) | Freshwater pond sediment microbial communities from the University of Edinburgh, under environmental carbon perturbations - High... | ecosystem: Environmental > Aquatic > Freshwater >... | reverse complement strand
AGCCGAGCGAACCGTTCCCGGTCTTTGGAACCTCATCGGCCGCCTCGTCGACCTGTTCCTTCCCTCGGAATGTGCCAACTATTTCAGATCGTGCGGATATGAACCGGATTGATCGAAATCTGCTCTAAAAAGAAGAGGGGTTCGGGGAGCGTGCTCCCCGAGCGGGTCCGGGCGGCAGCCCGGCAATCCGATTGAATGTTCGCCTTGCTTTTCTATAATACCAAAATCATGATTGATATCAGACCAATGATTGGTTTGGCTGTGACCTTCCGGCAAGGCAGGGACCGACCAGAAAATGCCTCGATGCTGATTGGATCGCTGATCACCACCAGAATCAGAAAGAAAAAAAACATCATTAAGTATATGAATTGATCAAAACCTAAGCTTTGCCAAAGCGAAGGATAGCACATCAATGATGATACGATTTTCAGCACGACAAGGCTATATTATCGGGATCGTCAGTGGCTATTTCTTTTTTGCCGGAGCCTGGGTTCTCTTATCAAATCGCCTTCTTTCCATGTTCGCTTCTATTGAAGCGATGCTGACTTTTCAAACCATCAAAGGTCTTATTTTCGTTTTCATCACAACCCTTCTCTTGCTGATCGCCCTCATCGCGGTTCCCGCCGACACCCCCACCGGCCTGTCCCCGGTTCGGCGGGTTCTCTGGCCCCGCCTGATCGCCGCCCAAGCCATTCCGGCGCTGGCCGTCCTGGTTCAAATCGAATTATGGGAATGGATTCAGCCCTATAGCTATTTTTTGCTTTATCCGGCCATTTTCTTCAGTTCCTGGATTGGCGGCCTCACCGGCGGTGTGATCGCCACGCTCGGAACCACTCTGGCGGTCTGGTATATTTTCATCCCGGTCCCCTACTCCTTTTCGATCGAACGTCCGACCTCATTTATTTCCATCGGCCTCTTCTTCGCGATGGGGGTGATGTTCTCTTTGACTCACCATCGTTTGCGCTCGGCCGAACGCAATGCCAGCGACAACAAATTCTACGCCCTGGTCGAACATAGCCTCGCCGGGCTTTACATCATCCAGGATGGACGGATTCGCTACGCCAGCCCCGAATTCGCCCGCCTGCTCGGTCAACCCGGACCGGATCGGTTGATCGGCCAGCCTGTCCGCGACCTGATCGTGCCCGAAGACTGGCGCAGAGTCGCGGCGCGGATCGAACAGCCCGACGCCGACGCCAGGGACGAGCTACGCCAGTCCCTGCGCGCCCGGCACGCCGATGGCCATCTGATCGATCTTGATCTCTATGGCCGCACGTTCAGCCAGGATGGCCGTCCGGCGGTGATCGGTCTTGCGGTTGATGTCACCCCGCACCGCGCCGCCGAACGCGCCCGCGATGCAGCCCAACGCCGCCTTGCTTTGGCCCTGGCGGCGGGAGGGATGGGGGTGTGGGAGTGGCACAGCCCCAGCGATACTCTGTCCTGCTCGCCCGAATGTGCCCGGCTGCTCGGGGTCGAAGAGGGCAACCCCTCTCCGCAGGCCAATCTGTCGCGGGTTCATCCGGATGATCTTGAACGCCTGACCCGGGAAACACGCGAGGCACTGGCCGGACAACACACCCTGGTCACCGAATTTCGGATTGTCCGGCCAAACCGGGAAATCGAGTGGCTGGCCAGTCTCGCCGCGCCCCGCTATGACGACAAAGGCCAGCCGGTCGGGCTGATCGGCACCCTCCGCGACATCACCGACCACCGCCGGATTCTCGACGAACTCCGCCAGCGTAACGAGGAACTGGAACAGCTCAACACCGCCGCCGTAGGCCGGGAAATCGACATGATCGCGCTGAAGCGACAGATCAACGCCCTCAGCGCCGAGACGGGGCGCACCCCTCCCTACGATCTGTCTTTCGCGGAGGATGTCGAGGCCGATCGGATTGCCTCCCCATGAGCGGGGAGCCCTCGCCCCCGCTGCGCCTGTCCCGCTACCTCAGCCGTCTGGTCTGGTTGAGCCTGCTGCCCTCGCTCGGTCTGGCGCTGTGGCTGGCCGCCGACCTGCTTGACAGCCGCCAAGCCGCCGACCAGCACCACGCCCTTGATCTGGCCAAGGGCGTCGCTCTGATGATCGATCAGCATCTCTCCGCCCGGATCGGAGGTCTGACCATCCTCGCCGCCTCCCCCCGCATCGACCGGGAAGAAAGCTGGCCGGAAGTCTATCGCGAAGCCCAGGCCTTCGAACGCCATTTCGGCAGCCATGTTATCCTGGCGACGGTCAATGAACCGATGCGGATGCTGCTCAACACCCGGGTTCCGTTCGGTCAGGCCCTGACGCCCTTGCCGAAATTTTCCGGTCGCCGGGCGGCCGTGATCGCCCGCGACAGCAAAATCGCCGCCGTCAGCGATCTGTTTCTTGGGCCAATCGCTCAAAAGCCTCTGATCTCGATTGCCGTCCCGGTCTTACGCGCCGACACGGCCTCCTACCTCCTGCTGACCGTAATCGAAGCCCGCTCCTTTCAGCCCCTGCTCGAACGCACCAATCTGCCGGCGGACTGGACCATCGCTCTGCGCGACAGTGAGGGAAAACTGATCGCCCAATATGGCCCGGCCGAGGATGAGACCTCGCCCAAGACCCATATCCATTTTACCGGCCAATCGACCCTGGCCCCCTGGTCGATCACCGTGACCGTGCCGCTGACGGTTTATCGCCATTCGCAAATCATGCTGATCCTGGCCTTCATGGTTGGCATCACCGCCGTTACCCTGCTCGGGGCCGTGGCCGGGCTGACCACCGGACGCCATCTGACCGCAACGATTCACTGGCTGGCCACCCCCTCGGGAGACAGCCCACCTCCGTTGCGAATCGCCGAAATCCTCGACGCCCGCCACCTGATCGACGAGAGCAACCGGCGCATGCGGGAAAGTGAGGCTCGCTTCCGCTGCCTGTTCCAACGCTCACCGGTGCCGATGGCCTATATCGAGCGTCCGTCCGGTCGGGTCACCTTCAACAGCCGGTTCCGCCAAGTATTTGGCTATCGCGAAAGCGACATTCCCACTTTGGAACAATGGTGGCCCCAAGCCTATCCCGACCCGCAGAACCGGGCTCAGGCCTGTGCCGCCTGGGACCGCGCCCTGGAACGGGGTGGGGCGGCCGAAGAGGATTTCGAAACCCGCGAATATCAGATCACCTGCAAGGATGGGTCGGAGCGGCAGGTCGATCTGGCCCGGATTGTCCTCCCCGAAGGCATTCTGGTCAGTTTCCACGACATCACCGAACGCCATGCCGCCGAGCGGAAGCAGGCGGAACGTCAGGCCGCTGCCCTCGATGCCCAGAAACAGGCCCGTCTCGCCGCGCTGAACCAAATGCAGGACGCCAACGCCGCCCGTCAGGTTGCCGAGGCCGCTCATCAGGCCCTGTGTCTTCATCGCGAACGGCTGCAATTGATGCTGGATCACGCCCCGGTCTCGCTGGCGTTGTTCGATCGCGAAATGCGCTACCTTGCGGTCAGCCGCCGCTGGCTGAATGAATATGGCCCGAGCGGCGAAGAGGTGATTGGCCGGGCCCATTACGATCTGTTCCCGGAAATCGGCGAAAATTGGAAAGCGATTCACCGCCGCGCCCTGGCCGGAGAAATCGTCCGCGCCAATGAGGATTGCTTTATCCGGGCCGATGGCCGGGAACAATGGCTGCGCTGGGAAGTGCGGCCCTGGTCGCTGCCCGAGGGGGGAATCGGCGGGATCGTCATCTTCTCCGAGGATATCAGCGAACGGCGTCAGGCCGAGGACCAGCGCCACCGGATGGCCGAAGCCCTGCGACAGGCGGCCCAGCCGCTGGTGATGACGGATTCGGAAACCCGGATCCTGTATGCCAATCCGGCCTTTCTGACCCTGCTCGGCTACAATGAGGCGGAGATTGTCGGGAGAACGGTGCGGCAGCTCGCCCTGCCCGACCCCTCCAGTCAGGCCCAGCCGCAGGAGATCATCCGCGCAGTTCGGGAGCAGGGATCCTGGTCGGGAGACTTGATCCGCATCACCAAAGCAGGGCTGCCGATCCCGGTGCTGGTGACGGTGGCCGAGGTGCGTGATCTGATCGGGCGTTCAACCGGATTCGTCGCCAGTTATCTCGACATCAGTGAACAGAAACGGGTTCAGGCCGCGCTGGAGAAGGAGCGCGGCCTGCTGCGGGCTTTGGTCCAGACCATTCCGGATCCGGTCTGGCTGACCGACACCGAGGGGCGCTATCTCAATTGCAACCATGCCTTCGAACGGCTGCTGGGCCGACCGGAGGCCCAGATCACCGGCCGGAATGAACATGAGTTCCGCCCGCCGACAACGGCCGAAACCGAACCGGCGCGAGAGTGTCTGGCCCTCGCCCGTCCGGTGGTGCAGGAGGAATGGGTCCGCTTTGCCGATAACGGACAACGCGCCCTGCTGGAAACCATCACCACGCCGATGTTGGGCAGCGATGGGACGATCATCGGGGTTCTAGGGATTGGCCGCGACATCACCCGCCGCCATCACAGCGAAGAGGCCCTGCGCGAGAGCGAGGAACGCTTCCGCACCTATGTTGAAACCTCGCCCCTGGCGATTTTCGTCACCAATGCCGATGGCTGCTACATCGATATCAATCCTGCGGCCGAACTCATGCTCGGCTGGAGCCGGAACGAGATCATCAGCCGGCATCTGCTCGATCTGGCCCCGGAAGAAGAGCGCGAGCGGGTCCGTCGCGATTTCACCGCTTTGTCTCAGGGGGAGAAGGTCGCCGGAGATTACCGCCTGATCGCCGCCGGTCAGCGCGAAGTGTGGGTCTCGCTCGCGGCGGTGCGGATTTCCGCCGACCGCTTGGCCGCTTTCTGCCTCGACATCACCGCGCGGAAAGCGATCGAGGCCGAACTGGACCTCTATCGCCAGGGGCTTGAAGAGGCGGTGACGGAACGGACCGCTGATCTGGAACGAACCGAGGCCCAGCTCCGCCTGATCCTCGAATCCACGGCTGATGGCCTGTATGGGGTCGATCTGGCCGGGCGGATCAGCTTCATCAATCCGGGCGCCTGCGCCATCCTGGGCTACCCGCCGGAGCAGATGATCGGGCGGGAAAGCCATACCATCCTGCACCACACCCACCCCGATGGTCGCCCCTATCCCCGCTCCGACTGCCCGGTGGAGGCCACCCTGCGTCAAGGGCTGGTGCAGCGGGTCGAAGATGAGGTGTATTGGGCCGCCGATCAGCGCGCCATTCCGGTCAGTTATTCGTCCCATCCGATGATCCGCCAGGGCCAGATTATCGGCGCGGTGGTCAGCTTCACCGACATCTCGGCCCGCAAGGCGGCCGATGCGGCGCGGACCCTGGCCTTAGAGGAAGCGGAACGGCTGGCGACGCTACGGCGGGAATTCCTCGCCAATATGAGCCACGAGATCCGCACTCCCCTCAGTGCGATTCTCGGCCTCGCCCAGATCGGGGAACGGCGCGAAGGCAGTGACGAGGGTAAACGCTTCTTCAACCGGATTCTGGAGGCTGGGCAGGATCTTCAGGATCTGATCGACGAGATTCTCGATTTTTCGAAGATCGAATCCGGCAAGATGACGGTCGAAACCATCCCGATGACACTGGGGGAGGTGATCGACCGGGCGGTGGGGATTTTCGCTTTGCGGGCTCAGGCCAAGCCGCTGCGCTTCACCATCACCGAAGAGTCCGCTTTGCCCGGCCGCTGCCTGGGCGATCCCAACCGGCTGCGGCAGAGTCTGGTCAATCTGCTCGGCAATGCGATCAAATTCACCCCGCCGGCGGGAAGCGTGACCCTGAACGTCACCAGCAGCAGCGGGGCTTTGGTCTTCACCATCGAGGATACCGGGATCGGCATTGAAGCCGAAGCGGTCGGGCGTCTGTTCAATCCGTTCGAACAGGCCGATGGCTCGACCACCCGCCGTTATGGCGGCACCGGTCTCGGCCTGTCGATCTCGCGCGATCTGGTCAACCTGATGGGCGGGCAGATCAGCCTGACCAGCATCCCGAACCAGGGCAGCCGGTTTACGCTCTCGCTGCCGCTGGCCGGGGCCGAACCGCCGGCTCCCTGGCCGGAGCGGGAAATTGCCGTGCTGGGCCTGCCGGAAGAGGAGGTCAGCGTGCTGGAGCAGGTTGCCCCGCGCGTCCGCCGCCTGCCTGCCCCGCTCTGCCCCGAGACGGTGGCGCTCCTGGTGATCGATCACCATGCCCTGACGGAACCGAGGGTGGTGGATCTGGCCGGCGAGCGCCTGCGACGGGGGAAGACGGTGGCGGTTGTGGTTGATCCCGGTGGCCGGGAGGCTCTGCCGCCGGACTGCGCCCGGGCGATCCCGATCGAGCGCCCGTTCCGCCCACGCCACCTTAAAATGCTGCTCAACGCCATCCCCGACCAGCCGGCGGCGGCGAAACGATCGCGGCGTCTGGCGGGGGTGCGGATTCTCGGGGCGGAGGATAATGACGTCAACCGTCTGGTGCTGGAAGATATGGTCAGCCTGGAGGGCGGCAGCCTGTCCTGCTTCGAGAATGGCCGTTATGCCTTCGAGCATCTGCAACAGAGCGGGCGGGCGTCGTTTGATCTGGTGCTGACCGATATTCAGATGCCAGAGATGGATGGGTACGCCCTGGCCCGCGCCATTCACGACTGGGCTCCCGACTTGCCGGTGATCGCTTTGACCGCCCATGCGATGGGGGAGGAGCGTGACCGCTGCCTCGCCGCCGGGATGGTTGATCATGTCGTCAAACCGGTCCGGCTGGAAACCCTGGTGACCACGGTGCTGCACCACAGCCCCCCCCGGCCGGAAACGATGGACCTCGATCCAGCCCAGTTGCTGGCCCATTACGCGGGGCGGCGTGACTTCGCCCCCTGATCTGCACGAAAGACCTGTTTTTTCCTGGAGCTAAGACATATCTCTTTGAGCGCAGCTTATATCTTTTATGTGGATTTCCCCATGACCGAGACTCCCCTTCCTCCTCCCCTGTCGCATGACGATCTGATTGTGATCGCCGATGACGAAGCTTTTTCTCGGCTGATGCTGGCGGAACTGCTCGACCGGCTTGGCGCCCCCCGGGTGATCACCGCCCGCAATGGCCGGGAGGCTCTGACCGTCCTCGACGATCCCAAAGCCGCCGGGGTGCGGGTGGTGATTCTGGATTTTAATATGCCGGAAGCCAACGGGATCGAGGTGTTGCAGGAGATCCGCAGCGGCCGGCGAGCGGTGCCCCATGACGTCATCGTGATGATGATCACCAGTGTGACTTCTCTCGGTCCTAAAGGACCGAGCTTCTGGCCTCGCGGCCATTTTATTCCTGTTTCCGACCGCTTTTGCGGTTCGATTCGCAGGCCAACCCCGGATGTCCTCCGGTTTAACAACTCTGTCCCGGTGTCCAATGTTTGCCGCGACGAAAAAATAGTAACCGCGCCTAACCCGGCCGTCAACCACCGGGTTTGCAGCGCTAAAACATGGATCAACGGCTTAGGGCTGATGGCGGCGGCGGTGGCGCTTGATGTCGACGTGTTTCTGAGCAAACCGATCGGACTTGCCGCTCTGCGCGATGGTCTGGTCAATGTGCTGGAGAGCGCCCGTGATTGTGCCGCACCGGATTTCTACACCGGGATTGATATTGCTTGGCTGACCGCGCTCAAACAAATCGACACATCCTCGCAGCAGGGCGAGTATGTCTCGCTCTACGCCCTGAGCGAAGGCATGATTCTTGCCAACAATCTGTTTGACGAACAGGGTGATCTGCTGGTTGCTGCCGGCAGCCGGGTGACACCGCGTTTGCTGCGTTTGTTGAACGGGCTTGCCGCCTGTGGTTTGCCGCTCGACCGGCTGAGGGTGACTCGCTCCGCGTAATGGGCTGCCGCCCAAACCCGCCTGGGGCCAAGCCCCAGACCCCCTTAAAAAAAAGGGGGTTCGGGGCCTCCCCGAGCGGGTCCGGGTGGCAGCCCGGTATCGCCTGAACCGGGAAAAGTAGGGTATGATTCTCCACTTCATTTCGACGGGGGGACCTGGATGTCACGCTCTCTTCTTCTCTGCGCCGCCGCCTTGATCACCGCCCTGCCCGCTCTGGCGGCCCCGCTGGACGATGAGCCGATCCAGCCGATTCCGGTCTCTCGGGTCAGTGATCCTGGGATGGTTGAACTGGGCAAGAAACTGTTCTTCGATCCGCGTCTGTCGCGCTCCGGCCTTCTATCCTGCAATTCCTGTCATAATCTCGCGGCCGGCGGCAGCGATAATCTGACCAGCTCGATCGGTCATCGCTGGCAAAAAGGACCGATCAACGCCCCGACCGTGCTGAATTCCAGCCTGCATCTGGCCCAATTCTGGGATGGCCGGGCCCCTGACCTCAAAACCCAGGCCGGCGGCCCGATCGCCAATCCGGCGGAAATGGCCTCGTCTCACGCTCAGGTCGTGACCGTTCTCAGCAGCATCCCCGCCTATGTCACCGAATTTAAAACCGTTTTTGGCACCGATGCGATCGAGATCGAACAGGTCACCCGCTCGATTGCCGCGTTCGAGGAAACCTTGGTGACCCCGGATTCGCGCTTCGACCGCTGGCTGAAGGGCGACGCCAAAGCCCTGACCGAGACCGAACGCGCCGGCTACCAATTGTTCAAAGACAGCGGGTGTGTCGCCTGTCACAACGGCCCGGCCGTCGGCGGCAATTCGTTCCAGAAAATGGGCGTGGTCGAACCCTACTCCACCCGCAATCCCTCCGTCGGGCGGATGGCGGTCACCGGCGATCCCGACGACCGGATGGTGTTCAAGGTGCCGTCGCTGCGGAATGTCGAACTGACCGCGCCTTACTTCCATGATGGCGCCGCCGCCACCCTGACTCAGGCGGTCGAGACGATGGGGCGGGTGCAATTGGGACTGACCTTCACCCCCGAGGAAAAAGCCCGGATCGTCGCCTTCCTCAAAACCCTGACCGGGCGTCCTCTGGCCCTGCGCCTGCCGGCGCTGCCGCCGTCCAGCGACACCACCCCGCGTCCGCGTCCGTTCGAGGAATAACGCGCCAGACCCCCCGGCTGGATCCGATCCAGCCGGGGGGCAAGGGGACTTACGCCCAGGCCGCTTGATGGCCAACCGCCATCGCCGACGTTGTCACGCGATCCGTTCTGACCGGAAGATGACTGGCCTTCTGCACCACCATCCGCAGCAACCACGCGTCAAAGGACTGCCAGCGCCCGGTTTCGCTTTCGTGCCAAGCCAGTTCCGCCCGCCGGGCAATCCGGTCGGGATGATGGCCACGCGCGCAGTGAATCACCAGTTGGTGACTGACATTGATCAGATCGCCCAGGTCGCCCCCGCCCCGCAATCCGGAGACGAACGGCCGCTCCCCCGGATCAGGAAAACCAATTCTAGACCAGGGCATGAACTCCAGCAAAACTGCCCAGACATGATGAGCCCGGGTCAGGGCAGAAAAAAGCTCATCTTCTGTCTTCGCTTGCTGAATCCCCCGCAAGACAAGCGTTAATGTCGCAACACAACTTTCTTCGAGATCAAGCCGGATCGGGATGTTCATCTTTCCCTCCCTCTTACCTCACCCTCGCTTCCTGGCGAGGACGAAGCAGATTTTTTGTTCTTACTTCTTTAGTATAGCACCAGCCCCTCGGAATGAAATCAGCAATATCCGAAAGGATGTTGTTTCTTGTCGATAAATTCTACCTTTTTGGGTAAAAAATTTCCAAAAATTGTTTCTTTTTTCTCCGGAACTCAGACGACAAACCGAAAAAAGACCGGACACGGTGCGGAAACGACTTCCCGGAAGAGGACGGGGTGTGGTCTGATGGGACTCTCTCGTGGAGATACCGTGCTCGCTTCCGTCCCCCTCCCTGTCCTAACCGGAGGGACCCGCTCTCTGTTGAGGGCCGGAGCAGCGGGGCTGTTGCTGACGCTGATGGTTCTGGTCGGGCTGGCTTGGTCCGACTCGGCCGGGCCGCTGCGGCCCGAAGGCGGCGCCTCGGGTCCCGTCACCGCAGATGGATCTCCGCCGCCCTTTACCCTCTGGGGACGGCTGACCGCCCTGGTTCAGCCGATCCGCCCGCAGGGAAACGGCCTGGGCGGCTCTCGCCTTGATCCCGATCCGGTCGCCCTGCCGCTGCTCCCGCAGATCGGAGGCGGCGAGACCGCCGCCCCAGTGATCCCGGCCGGGCGTCGGGTGGCTTTTCCCCCCGCAGCCGGCGGTCAGCTCAGCGGGCGCAGCCCAACCGGTCCCCCCTCGGTTCTGTCTTTCATCCTGTAGGCGTTGCCTGTCGATTGGCGCGCGCGGGGTCGCCCCGGCGCGCTTGGAATCGCTCGCCCTGCCGTGCCCTGGGCACGGGCTGGAGACACGGAACCATGCTGTCTTTTTCCAAACTGAAAACCACGCTGATCTGGGCCATTTGCGTCCTCGGCGTGCTGATGAGTCTGCCTAATTTCGTCCCGGCGGAGCGCCTGCCCGAGGGGCTGCCCCGTTTTACCTTGGGCCTCGATCTGCAAGGGGGCTCCTCCCTGTTGCTGGAGGTCGAAACCGATCTGGTCGTGCGGGAACGACTGGATTCCACCGCGGATAGCGTGCGGGCCAGCCTGCGCGGGGCGGGCGTGCTCTATCGCGACCTGACGGTAGCCGGGGAAACGATCTCGGTGACCCTGGTAGCGCCGGATCAGGCGGAGTCCGTCCGCGCCCTGCTGCGCCCGCTGCTGACGGATCTCTCCTCCGGCGGGCGGGCGTTCGAGATCACCACCGCGGCCGGAGGCCTGCTCCGCCTGACCCTGAGCGAAACGGCGCTGAACCAGATTCGCAGCCGGGCGGTTGAACAATCGGCCGAGATCGTCCGCCGCCGGATCGATCAGGTCGGAGTCACGGAACCGATGGTCGCCCGACAGGGGCAGAACCGGATTCTGGTCCAATTGCCCGGTCTGGATGATCCCGGCCGGATCAAACGCCTGTTGGGCCAGACCGCCAAAATGAGCTTCCACCTGCTCGGCACCGGCCCGGGGACGCCGGCCGGAACCCGGATGCTCCCCTCGGCCGATCTGGCGGAGAGCAAAATCCCGGTGCGCAGTCGGGTGGAACTGGATGGCGCGCGGCTGCGCGATGCCTCGGCCGGACGCAATCCGCAGAGTGGCGAATGGGTGGTCAATTTCAGCTTTGATGCCGCCGGAGCGCGCCGCTTTGCCGAAATCACCACCCGTCAGGTTGGCCAGCCTTTCGCGATCGTGCTGGATGGCAAAGTGATTAGTGCCCCGGTGATCCGCGAGCCGATTACCGGCGGTCAGGGCCAGATCAGCGGCCATTTCACCGCTCAATCGGCCAATGATCTTGCGGTGCTGCTGCGGGCGGGGGCGCTGCCGGCCCCCTTGACGGTGATCGAGGAGCGTTCGGTCGGGCCGGAACTGGGAGCCGATGCGATCCGGGCCGGGCTGATCGCCTGCCTGGTCGGATTTGTCCTGGTGGTCGGCTATATGGCGATCAGTTACGGTCTGTTCGGCCTGTTCGCCAATATTGCCTTGCTGTTCAATCTGGCCCTGACCCTGGCGGCGTTGTCCTGCCTGGGGGCAACCCTGACCCTGCCGGGGATTGCCGGGATCCTGCTGACCCTCGGCCTGTCGGTTGATGCCAATATTCTGATTAATGAGCGGATCCGCGAGGAGGTCCGCACTGGAGCCGGACCATTGCTGGCGTTGGAAACCGGCTTTCGCCGCGCCTTTGCCACCATCCTCGACAGTAATCTGACGACTTTGATCAAGATGGCCCTGCTTTATGCGGTCGGCACCGGCACGGTGAAGGGCTTTGCCGTGACCATCAGCCTGGGCATCCTGACCTCGATGTTCACCGCGACGGTGGTGGCGCGCTGGCTGATCGTCGCCTGGGTCCGGCGGCGGCCCCGGGCGGTCCTGCCCTTGGCGGGCGGGCTGCGCCTGGTGCCGGAGCGGACCGCCTTTCCGTTTATGAAGGGACGGATTGCCGGGCTGGTGGTGTCGGTGGTCCTGAGCGCGGCGTCGATCGGGTTGTTTTTTGTTCCCGGGCTGAATTACGGGGTCGATTTTGCCGGCGGGACGGTGGTGGAGATCCGCACCGATGGCCCGGCTGATTTCCAGGGGCTGCGGGCGGCGACCGGAGAGCTTGGGCTCGGGCCGGTGTCATTGCAGCAATTCGGCCCGCCAACCGACGTTCTGTTGCGCTTTGAATCCCCGCCGGGCGGCGCGGCAGCTCAGCAACAGGCGCTGGAGCGGGTGCAACAAACCCTGACCGAGCGTTTTCCCGGCACCAGCCTGCGCCGGGTCGAGACCGTTGGCGCCTCGGTCAGTGCCGAATTGTTCCGCGACGGTTTGCTGGCGCTGGGTCTCGCGGCGGTGGCGATGCTGATCTACATCTGGATCCGCTTTGAATGGCAGTTCGGGGTTGGGGCGGTGGCGACGATGATGCTCGACATCACCAAGACCGTCGGGTTCTTCGCCTTGACCGGGATGCAATTTAATTTAACCGCGATTGCGGCGATTCTGACCATCATGGGCTATTCTATTAATGACAAGGTGGTGGTTTATGACCGGGTGCGGGAAAATCTGCGTCTGTACCGGCAGATGCCGTTACGGGCGCTGATCGACCTCAGCATCAACCAGACTCTCAGCCGGACGGTTGGGACCTCGCTGGCTTTGTTCCTCGCCACGGTGCCGCTGGCCCTGTTCGGGGGGGAGGCCTTGCGGGAATTCGCCCTGGTGCTGTTGTTCGGGGTGGTGTTGGCGACCTCGTCATCGATTTTTATTGCCGCGCCGATCCTGCTGTTCCTGGGCAAGAAGCGGTTACGAGATTAGCGGGGCTGCCGCCCCGCCCCCGCTTGGGGGCAAGCCCCCAAACCCCCCTTCTTTTCAAAAACAAAGGGGGTCCGGGGCCTCGCCCCGGGCGGGTTCGGGCGGCAGCCCGACCTTGGACTTCAGCCAGGAGATCCCCTGTATGCCCCATGACACCCCTCTGATTGCCACGATTGCCATGAGTCTGCTGTTCGCCCTGGGCGGGGGGTGGGTTGCCTCCCGGCTCCGCCTGCCCCCCCTGGTCGGCTATCTGGTCGCCGGCATCGCCGTCGGCCCCTTCACCCCCGGTTATGTCGCCAATGCCGATCTGGCCCAGCAATTGGCCGAAATCGGGGTCATTCTGCTGATGTTCGGGGTCGGTCTGCATTTCTCGGTGCGGGATCTGTGGGCGGTCCGCTGGATCGCCCTGCCCGGAGCGGTGGCCCAAATCGCCGTCGCCACCGCCATCGGCGCCTTGCTCGCCCATAGTTGGGGCTGGAGTTTCCCGGCCGGGCTGGTGTTTGGCCTCGCTTTGTCGGTCGCCAGCACGGTGGTTCTCCTCCGCGCCCTGGAAGAACGGAAAATCCTCGACAGTCTCAACGGCCAGATCGCCGTCGGCTGGCTGATCGTCGAGGATCTGGCGATGATCATTGCCCTGGTGCTGCTGCCGGCTCTGGCCACCGTCGCCAGTGGCACCTCGGTTCCCACCCTCGAAGATCTGGCCGCCCTGGCCCCAACCCTCGGGCTGACCCTGGCCAAAGTGGCTTTGTTTATCGCGATCATGCTGATTGCCGGACGTCAGGTCGTGCCCTGGATCCTCGAACAGATCTCCCGTCAGGGATCACGCGAACTCTTCACCCTGGCTGTCCTGGCCCTGGCCCTCGGGATTGCCTTTCTCTCCGCCACCCTGTTCGGCGTCTCCTTCGCCCTCGGCGCCTTCTTCGCCGGGGTGGTGATGAGTGAATCCGACCTCAGCCATCAGGCCACCGCCGATTCCCTGCCGTTGAAGGACGCCTTCGCCGTGCTGTTCTTCGTCTCGGTCGGGATGCTGTTCGACCCGGAAATTTTGCTCAAAGCCCCCTGGTCGGTGCTGGCGGTGCTGCTGGTGATCATCCTCGGCAAATCCCTCGCCGCCTTTGCCATCGTCCTGTTGTTCCGCTATCCGCTCTCCACCGCTTTGGTGGTCTCGGCCAGTCTGGCCCAGATCGGCGAATTTTCCTTCATCCTCGCCGCCCTCGGCACATCGCTCGGAATCCTGCCGCCCGAGGGACAGACCTTCATCCTCGCCGGAGCCTTGCTGTCGATCGCGCTCAATCCGGTGGTGTTTTGGGGAGTCGGGCGGCTGGAACGCTGGTTTCTCGATCACCCCCGCCTGGTCACGGCTCTCCAGCGGTCCGGCTGCGACCAGTTGGCGGCGCTGCCTGCCGCCACCGATCCGGAGGAGGAGGAACAGGCCGGGCGGTGGCGTGACCATGCGGTCATCGTCGGATTCGGCCGGGTGGGGACAATTGTCGCCCGGGCGTTTGATCTGGCCGGGATTCCGTATGTCGTGATCGAAACCAACCGGCAGATGGTTCAGACCCTGCGGCGCAAAGGCGTGTCGATCCTGTGCGGCGATGCCTCGATCCCCGGGGTGATGGAGCGGGCCAAGATCGCCCGGGCGCGGTTGCTGGTTTGTGCCGTCCCGGATGGATTTCAGGTTCGCCAGATTGTGACTCTGGCGCAGCAGGCCAATCCCACCCTCGATATGGTGGTCCGCACCCACAGCGATCATGAGCGCGAGTATCTGGAACGGCAGGGCGCCGGGCTGGTGGTCAAAGGCGAACATGAACTGGCGCTGTCGATGATCGGCTACGCTTTGACCCGTCTCGATCTGTCCCAGGACCGGGTCCGCGAGATCGTCGGCGGCTTTCGCGGCGGGGCCGCCCGCCGGTTCGAGCAGGGAGAATAAACCGGATATCCCGCTGGAAACCCTTCGCCCCTTGAGCGATGATCCCGAGCCTTCCGACGGGCTGGAGCAAACCGGGAAGCGCACCGCCGTTTCCCGTTTCAGCGGAAAACCATCCTGGCAAGACGGCTCTCCCCGCCCCCGTTGATTGGATAAGAATGCCATCATGAAAAAAGCGGTGCAGGGACAGAAAGCCCCCCCTTGCCAGCGCCCTGCTGACCGATCGCGACGATCCGGGACTTTTTTAAACCAGGAATAAAAGCAAATGAATCAAAGTCAAAGCCCTGCGCCCGATAAAATGAATAACACCCCGGATTCGATGGAGAACCCCCAGCTCATTTTAACTAAGGCCGTGCAATGCCATCAGCAAGGAAAGCTCGACGAGGCCGAACCGCTCTATCATCACTATCTCAAGGCGGTTCCTGGTCACGCTGAAGCCCATCATTTTCTCGGGATTCTCTATCACCAGAGGGGGATGAACACCCAAGCGGTCGAGCCGATGCAGAAAGCGATCGCCCTCAAGGGCACGGTGGTCGCGTTCCAAGTCAATCTGGCCAATGTTCTCCTCGCCCTGGGCCGTCATGAAGAGGCGGAAGCCGTCTGCCGGCAGGCGATCCTCATCGCCCCCGCCAATGCCAACGCCTTTTTCGCTCTCGGACTGGCGCTGAAGAGCCTGGGACAACCGGAACAGGCGGAAGCCGCCTATCGCCAAGCCATCGCCCTGAAAGCGGATTACCATCAGGCCCATTGCAACCTTGGCGGCCTGCTTCAGGAAATGGGCAAGCTCGAAGAGTCGGAACAGGCCTATCGACGGGCGATTCAGTCCAAGCCGGATTTCGCCGAAGCCCATTTCAATCTCGCCAATGGCCTGAAGGAAAGCGGGCGGTTGGAAGAAGCGGAAGCCGCCTATCGTCAGGCGATCGTTTTCACCCCCAATTTCGCCCCGGCTCACAGCAATCTTGGCAACACTTTGCACGCCCTGAAGCGATTGGACGAGGCGGCAGCGGCCTATCGGCAGGCGATCCTGCTCCAGCCGAACTTTGTGGAGGCCCATTCCAACCTGGGCTCGGTCCTGCGGGAACAGGGCAAGCTGGAGGAAGCGGAGGCCTCCTGCCGCCGGGCCCTTCAGATCAACCCGAATCATGTCAACAGCCACTTCAACCTCGGCAATATCCTAAAAGAAAAGAAAGCCACGGAAGAAGCCCTGACGGCCTTTCGCCATGTCCTCACCTTGCAACCGGACCATATCGAATCCGCGCTGGCCTTGGGGTGGATCCTGAAGGATCAGGGGCAGTTGAAAGAGGCCGAATCCGTCTATCGCCAGGCCCTTGTTTTCCATCCGGATCATGCTGGAGCCCATGTAGAATTAGGCAATACAATAAATCAAAGTCTAAACCCTGCGCTCGATCAAATAAATAATACCCCGGCTTCGACAGAGAACCCCCAGGTCATTTTAGCCAAGGCCATTCAATGCCACCAAGACGAAAAGTTCGAGGAGGCAGAGCCGCTCTATCATCAGTATCTCAAGGTTGTTCCCGGTCACGCTGAAGCTCATCATCTTCTCGGGCTTCTATACCATCAGAGGGGGATGAGCGCTCAGGCTGTCGAGCCAATACGGCAAGCGATCGCCCTCAAGGGCACGGTGGCCGCGTTCCAATCCAATCTGGCCAATGTTCTCCTGGACCTGGGCCGCAATGAAGAGGCGGAAGCGGTCTGCCGGCAGGCGATTGTCGTGGCCCCGTCGAATGCCCGGGTCTATTTCGCTTTTGGGGTGGCGGTGAATAACCTGGGACGACAGGAAGAGGCGGAAGCCGCCTATCGCCAGGCCATTGCCCTGAAAGAGGATTACCATCAGGCTTATTGCAACCTTGGCACCCTGCTGAAGGAGATGGGGCAGCTCGAAGAATCCGAACAGGCTTATCGACAGGCCATTCGTTTCAAGCCGGATTTCGCCGAGGCCCGCTTCAACCTCAGCATGCTGTTGTTGGGCAAAGGACAGTGCGAGGAAGGGTGGACGGGATATGAATCCCGCTGGTTCTCCAAAGGATTTTCCGGCGGAAAACTGCGACACACGACCCACCCGCAGTGGGATGGACGGATCGGAAACGGCGGAACGATCCTGCTCTGGGCCGAACAGGGGATGGGCGATTCGATCCAATTCATCCGTTATGTTGAGGC
>Ga0209373_10002802_pt1 | contig 16858 bp, 17 predicted proteins | sample Higcelweek5metaG_FD_187173 | JGI IMG/M metagenome (GOLD analysis project Ga0209373, IMG submission 187173) | Freshwater pond sediment microbial communities from the University of Edinburgh, under environmental carbon perturbations - High... | ecosystem: Environmental > Aquatic > Freshwater >... | reverse complement strand
TGGCCAGGTCCTCTCTCGATAGATATATGTTGATTGTAGCTCCATCTTCTTCCACTCCGTAATTTTTTTTCAGAAGGAGCAATGCTTCGGCAAGCCGACCCCGAATGTGTTTTTGAGTAAGGTTTACTGTACGAGCATCCGAAGCTCCAAGGTCCGAAGCTATTTCTTCGAGAAAACGAAAACAAAATGCATTGTTATTGCGGAGTATCGAAATGAAAATATCGGCGCGCAACATATAAACGGATGATGCCTCGAAAGCCGAAACATTTGTATTGTAAGATTCGTTGGCAATAATAGCCCTGTAACCGAAATGTTCACCCGGTTTCAGCATCCTTATAATCTGTGTTCGGCTGCCTACGCCATCCTTGTAAACTTTTACTTTTCCGGCTGCCAATATCATCATGTGTGTAGGTGTATCTCCTTCGCAGTGAATCATTTCGTTTTTCCTGAATTGATGCATTGTAGAGCTGTTTTTTACAAATTGTCTTTCATCAGGGGTTAAAACATCCCAAAATGTCGATACCTCTTCGATAGATTTTAATTCTGATGCTTGTTTTTTATTCATGATTTTTAAACAGACGAAAATATGTTTGACAACAATGTTATAAAGCACAAATTTAATACTTTTTCCACATAAAACATGTTTTGTAAAAAAAAAACAAATAAAAATTCTAAAAATAAGCTATTTTAATTTTTTATGTGACTTTGCATGTATTGCTAATTTTTTATTGTTTAAATTCAAATGAAGACTTGTATCTTTGTAACCGAAACGAACGAAATTAAAAACATAAGTTGAAATGGCATTAATAAAAGAAGTGCGTGGATTTACACCACAAATAGGGGAAGATTGTTTTCTGGCAGAAAACTCAACAATAATAGGCGATGTAATTATGGGCGATGGCTGTAGTATTTGGTTCAATGCAGTATTGCGGGGCGATGTAAATTCAATCCGTATCGGAAACAATGTGAATATTCAGGATGGATCGGTATTGCATACCTTGTACGAAAAATCGACAGTTGACATTGGCGACTATGTTTCGATAGGGCACAACGTAACGGTTCACGGAGCAAAAATTGATAATTATGCGTTGATTGGTATGGGAGCTATTTTACTCGATTATGCGCATGTGGGCGAAGGAGCTATTGTGGCTGCCGGAGCTTTAGTGTTGAGCAACACTATAATACCTCCTTATACTTTATGGGCTGGCGTTCCGGCTAAATTTGTGAAGAATGTGGAGCCGGAGAAAACAAATGAAATGAACCGGAAAATTGCACATAATTATGCAATGTACTCGGGATGGTTCAAGGATGAAAAAAGCGAATAAACGAAAGGTTTTTATTGAATAACAATAAAATGTGTTTGTTTCACAATAAAAAATTGTATATATTTGCAAAGTTTTTTTATTGATAAGTCGTTCATCGGTGCATTATACGTAGAATATTATGGTAGTATTGGATCTTATTCAACAAGAGTGGAAAAAAGGATATCGCTCGCAGGGTTTTTATAAAAATCTGGCCGTCAATTTAATGCTTGGCTTTTTGGCTTTGTACATGGCCGGCTTCTTGCTTTTTCTTGGTTTTTCGCTCGATTCTGTTCTCGAATCGCTAGACGATAAGCTTGACCCTACTGAGCTTTTCAGCGGAGCAATGATTTACATTGTGTTGGTAGGACTTGCTTTTCGGTTTTTTATGCAACAGCTGAATACGATGCATCTTCCACCTTATCAGGTGCTGCCTGTGAAGAGGAGTCTTTTGGTCAATTTTCTGCTTATAAAACCTCTTTTTAGCCCTATCAATTATTTCCATTTATTTGTTGTAGTGCCTTTTGCTGTACAATCGGTGGCAGGGTATCATGGTGGTGCTGTGGCCATACGTTTTGTGTTGCTTTGCGTGATATTGGTTTGGTTCAATTCACTGATGGCATCGTTTCTGAAACGCAGGTTAGGCTCAGGTTTTCTGAGTTTTATAGTTATAGTTGTTATTTTTTCCGCTTTAGTGGCGCTTGAATACTTCAAGGTTTTTTCTTTTTTCGATAGTTCCAGAATTGCTTTCGGTTATATACTCGAGCATACTTTTGGTTTATTGTTGCCGCTGGGGGCTGTAGCAGGTGCTTATTTGCTGAATCGTCTCTTTTTTGTTCAGAATTTTTACAGCGAAAAATTCAACGAAAAAATTAAAACTGAAAACAATTTCAGATCGAATCTCTCATTTCTGAACAGATTTGGCGTTATAGGCGAAATAATTGCTGTAGAAATTAAACTTATATTACGGCATAAACGCACCAAAAGTATTTTGTATATGTCGGGATTTTTCCTGTTTTATGGTCTGCTCTTCTACACCAACGATCTTTATAAAGACAACGATGGTTTCCTGTTTTTCGTTGCCATGTTTGTTACCGGATTGTTGATGTTTATGTTCGGTCAGTGGGTAGTGAGCTGGGATAGTGGTCATTTTGACAGCCTGATGACTAAAAATATAGAAGTACGTACTTATTTGAATGCGAATTATTATTTACTGTTGGCTTTTAATGTTATTTGTTTTGTGTTGACGACGCCTTATTTTCTGTTCGGTGCAAAAATAATGTATATGCATTTGGCTGCTTTTCTTTTCAATATGGGGGTCAATACATTTTTATTGTTGTTCCTTTCTACCTATAACACAAAGCGGATTGACCTAAGCAAATCATCGGCAATGAATTATCAGGGCACAACTTTCAAAAACTTTCTGATCGTTATTCCAATGATGTTCCTGCCAATGATACTTATAATTCTTTTTTCAGCATTATTTTCGGCAACAATAGCTTTGTGGATACTTGCGGTTTCGGGTATGGCAGGCATTTTGCTGCGCAAGCAGTTACTTACTTTGTGTGTGCATCAGTTTAACCGACGTAAATATGCACTGGCAGAAGGATTCAGACAATTGGATTAGTCCCGGTTTTTTAGCACATAAAAATCAGATAAAAAATTAAATCTTTATAGTTATGATACAGGTAATAGATTTACAAAAAGTTTACAATGGAGTAACAGTACTCAACATTCCGGAACTGAGAATTGCTCAGGGCGAAAGTTTTGGTTTGGTAGGAAATAACGGTGCCGGAAAAACAACTTTTTTCAGGTTAATTCTCGATTTGATCGAAGCCTCGAAAGGCGGAGTAATGGTGGATGGAGAAAAGGTGATGCGCAATGATAACTGGAAGCTCAAAGTAGGTTCGTTCCTCGACGAAGGATTCCTGATCGACTTTCTGACGCCCGAAGAATATTTCGCATTTGTAGGGAAACTATACAATAAAACTGAAGGCGATATCAGCTTTTTCCTCGAAACGATGAAAGACTTTTTTTCGACCGAGATACTTGGAACTAAAAAACTGATTCGTGATTTTTCGAAAGGAAATCAGAAAAAAATAGGAATCGCTGCTGCCCTGCTTGGCGACCCTAAAGTACTTATTCTTGACGAACCCTTTACAGCGCTCGACCCTTCGTCGCAAATAAGATTGAAGCGTTTTTTAACTGATTTGCAGCAAAAGCAACAAATCACAATGCTCATCTCAAGCCACGACCTGAACCATGTCACCGAAGTGTGTAAACGTATCGTTATTCTGGAGAAAGGAAAAGTGGTGAAAGATATAAAAACAAGCGATGATACACTTAAGGAACTCGAAGCGTATTTTGCTGTGTAACATTCTACATTTCAAATCTATGAAGAGTTGTTTTTTTATTTCGCTCTTGTTTTTCACTGTTGTTTTATATGCGCAGCCAGGTAGAAACCGTTCAGTATTACATCAGGTTTCGAACAAGGATTTGGTGCAGAGTGTATTTCCTGAAGCTGTGAAAGTGTCGAAAATCAATGATTATTGGTTTTCGGTAGTGGATAGCAAAGGTAAAACCCTTGGTTATGCTTTGTCGAGCGAGCATTTTTGTGAAAACATAATCGGATATCAGGCGCAAACTCCTGTGCTTATAATAACAAGTAAAAGGCTTATTATAAAGAAAGTAGCGCTGTTATCGCATCACGAAACCCCGGGTTATGTTCAAATACTTGATAGGAATGGTTTTTTTCGTTTGTGGGACGAAAAGTCAATCGTTGAAGCGGAAGCTGTGAAAATTGATGCTTACTCTGGCGCTACGATGACAGCAAAAGCCGTCAACGAAAATGTAAAATTTCTGCTTGAGAAAGGCAACAAAACAAAACCCAGATAAAAAAAACACAACGGTCAGTTCAGAGGCTAACCATTGTGCTTTGTTCTTGCTCAACTCTTGTTCCTAAAGTTCAATTTCTTCCAGCCCGAAGGTTTTTTCTATCTTGTGTTTTTTATAATTTGCAACTACGGTGCAGCATTCTGTGTAAGCATCGTGTTCGAAAAACAGAATTTGCTCTTTATCGGCTGCTTCGTCGAGTAAAACCTTTTTTTCTTCCATGGCCGTGAGCGGAAAAACATCGTAGGACGAAATCCACGAAAGCGGAACATTAGCTGCCAATGGAATCACATCGCCAACATAAACCAATGTTTTTGTTCCCAGATTGATGTAACTTACCAATTGTCCTACTGTATGCCCATTGAAAATTCTTATTTCAAGCTCAGGGCAAACCAACTGATTTTCGGTGACTAATTTTAATTTTCCTGCTGTCGAAATCGGCATCATGTTTTCGGCGAAGTAGGAATCACTTTCGCGCACATTGGGCTGCATGAAATTGTCCCATTGCGTCTGACTTACCCAATGTGTTGCATTCGGAAACACAAGTTCAACCGACTCACCATCGACACCGAAGTGGGTAGCTCCACCGCAATGATCAAAGTGCAAATGCGTAAAAATCACATCTGTAATGTCCGAACATTGATATCCCGAATTGCCTAATTCGCTTTCGAAATCAATCACCCCTTTAAAGCCATAGTAAGCCAGGTATTTAAGTTGTTTGTCGCCAGTGCCGGCATCAATAAGTATTCTCCTGTCGCCGGTGTCCACCAATAAGCAGCGCATGTGAAGCGTGCAAAAATTATCTTTGTCGCATGGATAGCGTTTTTGCCATACTTTTTTGGGAACAACACCGAAGGCGGCTCCGCCATCCACATGAAATGTTCCGGCTTCTATTTTTATAAGCTTCATTTATTTTTTTTTGATTGAAAGATAAGATAAAAAACACAAACTGTGAAACAAACACTACATTTCGGAATAAAGTTTAGCTGATTTTTATTAAGCGCTCAGTGCTTTTATCCAATTTAACGAAACGCAGGGGGTTTAAAGCATTCATTAACTGATGTGCTTACCGAACTTTTTATTACTTTTGTGATTCAATACAAGTTAAGTACAAAAATACATAAAATCCTTTATTTTGCCAATCATGCAACGTGTACATTTTATTGCCATTGGAGGTGCTGCCATGCACAATTTAGCGATCGCTATCAGTAAAAAGAATGATTTCCTTGTCACCGGATCGGATGATGAGATTTTTGAACCTTCGTATAGCCGATTGAAAAAGAATGGTTTGCTGCCAGCTGAAATGGGTTGGTTTCCGGAAAGAATTCATAGTGGATTATCTGCTGTCATCGTTGGAATGCATGCTACTATTGATAATCCAGAATTGCTGCGTGCCAAAGAACTTGGACTCAAAATATTCTCTTTTCCCGAATATCTTTATCAACAAACACGCAGTAAAACACGTATAGTGGTAGGCGGAAGTCATGGTAAAACCACTACAACTGCCATGATACTCTTTGTATTGAAACAACTCAAAATTGATGCCGACTACATGGTAGGGGCTCAGATTGAAGGTTTTGATAATATGGTGAAATTATCATATGAAGCCAGAATCGCCGTTTTCGAAGGGGACGAATATCTTACTTCGCCCATCGATCGCCGACCTAAATTTCATTTATACAAACCTCATATTGCTGTACTTACAGGTATTGCATGGGACCATATCAATGTGTTTCCTACTTTTCCACTTTACGTGGAGCAGTTTAAAAAGTTTACCGATTTAATGGAAGTTCAGGGCAGACTTATTTATTTCGATGGCGACGAAAACCTGAACCATATTGTGGCCGGTTTACGGCGTGACATTGTCCCGTTTGCTTACAATACACCTAAACATGAAGTACGGAACGGAATTACTTATCTGAAAACAAAAAAGCAAGAAGTGCCGTTAAAGATATTCGGAGAACATAATTTACAAAACATGGAAGCTGCAAGGTTGGCTTGTCGGCAGATAGGAGTGACCGATCAACAGTTTTATTCTGTTATCAGGGATTTTCCGGGGGCCTCCAACCGTCTGCAGAAAATTGTAGAAACCGAAAAAGCTGTGGCATTCAAGGATTTTGCGCATTCGCCATCGAAGCTAAAAGCCACTGTGAACGCTGTTAAATCGCAGTTCCCCGATCGTCAATTAATTGCTTGCATGGAGTTACATACCTTTAGTAGCCTCACCGAAGATTTTCTTCCTCAGTATGCTGCCTGTATGGAACAGGCCGATATGGCTTTTGTTTACTACAATCCTGAAGTGATTCAACACAAGCGATTAAAGGATATTGAACCCGAACAAGTCAAAAAAGCTTTCGGTGGAAACAATCTTGAAGTTTTTACCGATTCGGCAGCTTTGCAAGCTAAGTTACGAAGCCTGAATTACGACAATACAGCTTTACTTTTTATGACTTCGGGTAATTTCTCGGGTGTTCAGTTGATCGAATTTGCAGAAGAACTTTTGAAGTAAAGCCGTTTTTAGTTTCGGGTTTCGGGTTTCGGGTTCCGGGTTTCGGGTTTCGAGGCAATTGACAATTCAACGTTTCAACAGTTCAACAGTTCAACAACGTCCATAGACTTTAGACCTTTGACATTAGACATTAAGCATTTGAATATAAAGAATATGAAAGCTATATTACCGGCTTATTAAATGGATATTATACTATTTTCATTACAGAACAGCATATGGACGAAAAACAAAAACAGTTAGATAAACGATACATGCGTATGGCGCGTATCTGGGCCGAAAATTCGTATTGCGAACGCAGACAGGTAGGTGCATTGCTTGTGAAAAATAAAATGATTATTTCGGATGGATACAACGGAACACCATCAGGCTTCGAAAATAAATGCGAAGACGAAAACAATGTATCCAAGGCTTACGTTTTACATGCCGAGGCAAATGCAATCAGTAAGATTGCCCGTTCGCACAACAGCAGCGATGGCGCCACCCTTTATGTAACGGCTTCACCTTGTATCGAATGTTCCAAACTCATTATACAAGCCGGAATTAAACGTGTTATTTATGGGGAGCAATACCGCATAATGGATGGTGTAGAGCTGCTCCAGCGTGCAGGGATTGAAGTGGTTTATCTCGAAGATGTTTAGTCTTGTTTGTCATTTTTTTTCGCTGAGCATGGCAATCTGGTATTGCAAATGCCTGATAATTATTAAAAAACTCACTTATTCATGAATAAAAGAAATTTATTACTTGTACTTATCGTTTTGCTTTCGGTAGTTGTGGGCTTGATACTTGGCAATATGCTGGCCGAAAGGGCAATTTTACGCTCAAGCAATGCCTTTGGTCGTTTTTTTAATGGCTCCAACGATAAATTGGGCGAAGTGCTGTCGCTTATCAATAATCAGTATGTCGACTCGGTAGATGTGGATCAATTGTCGGAAGAAATGATGACAGATCTGATTTCAAAACTCGATCCTCATTCGGTATATATTCCCGCTTCTGATCTTGAAGGAGTGAACAGTGAACTGGAAGGTAGCTTCAGTGGTATCGGCGTTCAGTTCAATATCCAGAATGATACAATAATGATAGTTTCGGTGATCAGTGGCGGTCCGTCCGAAAAAGTAGGTTTGCTTGCCGGCGATAGAATTGTACAGGTAAACGATACTGTTTTTGTGGGTAAAAAAGTGAGCAACGAAAAGGTAATGAAAAAGCTTCGCGGCCCCGAAAAATCAAAAGTGAAGCTTGGCGTAAAACGAAATGGCACAAAAGAAGTATTGAAATTTACGGTAACACGCGGACAGATACCTGTTAATTCGGTAGATGTGGCCTATATGGTAGAGCCCGGAGTGGGATTTATCAAAGTAAGCAAATTTGCAGCTACTACTTATTCCGAATTTCTGACTGCCATAGCCAACCTACGAGACAAAGGAGCTAAAAAATACATTATCGATCTGCGCGAAAACAGTGGCGGATTTATGGATCAGGCCATCAATATGGTGAATGAGTTTTTACCTGCCAATCAAATGATTGTTTATTCCGAAGGAAAAGCTTATCCCCGTTATGAGGCCAAATCGGATGGAAAAGGAAGTTGCATAGGATTGCCGGTGGTGGTAATGATAGATGAATTCTCGGCTTCGGCTAGCGAAATTTTTGCAGGCGCTATTCAGGACAACGACCGTGGCATTATTGTGGGACGCCGTTCGTTTGGAAAAGGACTTGTTCAGCAACAAATAGATCTTTCGGATGGATCGGCGCTCAGACTTACTGTGGCACGTTATTTTACGCCTTCGGGACGCAGCATTCAGAAACCTTATGTAAAAGGTAATGCCGAAGAATACGAAAAGGACATTCTGAACCGCTATCTGCATGGTGAATTCGATAGCAAGGACAGCATACATGTGGCCGATTCGCTTAAATTCAAAACGCTGAAAGGGCGTACAGTTTATGGCGGTGGCGGTATTATGCCTGATTATTTTGTGGCACGCGACACCTCCGAATACACAGTTTATTTGAATAAAGTGGTGAACTACGGATATATTTATCAGTTTGCTTTTCAGTACAGCGATAAAAACCGTAAAACGCTGAATGCTATAAAAGGATGGCAAAATATTGAAAAATATCTTGACTCGCAACAGCTCTTAAGTCAGTTCACTGCCTTTGCTGCGACGAAAGGTATTGCTCCGAATGCAAAACAAATTGCTATTTCGGGCAACTTTTTGCTTACGCAGTTAAAATCGTATATAACACGAAATATTCAGGGCGACGAAGGCTTTTATCCTTTGTATTATAAAAATGATAAAACAGTGCTGAAAGCCCTTGAAGTTATCAGAAAACAAAAATAATTGGTGCTGCAAACCCTGACACATTTGTTTTAACTACAACCACAACAGACAATAAGGTTTTGTCGGTTGTGGTTCATGTTTTAAGCACCGGAGAGTATGAAGGCTGAACACCTTTATTTATAACTCCTGTGTTTTTTTTGAGAGAATGTAAAGCATAGCATCCAAAAAAGGGTGGAAGCAGCGTAAAAATCTTTCCTTTTAGAAAATAAGGGGGTTGAATTGAAATAAATAAAATTGAATGGATTATCAAATACATACACTTCCAAACGGAATACGATTGATACACCGACCCGATAAAAATGCAGTTACTTACTGTGGAGTGGTTGTCAATACAGGTTCGCGCGACGAAAGTGAGGATGAGCAGGGAATGGCTCATTTTATCGAACACATGTTATTTAAAGGTACCGAACGTCGTCGGTCCGGACATATTATTAACCGACTCGAAAATGTGGGAGGTGAGCTCAACGCTTTTACTTCGAAAGAAGAAACTGTGGTTTATGCCGCCGTGTTGAACGAATATTTCGACAGGGCGATGGAGTTGATTGCCGATATAGTGATGCATTCGGTTTTTCCTCAAAAAGAAATTGATAAAGAAGTAGTGATTATTGTTGACGAAATACAATCGTACAACGATAGCCCTTCGGAGTTGATTTACGATGATTTTGAAGATATGATCTTCAAACATCATCCGATCGGACACAATATCCTTGGTACTGCTGCCTTGCTGGAGCAATTCAAGACTGCCGATGCCGTGAGGTTTGTAAGTAAACAATATCGCCCCGACGAAATGGTTTTCTTTTCGATGGGAGATCAGAATTTCAGTCAGATGATAAAAAAGGCCGAAAAGTATTTTAGTACAAATGCTACGTATAACGCCAAATCAATACGCCAGGCACCCGAAACTTATACGCCGACCACTAAAGTTGTAGAGAAAAACACACATCAGGTGCATTATATGTTGGGCAATTGTGCCTACGACCTGTATCACCCCGATCGTATGGGAATGTATCTGCTCAACAATATACTCGGTGGTCCGGGAATGAATAGTTTGCTGAATCTCTCTCTGCGCGAGAGATATGGTTTGGTGTATAATGTAGAGTCGAGTTATCAACCTTTTACCGATACGGGGATGTGGACAGTGTATTTCGGTTGCGATCCTGAGAATGCCACTCGTTGTGAGCAGTTGGTGTATGCCGAACTTCAGAAACTAAGAGAACAGGAAATTCCCGAAAATGCACTTAAAAAATACAAGTTACAGTTGATTGGTCAAATGGCCATTGCTTCCGAAAACAAAGAAAACCTTGCGTTGAGCCTTGGAAAGAGCTTTATGCGTTACGGAAAAATTGATACCCTCGAAGTTGTGAAGCAACATATCGAAGAGGTTACTGCTCCTCAGCTGAAACGAATTGCAAACGAAATTTTTAACCCCGAAATGTTCTCGGTATTAAAATATACCTGAACCAAGCTGTTGTTGGAACGAAAAGCCCATCGAAAATGAATATAGACGAATACATAACCCAGCATTCCGACGCCGAACCTGCGTATTTGAGTAAGATAAACCGCAAAACGCACTTGAAAATTATTAATCCCCGCATGTTATCCGGACATTTACAGGGAAGGGTGTTGGCTATGTTTTGCCAAATGATACAGCCCGAACGGGTTCTTGAACTGGGAACTTTTACAGGCTATTCGGCGCTTTGTATGGCCGAAGCATTGCCCGATAACGGAGTGCTGCATACAATTGAATGCGACGACGAACTCGAAGATTTTATCCTCGAAAACTTTGCAGGTTCCGTACATGGGAAAAAAATACGTTTGCACATAGGCGATGCACTTACTGTGATCGGGCAGCTCGACGAAACTTTCGACCTTGTGTTTATAGATGCGAATAAAAGAGAGTACCTTGCTTATTACGAAGCTGTGTTGCCTAAACTCAGCACCGGAGGTTTTATTCTGGCCGACAATACGCTGTGGGATGGCAAAGTAGTACAAAAAGTAGTGCCCAACGATCATCAAACCATTGAAATAATGAAATTCAATGACTTTGTGGCCACCGATACGAGAGTTGAAAAAGTAATGCTTCCTTTGCGCGATGGTTTGACGATTATCAGAAAAAAGTAATGAAGTAGAAATCCGGAAAAATCATTAAGCTTTTAACAATAACGATATTGAATTATGTATATTTACGAACTTGAAATGAAGGTGCGCGATTATGAGTGCGATATACAGGGAATTGTAAACAATTCGGTGTATCAAAACTACCTCGAACACACGCGTCATGAATTTTTACTCGAAAACAATGTAAGTTTCGAACAGTTGCACTTGCAGGGAATTGATGCCGTGGTAGCGCGTATCGAGATGGCTTTTAAATTTTCGCTGCGTCCGGGCGATGTCTTTGTTTCGAAGCTCCTTGTAAAAAAAGAAGGCGTAAAATACGTGTTTCATCAGGTCATTCACCGCAAGTCCGATAACAAACTTTGCATCAAAGCAAGGGTAGATACGGTAGTGGTGATCAATGGTAAGTTAAGCGCTTCCCTTCCCGAATTTGACGATCTGGCGGAGAAAAGCACAAAGCAGTAAGCATTGAAAACAGCTGAAAATATAAGCCCTGTTTTAAACTATTTCCGCTTTTGCTTGTTAAAAAGCAATAAGACCCCGACAACAATGTTTGTGGGTCGACAATACAAAACTGAACGATAAGCACTATTTTAGATATGAATGAATTTTTAGAAACCGAAGAGAAAATTGTCCGTATGCTTAAAACCGTATACGACCCCGAAATACCTGTAAATATCTACGATTTAGGTCTGATTTATAACATCGATATCGATGCTGAAGGATTTTTAGTGATTGACATGACGCTCACAGCACCTAATTGCCCGGCTGTTGATTTTATTGTAGAAGATGTGCGCATGAAAACAGGCAGCGTAGAAGGAGTAAAGGATGTACATGTAAACATTGTGTACGAACCCGCCTGGGACAAAAGTATGATGACCGAGGAAGCTCAACTCGAACTGGGATTTCTATAGAAGTCTAATGTCAAAGGTCTAATGTCAAAGGACGTTGTTGAACTGTTGAAACGTTAAACTGTTGAATTATCAATTATCAATTGCCCCGAAACCCGAAACTCGAAACTCGAAACCCGAAACCCGAAACTCAGAACCCGAAACCCCATGGTCTATTTTATTTCCGATGCGCATCTTGGTTCCCGCCTTGTAGAGGATCCGAAAAAACATGAAAAAATACTTGTCGATTGGCTCGAAAAGGTAAAGGCAGATGCCACAGCCATATATCTTTTGGGCGATATGTTCGATTTTTGGTTCGAATATAAAACCGTTGTACCCAAAGGTTATGTACGTTTTCTTGGTAAACTGGCTGAACTGATTGATGCCGGTATCGATATTCATTTCTTTACAGGCAATCACGATATATGGACTTTCGGTTACCTCGAACGTGAAGTAGGACTCATTGTGCATCGCACGGCACAAACACTAAAGATAGGTACGAAACATTTTTACCTGGCGCATGGAGATGGATTGTATGCCGAAGACAAAGGATTTAAAATCATCCGCAGTGTTTTTCACAGTTCGCTGGCTCAGAAATTATTCGGGCTATTGCCTCCACGGTTAGGGCAGGAGTTTGGTTTTGCGTGGTCGAAGAAAAACAGAGAAAAAATACGGCACATCGAGAACAAGTTCCTGGGCGAGGAAAATGAAAATCTTGTCGTTTTTGCAAAACAATATGTGGAAACGCACAACGATATCGATTTTCTTGTTTTCGGACACCGACACATAGCGCTCGATCTCCAAATCAAAAACAACAAACGCGTCGTTATTCTCGGCGATTTCGTTTCAATATTTTCGTACGGCGTTTTCGATGGCGAGAACTTCTGGCTCGAATATATCGAATCATAGAGAGGCACATTTGACCGAACCCATGTGCTGATGCTGAACTTATAAAAGCTGAACCTTAGCAGGTTTGGCTTTTTTTGTATTTTCCCAGGGTCTGCTAAAAGAACAAACCTAAAGCGATGAAGGTATTTCTACTCTTAACCTTCCATACTTTTTTTCTGAAAATCCACATTCGGTTCTGCTCAAAAAAGCTCATTTTTCCCTCAGAAATATCATCATTTTTTTCTTTGTCCTAAAAATAATTTTCTCAAAACACTTAATGTCTTGATATATTGATGCTTGAAAAATGGGTTTGTCCTACTTTTTTTTTGTAATTAATTTGTAATTTGATTATGAAGCATTTAAATTTATATTCGAAAAATACTCTTTTCTTTAGATTGAAACTTAAGGCAACAAAATAAGCCATCAATCTGGCTCGAGCGTCATTACCGATAAACTCTACAATTTGATAGAAGTGAGTTTTGGTGTATCAAAAACAATGGATTTTGATCCTGGCTTCATTATCCCACTAAAGTTATTATAAGTTTGTATACAAAAACCGGAAGCTACTGGCTAAACAGGATTTTAAAAAAGGAACGACTTTAATGAAATTCAGAATATGAATTATACCTAAAATAAATATAAATTATGAATTTAAGCCAAGCCATTGAACGTTTACAAGTTCTCCACTCTTTAATTTCGCAAAAGAAAACAGGAACACCAGAGCAACTGGCAAAGCGACTTGGAATAAGTCGATCGTGCCTGTATAATTTGATAGAAGAATTAAGGTTGTTTGAGATTCCGATTTTATATTCACGTAAAATAGAGTCATTTTATTACGAAAAGGAAGTCAATATGGAGTTTGTTTTAAAAATATACGCATTGAGTAATGATGCTTTAACGAAAGTTAACGCTTGAGATTGCAATTTCCTTTTTCCGTCCAGTATATTGGACGGAACAAACATATCTTTGTATTCGTGTTTTGCGAATACAAAGAGTCAGACCGCCGGCTTTAAAATGTGGCAAAACATGATTTTACATTTTAATAAAAAGAACAAAAATTACAATATTAGATTTGAATGGTTTTAGCGTCCAGGAAATGAATGCGGAAGCATTGATTAAAACTGATGGTGGTCTTCTTATCGAATCATTATTAATCGGTATTAGTGCAGGTAGTTGGGAGGTTTTATATAAACACAGAAGGAAAAGTTTAGAAAGTTGTGAAACCGTAAATAAAGTAAATTGTCAGGCAAAGCCATCGAACTACAACGTATTGAATTGAAAACTCTGTAAAAAAACCTGAATTATTTATGCTCGAAACCAATATGCAATTCGGTGCAATTTATTAGGGATTTACTGAAATGGCACGTCAACCCCAAAAGACTATAAAAGCCAGATGCAGGGAGGTTACTTAGTGAATAATAACGGAAAAACATATCCGGCTTGGGGCACAGATTTATACAAGCGATCTTACAAAAAGAGTAAACATATACGATTATGAAAATTGAAAATGGTGCGCAACATTTTGAATATGTTCATGACCTGACGTTAGCGGCAGTTACGTGTCAAATGCCACCGCGGAATCTGAAAAGCGTTATGAGTAGGAAACGTAAATTTAATAGACAATGGAAGAATTAACGAATTCAAAAAAGGATCCTGTAATTGATCCTGAAGCAGAAATTTCCGAATTTTTGTGTTTTGCTAAAGTTGGAATTGGGTACGCATTTTGGATGAGAATCCGCTACAAAAAGCCTAATGGTATTTGGATTAAATCCGAAAGAGGTGAATCTGTTGGTGTTGGACAGACCGGAAAGTTTGATATTAGCAGTAAGATTGAAGATTTGCCGGATGGTTCACTGGTGCAATTGGATATTGATGTAAGAGCAGGTAGTGACGATGTGTACGCTGAACAATGTTTTGTTTACAAAAAGTCTTCTGACGTTGCAGCTAAATATATAGCTTCTGGCACAACATTTAATGCAGCAGTAAGTCTGGATGAATTGGTGTCAAAAGAATAATGTAGAAAAAACCACAGAAAGGAATAAAAACCTTCCTGTGGCTTTATTCATTGGTGAGGTTCTGTAAACCGTCCCCATAAAAGAGAAAAAGTTCCCGCCCGGGCAGAAAATGCTCTATTCATTTGATTTTATGTAAATTTCCTTTCAAAATATTGCTGTTGTTAAATATGTTATTTATCTTTGGACGGCAAAATAATAAGCTGTTACACCTTCAGCAAATATATGCAAGCATATTTGTAGGCCTATACTCCTTGTAAGCGCAATTTAGTAGCACATACTGAAAAAAAAAGACGCATTAGAGTGATAGCCATCAGGCAAAAGAAACGTCGATACATTTTATAAACAGGATCAATATAGATGATATGAAATTAAAAAACTTTATAACATTTGGATTTCTCTTATTATTTGGAGTACTCAAAGCTCAAACTGATTTCAGACCAGGTTATATAATAAATACAACCGGTGATTCTTTATACGGAGATATAGATTATCGGGGTGATTTATTAATGAGTACACTTTGCAGGTTCAGAGATAAGAATAATGCGATTAAAAACTATTCACCAAATGATATTACTGCATTTAGATTTATTGATAGTAAGTATTATGTTTCCCGGGAAATAAATGGCAGGAGTGTGTTTCTCGAATATCTTATTAAGGGAAAGCTAAATATTTACTACATGCGAGATGATAACGGAGACCACTACTATCTTGACAAGGAGAATGTTAAACTGACAGAGCTCCCGTATGAAGAAGGAATTAAATACGTTGATAATAAAACAGTGTTGTATGAATCAAAAAAGCATATTGGATTTCTATATTTTTATATGCAAGATGCTCCAAAGCTGCAATCTAAAATAAAAAATATAAGAAAACCTGAACACCAAAACTTAATTAAATTAGCAGAAGATTACCATAATGTTATTTGTGAAGGAGAAAAGTGTATTATTTATGAAAAATCAGCTCCTTTAATTAAAATTCTACCAGAATTAATAACGGGAGTGATAAAGTATTCAAATCTTGATGGTTTGGATGAGAAATTTTATTTTCATACTGGTTTTATTGCTCATGTTTGGTTGCCCAGGAACAGTGAGAAAATGTATTTTCGAACAGGATTGCTCTTTTCTCAACTTGAATTTGATGGAGATAAAGCTAATCTTTTTAAAGTACCTTGCCAGGTAGAATATATTTACCCCAAAGGTATCGTTAGACCAAGAATTGCATATGGTTTGAATTTTTATATACCGAGTGATTATCGAACAGTTTCTTTCGATATTGGAGCAAACATAAAATTATCTGAATCATTCTTTTTAAGCGCAACTTCAGATATTGAATTTAATCCTACAATGATGATTGTGCCTAAAAGTATACTTTCGTATTCCTTGAAACTAGGGTTATTCTTAAGTATATAATAACACACCTTTGTTCTCCCACGATTCTATCGCATGAGAAACGGAAAATAAAATAATTGAAGGTCGAACAGGCTTTTGGCAAAACACGACCTGACAGGTTTCGAAAACCTGTCAGGTCTTGCATGGATCTATTCACTTGATTTTATGTAAATTTCCTTCCAAAATCTTGCTGTTGTTAGATATGTTATTTATCTTTGGAGTCTTCAGCTTTAGCTGGAGGTAATTCATAAATAGACTTGGCCTCCAGGCCATTCTGACTAAATGACAGAAATTGAGCAAAAATAAATATGGAAGACTATAAAACAGAAATCATAAACAAAATTTGTTATACCGATCTTGTTTATGAAAGGATCAATAAGAAACTAAATTTACAACTTCCGAAAGATGAGATTGAGAAAATGATACATCAGATCATTGACGAGACAGACAAAACAGAATTTCGGAGAAGAGGGAAAAATATTTATATTACAAACAATCAAAGAAATGTTCGGCTGACAATTAATGCT
>Ga0209373_10002801_pt1 | contig 16866 bp, 10 predicted proteins | sample Higcelweek5metaG_FD_187173 | JGI IMG/M metagenome (GOLD analysis project Ga0209373, IMG submission 187173) | Freshwater pond sediment microbial communities from the University of Edinburgh, under environmental carbon perturbations - High... | ecosystem: Environmental > Aquatic > Freshwater >... | reverse complement strand
GCGATGCAACCAACTTTGTGATCACGGACAATGTTCCGGCAGCAATGACTGGAGTTGAATCGTCGCGTTGTCAGAGTGCCTTTGTTCCCTGGATGGGATCGTTCAACGCGGGAACGGTAGTATCGGGCGGAACCTGCACCATATTGATAAGAGGGACACTAACCAGCAGTGCTTCGGGTGCTATAAACAATACCGCAAACGTACTGAGCGAGGTGAGTGATCCTGATCTGACCAACAACAGTTCAACGGCAGGCATAACCGTAGCAGCCGAGGCCGATCTTTCGGTAACGAAAACAGCTGATAAGGAACCGGCAATGGCGGGCGAACCGATCACATACACCATAAAGGTTGTGAACAATGGCCCTTCAAATGCTCAGGAAGTAACCGTAAACGACCAGTTACCTGCTGGATTAACTTATGTTAGTTCACAAACGATGAAAGGTAGCTTCTTAAATTCCAACTGGAACGTAGGGACACTGGCAGCTGGCGAAGAGGCAGAACTGACAGTTACCGCCTTGGTTGGTGCAGGTGTTGCAAACGGTTCGCTGATAAGCAACACCGCAACAGTAAGCAGCACAACCACCGACAAGGTAACAGCTAACAACCAATCGACCGAAGTGACCAGTGTTGAGACGCAGGCCAACCTGACGGTTGTCAAAAGCGGCACACCCGATCCGGTTATTGCAGGAGAAAACATTACCTACACCATCACGGTTACAAACAACGGGCCTAGCAATGCTCAAAATGTTACGGTCGAAGATGAATTATCAAACGATGTTACCTTCGTGAGTGCTTCTGATGGGGGTATACTCTTCAATAATGGAGTAAATTGGGAAATTCCAGAACTGGGTAATGGTGAAAGTTTCCAATTAACATTAATTGTTAAAACCAACAGTAACCTGAGTGAAGGAACCATCATCAGAAATAGCGCAATTGCTGGAAGTGATGAAACCGATGATCCGGTAGAAAGTGATCCTTCAGAAATAGAAGTTAAAACTAATTCCAATTTAGCAATTCAAAAGAGCGCATCAAAGCAAACTGTTATTGCCGGAGAAAATGTAGTTTACACACTTTTTGTTACAAATAATGGCCCAAGTGATGCTCAAAATATTCAAATTTCCGATGTTTTACCTTCTGGAGTTACTTTCGTAAGCGCTTCGAATAACGGAAGTTATAGTAATGGAAAGGTAACATGGATGCAGGGGCTATTGGAAAATGGCGACAGTTATAGCTGTTCATTGGTAGTTAAGGTAAACAGTAATATGCCTTCGGGTTCAATCATCGCAAACAATGCAGTGGTTGATAGTGAAACTTCCGATGATCCTGTAACTAGCAATCAGGTTCAAATTACAATTGAAACATTCTCAGATATCGACATAACAAAGACAGCATCAACATCACCAATAATTGCGGGTGAGAATGTAGAATATTCAATTAAGGTAACCAATAACGGACCTAGTGATGCTAACAATTTAACAATTACCGATCCTTTATCGAACAATTTGGTCTTTGTAAGTGCTTCGGAAGGTGGATTATATTCTTCAGAAGTTACCACATGGACACTTCCCGCATTGGCAAATGAAAGCAGTCATGTATTTACATTGACAGCTAAAGTTAATAACAATTTGTCTGAAGGAACAGTTATACGAAATGTGGCTATTGTTAACATAGAAGATAAAGAGGATTCAATTTATAGTGATCCGGTCGATATTTCGGTTAAAGCAAAATCTAATCTTTCAATTGTTAAAAGTTCAGTGAGTTCTAGTGTAATTGCAGGTGAAAATATTGTTTATAATTTGACAGTTACAAATCTTGGACCGAGTGATGCCCGAAATGTCTGGGTGTCTGATGAGATTCCTTCAAATGCTACTTTTGTAAGTGCAACACAAGGAGGTGTACTTTCAGGGAATACGGTTAATTGGAACTTTTCGAACTTGAATGTAGGGGCTTTTAGAACATTATCGTTTATTGTCAAGGTTGATAATGAAACTCCAAAAGGAACTGTCATTCAAAACGTGGCTTATGTTGGTAACGATTACGATGAAGAAATCGAAAAAAGTAATCAGGTTGATGTTATTGTTGATACAGAGGCAAACTTAGTCTTGGAAAAGTCTGCTGATTCGAATGTTGCAAACGCTGGTGAAAATGTCACATTCCATATAATGGTTACTAATTTTGGCCCGAGTTTAGCCCGTAATATTATTCTAACCGATTCTGTGCCTTCTGGTACAACTTTAGTCGAAGTATTAAATCAAGGTGTAATCAACCAGAATATAGCAACTTGGGATATTGATAATCTTGCAGTGGGTGAAAGCAAAACTGTTTCATTGAAAGTTAACGTAAATAGCAATTTAGCTGATGGAACATACATTAGAAATGTAGCCATTGGGAAAAGCGAAGATTCACCTGATCCAGATGAAAGCAATCCAGTAGATATAAACGTAATAACCAGTTCCGATCTTTCAATAAGTAAGACCGGATCACCAAAACCTGTCAATGCAGGAGATGAAATCTCGTATCAAATTATTGTAAGGAATAATGGGCCAAGTGATGCCTTAAATGTTACCGTTGAAGATATACTGCCAGCATCGCTAACTTTTGTTAGTGCCAGTGCTTCAAAAGGCAGTTGGGGTCTTTCAGAGTTAAATATAGGATCATTGGCTTCAGGCGAGGAGGTAACATTAACATTAGTAGCAAAAGTAGATGCAACTATTCAGGATGGCTTTGAATTCATCAACTTTGCAACTGTACGCAGTACTACATTCGATCCGGATAAGAGTAATAATACCGATGTTGATGCAACCAAGGTTAAAACGTTATCCGACTTAAGTATTACTAAATCAACAGAAGCTGGAGTTGTAGCCGGAACTACTGTGGAATATACTATTTCTGTATTTAATAATGGACCAAGTGATGCTCAGGAAGTAATTGTAGAAGATATTGTTCCTTACACAATTTCAAATGTCCAATATTCTCTCGATTCAGGAAAGAGTTGGAATAAGTGGAACAATTCTATTGGAACAAGATCAATATCAGTAGGTAACATCTTCTCATTCAAACTGAAAGGTTTTGTGGCTTCTGATATTACGGGAACAATCTCCAATACTGCTTCAATAACCAGTGAGACCGATGATCCCAACGATGAAAATAATACCGACACTGAAATTACACCGATCATCATTGAATCGAATATTTCTATCAATAAATCTGGTCCTGCTAATGCAGTAGCAGGTCAGGAAATACTTTATACAATCACTCTTTCTCCTGGAAAGAGTGATGCAACCAATGTATTTCTTACCGATGTAATTCCCGAAGGTATTAATCAGCCGGAATATTCTGTGAATGGCGGTAAAAGTTGGACATCATGGCCTTTAAATAACCGAATCTTAATTGGTACCATTAAAGCTAGTTCTCCAGAATTTGTTTTATTGAAAGGGGTTGTTGATCCTGCTCTTAGAGGATTTGTTATAAATACTGCAAGAATTGAGACCCCGACTTTCGATCCTGATACGACAAACAATACCGATGTTGAGATAATTTCAGTTATTGCGATTTCTGATTTGATTATTGAAAAAACTGACAGACAAGAAGAATACATTCCTGGGTTACCTGTAGAATATACGATTAATGTGAAAAATAACGGGCCAAGTGATGTAATAGGTGCCAAGGTAATTGATAATGCACCCGTTGGCACACAGTTTATCGGATGGACAGCGACAGGTAGTACTGGTACTGATTTTGACAATATCGGAACCGGCAATATTAATCAGCTTGTTAATATACCTTCAGGTGGTTTAATTATTTACAAAGTTCAAACAATAGTGCCTGCATCTATGAAGGGTAACCTTGTAAATACAGCAAGTGTTACAGTCCCCGATAGTATTTTCGACCCTGATATTAAAAATAATGTATCAACCGATGTTGATAATCCCAATGCAAAGGCAACACTTTTAATAGAAAAGGAAGCAGATAAGTCAAAAGTGGTTGCAGGTGAGCTTGTAGGCTATACAATTAAAGTTACAAATCAGGGGCCAAGCGATGCAAATAATTTAATCGTTACTGATGCAATACCCCAAGGATTTACTTTTGTGAGTGCAACCAGAGGTGGAATCAATAAGAATGGGATTATAACTTGGGTGCTTGACTCTTTATCTTATTCATCAACTTACTCCGTTGATTTGATTCTAATGGTAAACAGTAATGTTGCTGACGGATCGATCTTGCGAAATGTTGCAGTGGTAAAAAATGATAATTCAGACGAACCGAAAACTACTGATCCTGTAGATATTGAGATTAGAACCCGTTCAGAATTAAGCATTGAGAAAGTGGCTTCAGAAAATATTGTTTTTGCAGGCAACGAAGTTTCCTATTCAATCAAAGTTCATAATTCAGGTCCGAGCAGTGCAGTAAATGTTTTAGTAAATGATACTTTACCCAGAGGTTTAACCTTTTTGAGTGCTTCTAATGGAGGCATATACTCAAATGGAGTGGTGAAATGGGCTGAGCCTTTGTTGTCGGTTGATTCTACTTTGAATTATAGTTTGATTGTTCGGGTTGAAAGTGATGTAATTAAAGGTACTGTTATACGAAATTTTGCTTCCATTATTTTTGATAAAAACGATAGTTTGATTAAAAGTGAACCCGAAGATATTAAAATTGATTCAGAGTCGAACCTTACAATTAAAAAGAATGCCGCTTCTTCGGTAAATGCAGGAGAAGAATTGACCTATACAATTCTTGTAACCAACAACGGGCCCAGCGATGCGTTTAATGTAATTGTTACAGATTCAATGCCAATGGGTTTGAGCTTTGTTAGCGCTACAAATAGTGGGATTGAAGAAAATGGAATTGTAAGCTGGGAAATGGCTTCACTTTCATCAGGTTCAACGCAAACATTAACCTTAATTGTGGGTATTGATAAAAACTCCGTTAATGGAGCCAATTTGTCAAATACAGCAACTGTCGTAGCAAATAATTCCTTAATACCAATTCGAAGTAATACAACAACGACAACCATTACTAAAGATTCATTAGTGATCATTGCAACTGATGATGAAGGTATTTCATTGGTAGGTTCTGAAGGAGGGACAACGGTTCAGAATGTTCTTGATAATGATTTATTCAACTCGAATGTTGTTGACACTTCTATGGTTAATATTACCCTTGTAGATGCCACATCTTCTGATATCATACTCAATATCAAAACGGGAGAGGTTATTGTTAATGCCGGAACTCCTACTGGAAATTATGAAATTGTATACATGATTTGCCACAAGTATTATACACAGTTGTGTGATACGGCGACTATTACCATTACAGTAATTGAACCGGAAATAATTGCAAATGATGACTCAGGAATTCCTGTTAATTCGATTGACGGTGGCATTGTAATTGAAAATGTAATTGAAAATGATTTGTTGAATGGATTCCCTGTTGATTTATCGGAAGTAGCCCTTACTCTAGTCAACACAGCTTTAAATCCTGGTATTGATTTAAACTCATTGACTGGACAAGTTATTGTTGCTTCCGGAACACCATCCGGAACGTATGAAATTACTTATAGAATATGTGAAATTGCAAATTCAGACAATTGCGATGACGCTGTTGTAACCATCACTATTACTGAGGGTGAGGTATCTGAATGTGAATTGTTCATACCTAATGGTTTTTCACCAAATAACGATGGAATTCACGATGAATTCAAGATTAAATGCATTGAAAATTATCCCGAAGCATCAATTGAAATCTTCAATCGATGGGGAAACAGGGTTTTCAAAAAGGAAAAATACGGGAATGTTGATTATTGGGGAAAAACCGAAGCATGGTGGAATGGACAATCGACAAATGTTTTGAACATTGGTGGAGAAAGACTTCCGCCAGGTACGTATTTCTATATTTTAAAATTAAACAAGGGATCTGAATCTCCCCGTGCAGGGTCAATATTTCTTAGCTGGTAATAATGGTTGAAATATGGGAAAAATGAAATTCATATTGTCGAATAAGGTTGTAATGATAATTACACTCTTTCTGGTGGCTTCAAAAATTGTTTCAGGCCAGCAAGATCCTATGTATACACAATACATGTTTAACACGCAAACCATTAACCCGGCTTATGCCGGGTCGTGGCAAACCGTAGGTTTTCAGGTTTTATCAAGAATGCAGTGGATTGGAATTACCGATGCCCCTTCAACTCAAACATTTTCTTTCCAAATGCCTTTGAGAAACAAAAATATAGGCATAGGTTTAAATCTTGTTAATGACAAAATTGGGTTGGAAAAAAGGCTAAGTTTATTTGCCGATTACTCTTATAAGATTAAAATTAATAACTCAGCTTCCCTTCGGATGGGAATAAAAGGTGGCTTTTCAAATTATCGACACAATTTAAAAGACCATGCTTTATACCCTGATGGAATAGTTGATCCATCGTTTCTTGGTGATGTTGAACATAGGTTTCTTCCTAATATTGGAGCTGGCCTCTTACTTGAACATCCTGCCTATTATGCGGGAATATCCGTACCTAAAATTGTTAATAGTCAATACGAAACCAATAGTAACGACCTTTCGGTAACAGGAGAATTGAGGCATTTCTTCTTTATTGCTGGTTATATTCGCGAATTATCGCCCGATATAAAATTTAAACCAACCATGCTTGTAAAAGCAACAATCGGTGCACCTGTCGAGGTAGATCTTACAGCCAACGTATTGTTGAAAGAGCAATTCTGGCTGGGAGCAATGTACCGTACCGGCGATTCGTTTGGCTTTATTGCGCAATGGATAATCGATAAGAATCTGCGTTTGGGTTATGCTATTGACCTTTCAACAACAAACCTTAAAAATCACCATTATAATACACACGAGGTAATGATATCGTACGAGTTGCGAATTATTAAACAACGTATTATTTCGCCACGATATTTTTAAACGTGATTTTACAACCTGTAAAGTAGAATTAGAAGTAAATAAAAGACATAAAATGAGAAGTTTACAAAATATGTTTTGGAAATTTGCGGGAATGGTTTCCCTGATATTTTCTTCATTTATTGTTGTAGGTCAGACTTCTTCTGATCTATTTCTTGAAATGAATAAGTTTGAAATTGATCAAGTTGATTTTAACACAACTGCAAGCGAGTTTGGTCCATCTTATATTGAAGGAGCTTTATGGTTTTCGGCCTATACCGACAAGCATATAAAAAAGATAGAGAATGGGAATCCTAATAAAACATTCTATTCTCTTTTCAAAATACCAACCGATAGTAATGCTTATATAGATAAAAAAGAGAGAGTTTTAATACGTGACCTAAACAGCGGTTTTCACGAAGGACCGGTTTCATATTGCTCAACAACAGGCGAACTCTTTGTAACATTGAGCAATACTGTTAAAATTGATGTGGAGATCGATGGTATTATTGTGAAAAAGCAAGTTGTACGTTTACGTTTGGTCGTGTGTAAAAAAATTGATGGTCGTTGGGTTATTCAGGGCGAAATGCCTTTCAACGATCCGGTTTATTCTGTTGGACAACCTGCTGTCTCAGTTACAGGCGATACATTGTTCTTTGCTTCCGATATTCCATCGTTAAGCAAAGGAGGAACGGATATTTTCATGGTAATCCGAAAAGATAGTGTTTGGGGTTTACCTGTAAGTCTTGACAAAAACATTAATACCTCAGGCAACGAAATGTTTCCGTTTTTTCATCCTTCCGGGATGTTGTTTTTTGCATCAAATGGCAGACCTGGAGGAAAAGGTGGACTTGATTTATTTGTTAGTGACCTGTTATTTAGTGATTCATCTATGCCAAAACCACTCGTCTCTTTTAACACCCAATATGACGATTTTGGTTTAGTAATTCATGAATCAGGTATGAATGGCTATTTTGTTTCGAACAGGCCGGGGAAATATGGCGACGATGATATTTACCGTGTAAAAATAAAAAATACCTACACCAACTTATCGGGTATTGTTGTTGATGATGAAACTGGAAATCCTCTGAGTGGAGCGAATATCGACATCTACGATTGCGCAGATAAAAAATTAGAGAAAATTATTTCAGATACCGATGGAAAATTTAAGATCAATGTGTTAAAAGGGAAATGTTACAAAGTCAGAGCTTCCTCATTGAATTATATTGAAAATATAAAACAAGTAACCGAAAATGAGCAGGTAAAACTAAGGTTGAAAAGGCAACCTTCACTTGAATTAGAATTACTGGTTTCTGACTTTGACAATAGAGCTCCGGTTAAAGATGCTGTTATTCGGATTGGTGAAATTGAAGCCGGAAAAACATCTGCTAATGGAATTTTTGAAAAGAGTTTGACCGATGAAAAAGAGCTGAACGTAAACATAATAGCTCAGGGATACCTCAATCAATCGGTGAAAATTTCGCTTCCGGAAAAAGGTAAAGTTCAGCAGTCCATTTTTTTAATGAAAATGGAATTGAATAAAACTTTTGTGCTCGACAATATTTATTACGATTTAAATAGTTGGAAAATATTGCCTTCATCCGAGATTGAATTGAATAAATTGGTTAAGATCATGAAAGAAAACCCAACTATTAAAATAGAACTGGGATCGCATACCGATAGCAGGGGTTCTGATCAGTATAATCTTACATTGAGCCAAAAACGGTCAGAATCGGCAGTTGCCTATATTATTAAGAATGGTATTTCAAAAGAACGAATTGTAGCCAAAGGATATGGAGAGACAAAACTTCTAAATCTTTGTAAAAATGGAGTTACATGCACTGACGATGAACACCGCATAAACAGGCGAACAGAATTTAAGATAATTGGTTTTGTGAAGTAAATTTATTTTGAATTGTCTATCTGCCTTATTTTAATCCGTACATATCTGTATAAGGTTAGTATTTATCTGTTAGATCGAAAGGCGGTTCTTCTATCATGTATGCTTACTCTTATGGAATAAATTCCATTGAGATACGATTTGCATCCCTGAACTTAGTTTAATCTGGTTCTTAGCTCTGCTGATCTCCGAATGTGGCCGTCAGTCATGCGCGTTTCATTACATGTTGTAATTATTCATTGGCATATCGCAAAACAACACCCTCAAATTGAGTTTAAACATGAAACGAAGGGACTGGTTTGAAGGCTTGTGGAATCATTCAAATTAAGACGATCTGCTATTTAAGTTTTCTATTGTGTAATTTGGGTTAATTGAATAAGTGAAACCTCCATTACCTTCGTGCAAGGAAGTAACCTTTGGTGTCATTATTTACATGTTGCTATTAGCAAGTTTATTACGTTCTATTTCCATAATTTCCAAATCGCGAATGTTGCTTCCATCGATTACAAACCGGAGCAATGTTTTTACCAAATGAAAGCCCGAATTGCCTGCCGCACCGGGATTCATGTGAAGTGAATTATTCTTTTTGTCGAAAATGACTTTCAGAATATGTGAATGGCCACTGATGAACAGATTAGGTGGATCGTTGTAAATGCCCGGTCTAACGCTGATGTCGTACTTTCCGGGATAACCACCAATGTGTGTGATCCAGACTTTTACATCTTCGCAACGAAATTTGAGATGCTTTTTGAAAATTGCGCGAACTTCATGCCCGTCAATGTTGCCATACACCCCTTTTAATGGTTTAAAAGCTGCTAGTTTTTCAAGTGTTTCGAGGTTTCCGAAATCGCCTGCGTGCCATATCTCATCACAATCTTTGAAAAACTCAAAAATCTTAGGTTCTACAAAACAATGTGTGTCTGAAAGAAGTCCAATTCGTCGCATCGTAAAAAAATGTTTGCGGTAAAATAAACGAAAATCAACTTATTTGAGTTATTATTTTGTAATTTCAATCACTAAATATTTATCCAAATGAAACGATTAGTAATTATTCGACATGCAAAAACAGAACAGGGAGGCTACGACCACGATTTAAAACGTGAGCTGACCGACACAGGGAAAGACGATGCGTATCGGATTTCTGACGATTTGAAAAACAGAGAGATAATTCCTCAATATATTATCTCGAGCCCGGCAACAAGAGCCATTACTACAGCCCGTATTTTTGCCGAAGAGTTAAACTTCCCTAAAGAGAAAATTATCGAGAAGAAAGGTCTCTACTTCGACTACACGACTCAGGATTTTTTGAATCTGATTCAGGAAGTCCCCGACAATGTGAATACATTGTTTGTGTTTGGGCACAATCCGTTTGTGAATATCATGGCCGAGAACCTAAGTAAAAACTTTGAAGGCGATATGCCAACTTGTTCCACAGTTGTTTTAGACTTCAACGTTGAAAAATGGTCAGCAATTGAGGCTCGACAAGGAAATCTTTTCCTTCATTTGTATCCAAAAATTTACAAATAGTACTTTCGCAGAAAATATAAGATGAACATTTTTTATACTCCCGATATCAACGGGAAAATATATACCCTCGAGGAGTCCGAATCGAAGCATTGTGTCAGGGTGTTGCGCCATGGTGTAGGCGATAAACTGGTGCTTGTCGACGGCAAAGGTGTTTGGTACGAAGCCGTTATAACCGACGCAAACCCAAAACGGTGTACGGTTGATGTTATAAACGAAATTCACGACTTTGGTAAGCGCAATTACTATGTACATCTGGCTGTTGCGCCTACGAAAAACATCGATCGCTTCGAGTGGTTTGTCGAGAAAGCTACCGAAATAGGAATTGACGAAATAACACCTCTGCTTTGCGAACATTCAGAACGAAAGCAAATTAATATCGAAAGAATTGAAAAAGTGGCAGTGGCGGCAATGAAGCAGTCGCTTAAAGCTTTTCTGCCCCGATTGAATAATTTGACTAATTTTGAGGCGTTTTGTAAAACCCAAAATCAGGGTTCGAGGTTTATTGCCCATTGCGAGGAAGAACAGAAATCGCACCTTTTTGGTAAGGTAAAACCTAAAGAGCAAGTTGTTATTTTGATTGGTCCTGAAGGCGATTTTTCGAGGGCAGAAATTGAACTTGCAAAAAAAACGGGTTTTGAAGAAGTTTCGCTTGGAAATAGCAGGTTGCGGACAGAGACTGCTGCTGTTGTTTCGTGTGAGATTGTTAGTTTAGTGAACGAAAATTAAGATGAGGATAAAATTATTGATATTCACGCTGTTGTTAGTTTCTGTTGTGTCATTGGCACAGGAAAAAACGACTGTTAAAATTGGCCTTTTAAAATATAATGGCGGGGGCGACTGGTATGCAAACCCTACGTCGTTGCCAAATCTTATAAAATTTGCGAACGAAAACCTGCAAACAAATATCAATCTTGAACCGGGCACGGTTGAAGTTGGTAGTATGGATCTTTTCAATTACCCATTAATTCACATGACTGGCCATGGAAATGTGGTTTTCTCCGATATCGAAATTGAATATTTGCGTACTTATCTGATGGGTGGCGGCTTTCTCCATATCGACGACAACTACGGCCTCGATCAATACATTCGCCGCGAAATGAAGAAGGTTTTTCCCGATCAGGAGTTTGTTGAACTTCCATTTTCGCACCCAATTTACCATCAGCAATTCGAGTTTGAAAAAGGGCTTCCCAAAATTCACGAACACGATGGAAAACCGGCTCAGGGCTTTGGCCTCTTTTACGAGGGGCGGCTTGTTGTTTTCTATTCGTACGAATGCGACCTTGGTGATGGATGGGAGTCGTACGCTGTTCATAAAGACCCAGAAAGCGTTAGGGTTCTTGCACTAAGGATGGGCGCGAACATCATCTCTTATGTTTTCGACAGGAAAGAAAAAAAGTAAATCATTATAGTTTAAAATACTCATGTCTAAAGTTGTTGCTTTTAATGGTAGTCCACGCAAAGATGGAAATACCTCAATTCTTATTGGCGAAGTTTTCAAAGTACTCGAAGCTGCTGGCATTGAAACTGAATTGGTTCAGGTTGGAAATAAAGTTGTTCATGGTTGTACTGCTTGCGGAAAGTGCCGCGAGTTTCAAGATCGGAAATGCCATATAAAGAACGATCTTCTGAATGAGTGCATTCAAAAAATGATCGTAGCCGATGGTATTATCTTTGGTTCGCCGGTCTATTTTGCTGATGTTACTTCCGAAATGAAAGCCCTGATTGATGTTGCAGGTTATGTTACCCGTGGAAACGGACATTTGCTTGCCCGCAAAGTGGGGGCGGGGATTGTTGCACTTCGCCGCGCTGGCGAGATTCACGCACTCAATAGTATGAATAATTTCTTCTTAATCAACCAAATGGTCGTTCCTGGCTCTACATATTGGAACATTGGTTTTGGCCGAGAGCCTGGCGACGTGCTGAACGACACCGAAGGCATTCAAACCATGAAAAAACTTGGCGAGAACATGGCCTGGCTCCTTCAAAAAATTAACGGTTGAAGTTTTTTGTGCTGAATTAAGCTTAAGTATTGAATAGAACTTTCTCTTCGCAAAAAACATCCATAAAGGGCTTCATTGCTTTCAATAAAAATTGTTCTTACTTTTAGTAGGATATTTTGAATTGAAACCAAAAGCTCCTTATAATATGGAAAAGTTAAAAAAAGATTTCTATGAGACTGAAATTGAACGTTTAAACATCGAACTGATAAAACTTCAGACTACAGTAAAAGAGAAAGGGCTAAGAGTTGTTATTCTTTTTGAGGGTCGCGATGCTGCCGGCAAAGGCGGTGCAATTAAACAATTGGCCTCTCCGCTTAATCCACGTATTTGCAGGGTTGTAGCTTTGGGTGTTCCTACCGAAAAAGAAAAATCGCAGTGGTATTTTCAGCGCTATGTGCAATATCTTCCTGCAGCTGGTGAAATTGTGCTTTTCGATCGTAGTTGGTACAATCGCGCAGGTGTTGAGCGTGTTATGGGTTTCTGTTCCGACGAAGAGTATTGGGAGTTCCTTCGTTCGTGCCCAAACTTCGAGCGGATGCTTATCCACTCGGGCATTATCCTTCTAAAATATTGGTTCTCGGTTAGCGAGGAGGTTCAGGAAAAGAGGTTTCAAGACCGCATTAACGATCCAACCAAACGGTGGAAATTTAGCGGAATGGATGTGGTTTCGCGCATGAAATGGACCGAGTATTCAAAGGCAAAAGACGAGATGTTTTCGTACACCGATACAAAGCAATCGCCTTGGTATGTGGTCGATAGCGATGATAAAAAAAGAGCTCAGCTGAATTTTATCAGTCACCTGCTCACGATGATTCCGTACGATGATATTGTACCCGAAAAGATTGAGCTTGAACCCCGTCCGGTGGCAACAGGTTATGTGCGCCCACCAATGAACGAGCAGACAATCATTCCAAATCTTTATGAATAAGGCTGTTTGTCTAGTATATCTGTTACAAAAACTTTGTTTCGAAATCTTTAGTTAGAGTAACGACAACTTATTCATAGCGAAAGCTTGAACACAGTTGTAATTATTCGTCGATGTCGTAAGTAAATTTTTGAAGAACGTGGCCCATACGGTCGCGTTTTGTTTTCATATAGAATTCGTTGTGCTCGTTTGGCTCAACTTCAATAGGGATATTTTCAATTACTTGTAATCCGTAGCCCTCAAGTCCAACACGCTTTACAGGGTTATTGGTCAAAAGCCTCATTTTCTTCACACCCAAATTGCGAAGAATTTGAGCACCAACGCCATAGTCGCGTTCGTCGGGAGCAAAACCAAGATGCACATTTGCCTCAACAGTGTCTAATCCTTCTTCCTGAAGTTTGTAAGCCTTTATTTTATTGAGTAGCCCAATTCCGCGGCCTTCCTGATCGAGATAAACAACCACGCCACGACCTTCTTTTTCAATAAGCTGCATTGATTTATGGAGCTGGTCGCCACATTCGCAACGCATAGAGCCAAATATGTCGCCGGTAATGCACGAAGAGTGCATCCTTACCAAAATAGCATCGTCGGCAGTCCAATCGCCCTTCACCAAAGCAACATGTTCTTTGCCGTTCGATTTCTGGAGGTAAGGTATAATTCTGAAATCGCCGTAGTGCGTAGGAAGTTTAGCTTCTTCGCCGCGCTTAATAAGACTCTCTTCTTCAAGACGATAAGCAATCAAATCTTTTATCGAAACAATTTTCATGTCGAATTTGAGCGCCAGATCAAACAACTGAGGCAATCGAGCCATTGTTCCGTCGTCGTTCATAATTTCGACAAGGATAGCTGCAGGCTCAAGCCCCGCAAGGCGTGTTAAATCGATCGAAGCTTCGGTGTGCCCTGAGCGGCGGAGTACGCCTTTATTTTTTGCCATCAAAGGGAAAATATGCCCGGGACGGCCTAAATCTTCGGGTTTTGTAGCAGGGTCGGCCAATAATTTTATCGTTGTACTTCTGTCGTAAGCCGAAATTCCGGTGGTAGCACCGTGTCCAAGGGCATCAACAGAGATTGTGAATGCAGTTTCATGAAGAGAGGTGTTCTTCCCCACCATCATCGAAAGTTCCAGTTCTTCACATCGTTTTTCGGTAATTGGTGCGCAAATCAACCCACGTCCTTCTTTCGACATGAAATTGATCATTTCGGGAGTTACTTTTTCGGCAGCCGCAACAAAGTCGCCTTCATTTTCACGGTCTTCATCGTCAACTACAATAATGATTTTGCCGTTTCTGATCTCTTCTATTGCTTCTTCTATGGTATTGAGCTTGAACTCCTTCATTTTGAAGTGTATTAAATTTGGGTGCAAAACTAGCAAAAAGATACCAATTCCTTACAACCTTTTGGCTTTATCCCAGGCCGCAGACTGTTTTCCTAAGAAATAGCGGAACTGACCTCTGATGGTTGCTAAATTAATGGCGGTGAAATAGTAAGGTATGAATATGAGCCTAACCCTGAGACTGATCTTCTCGAATATCCATCCTAAAAAAACAATTAAATAGAAGATTGATTGAAGGATAAGTGTTAGAATGAAAAAGTCTTTTTCGGGTTCCGATATCGCTATCAGCATATTAACAGGGTATAAAAGGAAGAAACACCATGGTGCGAAAGTCCACCGCGAAACTTTATGCGAAAAATACTGAAATGAGAGTTTTCCGTATCTAAAGGGGTTTAAAAGATGTTTCATTCTGAAAAAAGTTTGCATACCGCCAGCCGCAATCCTCACTTTTCGTTTTAACTCTTCGGCAACATTAAATGAAGCCGTTTCGGAAGCAATGGCATTGGGCGCATATTTCAGAAAATATCCTTTAGAGACGATGTTGAATGAGATCATAAAATCGTCGAGGACAGTATCGGCCTGAACAGGCTCGAACAATTCAGTACGAATGGCAAAAAGCTCACCAACAGCACCAACGGCTGAGTGAAATTCGGCATCTTTTGCCTTAAGCCACGACTCGAATTTCCAGTAAACTCCTTCGCCCGCTTCGGCAGCACTTGCTTTATCGGTACTGATAACTTTCTTGCTTCCGGCAACGCAACCAACAGTTTTGTCGAAGAATTTGGCGGTTATAACTTTTATGGCCTCTTTGTTTAACGAAGTATTGGCATCGGTAAAAATTACAATTGGCGAAGCAATAAACTGCATTCCGCGGTTCATCGCGTTGATTTTTCCACGGCGTTCTGCTTCGTGATAAACTGTAATTTCGGGAAATTGTTGCAGAAAATCCTGACTTCCATCGTTAGAGCCATCGGTTACAAATACAATTTTCAATTTCCCTTTGGGATAATCGAGAGAAAAACAATTTTCAATTTTCTCTTTCAGGATGCTTTTTTCGTTGTAGGCTGTAATGAAAAGGCTTACTTCGGGCCAGTCGAGTGTTGTATCTTCGATTTCAGAATCTCTCTTTTTCTTCTTGAAAATAGTGAGGAAGAATAACAGTATTGCATACCCTATGTAGGTGTAAAACACTGCAAAGAGAAGAATCCAAAAAAGTATCGTCATTGAATATGGGTTTTGTAAAAGTCAGTTAATCGGTTCGAAAGCATTTCGTTTGAATAATTTTCTTTGACAAATTTATAGCAATTATTGGATATTGAAGTTTGTAGCGAGATGTCTTTAGCCAGTGTAATTATGTAGTTAATAAACTCGCTGGGGGTAGCGGCGATAAAAATGTCTTTTTCGTTCTCTGCATCAATTCCTTCGCAACCAACGGGAGTGGTAACAATTGGCTTTTTAAGGCTCATTCCCTCAACGATTTTCACCCGCATTCCGCTGCCCGATAAAAGTGGAGCAATCATTACCCCATGTTTTTTCATAAATTGATATGCATTAGGCACTTCGCCTACGTAGTTTATCTGATACTTTTGCAGCGTTTTAACAAACCATTCGGGGGCATTTCGGCCGGCAACCGAGAGCGATATTTTTGGGCACTTCTTCTTGATTTCGCTCCAGCAGTTGTCGAAAAACCATATCAATCCTTCCTGATTTGGAGTCCAGTCGAGAGCCCCAATAAAGAAAAGATCGTTTCGCAGTGGCTTTACAACCGGCTCTTTATCTTGAAAATCAATTCCAGCAGGAATGGTAAGGGCAGGTTTTCTGTTTCCCAATTCATTCAGCCGCTTTTCATCTCTCAGTGTTATTGGCACAAGCAAATCGTAATGGTTGATGAGCGAAATCTCAAATTTCCGTAGTCGTTGACTAAGGTTTTTGAGGTACAATTTCTTGATTCCTTTCGCCTGACTGGCAGTTCTTTCCCATATTTCGTGCTCAATGTTATGGCTTCGGTAAACAATTTTAGCCGAGCTATATTTTCTTATTAAATCGAAATATGGCAGAAGGTAAAGCCCTTCCATCTGGATAATGTCGTACTGATGGGTCGAAAGCTGAAGTTCGAGCTTATGCCGGTAATTATCATCGATAAAACGTTCGGCATTGTATGGCAATTTCGAAAAAAGAAAATTCTTTATGGTTCCTTTTAACGTCACACGAGCCGGGACTTCGATAAGATGAAAAATTATCTGCGACGAGATTTGCTTTGGAATATCGAAAGGAGTAATGTGAT
>Ga0209373_10002800_pt1 | contig 16867 bp, 15 predicted proteins | sample Higcelweek5metaG_FD_187173 | JGI IMG/M metagenome (GOLD analysis project Ga0209373, IMG submission 187173) | Freshwater pond sediment microbial communities from the University of Edinburgh, under environmental carbon perturbations - High... | ecosystem: Environmental > Aquatic > Freshwater >... | reverse complement strand
ACCGAGGAATACAACCACTGCATCCGCCTCACGGCCATCACCCGCCGCAAACACGCGATCATCACGTCGATGATTTCGCAGCTTACCCCGTCCGAGTCGGGCGTCATCAAATCGCTGGGCTACAACGCCGTGATGTACGACTTCCTGAAAAAAACGCTGAAGAACGACTATGTGAAAGATGTCGTCCTTTACGACCATCTCATCGGAGTGGCCCGCTTCACCACCATCGTCTTTCAGCGAGGCACCCCGCGCACCGAGGTCTGGCGGGCGATGCGCGCCTCCACGGTAATGATGCGGTCGGTCGGGAAGATCACGGTGGCGGTGGACGAGGACATCGATCCGGACAGCATGGAGGAAATCATGTGGGCGGTGGCCTACCGGTGCAATCCGACTACCGACATCCAGATATGCGATTATCAGGCCAACGGCCACGCCCCGAAACTCCGCGGCGGAAGGGAATGGGAGTCCCAGATATTGATCGACGCCACCATGAAATATCCGATGCCCCCTGTTTCGCTTCCGAAAAAGCAATATATGGAAGAGGCGAAGGAATTGTGGAACAGAGCAGGGCTGCCGCCCATCCGCCCGGTCCGGAAATGGTTCGGCTACAGTCTCGGCGACTGGTGCGACGAGTGGGATAAATGCGCCGAACGCGCCGTGGCCGGGAAATGGCTGCTCAACGGCATCCGTACCGCGAAATTGGTCCGTACCGAAGACGTCGGCGGCCCGACCGCCGGAGTTCCGCGCGACGGAGTGGTCATGCTGAACGAAGAAACGCTTGAAATCGACTACCCGGAAGGATTTCCGCGGGTCGACAGCTTCATTACGGATAAATAACCGCCATGACCGACACAAAACATGGACATGCCGTTTTCACGGCCTCCGCCGGCAGGGGCAGATATCGTCTGACCGCACTGGTGGCGGCGGCGGGAAATGACCTTGTGGTTTCCATCATCGGCGGAGACCGCCCGCATGTCGGCGCGGTGGCGGCGGCATACTGCACCCCTTCAGCCGGAAACGGGAAGCGTCCGGCGGTTTCGGCCTCGATCATAACTCTGCCGGGACACCGGGAAGACGAGATCGTCAGAACGGCGGCGCTAAAACTGGCGAAACGGTTCGGCGTGAGTGTCGCGGTATCCGCCGGGATGCACTGGGACGTCATCTCCGGGCAAGGTATCGCGGCCGTGCTGAAAAACGCCGATCTGCTGTCCGGCAGAATCATCTCAACTCTGGAGCGTATGAAATCTCTTATTCAACCCTGTCGCGGGCGGAGGATTCCGGATGAAAAACGATAATAACAATTCCCGGCGGACGTACCGTGACCTGCAGGAACATCTTGCGGCGCTGGACAAAACCGGTCTGCTGCACCGGATCGGACGCCGTATCAACAAGGACACGGAAATGCATCCGCTGGTGCGCTGGCAGTTCTGCGGAGGACTCCGGCAGGAGGAACGCAAAGGCTTCCTCTTTTCGGACGTCACCGACAGCCGCGGGCACGAATACCCGGATTTCGAAGTGGCCGTGGGCGTGCTTTCGTCCAACCCGGAAATCTATGCCGTCGGAATGAACTGTCCGGAGGAGGAAATCGGCCGCCGCTGGCTCAAGGCGATCGCCGAACCGATCCCTCCGGAAAGAGTCGAAAAGGCCGTCTGTCAGGAGATCATTCTGACCGGGGACGACCTCCACGGCCCCGGCAAGGGGCTGGAAGCCCTGCCGATACCGATATCGACGCCCGGGTTCGACACTGCCCCGTATTTCACAGCCGGGCTCTGGATCACCTCAAATCCGGATAACGGCATCCAGAATATGGGCGTATACCGCGGGAACCTGAAGTCGGCCGACCGCCTCTGCGTGATGACGGAGAAAGCGACGCTGGCCGGAGCCTATGTGCATTGGAAAAGATACCGCGAACTGAAGAAGCCGATGCCGGTCGCCATCGTGCTGGGAGCTCCGCCGGTGGTGGAATACGTCGGTCCCCAGAAACTGCCGCTGGACGTGGACGAGCTGACGGTCGCTGGCGGTCTGGCGGGGGGGCCGATCCATGTGGTCAAATGCGTGACTTCCGATCTGCTGGTTCCGGCGGAGGCGAATGTCATCGTCGAAGGGCTGATCGAACTGGAATATCTCGAACCGGAAGGCCCTTTCGGCGAAAGCCACGGCTATATTCAGCCGGAAGAGTATAATTTCATCGTCAGGGTCACGGCGATCACGCGCCGGAAACACGCTGTAATCAGCTCGATCATCTCACAGGTCACGCCGTCGGAATCCAGCGTGATCAAGCGTCTGGCCTATGAACCGCTGTATCTGACGCATCTGCGGGATACGCTCGGATTGAAAGGCGTCAAACGGGTCTGCATGCATGAACCGCTGACCAATCTGCGGAAAGTGGTAACGGTCGTGGTGGACCGGGCAATGCCCAGAACCGAAATCTGGCGGATGTTCTCCGGAGTTTCTTCCCTTCAGCCGGCGGTAGGCAAAATATGCATCGCGGTCAACGAGGACATCGATCCCGAAAACGCCGATGCGCTGTGGTGGGCGATCGCCTATCGCTGCAATCCCGCGGAAGACATGCACATCACGCCTTACCGCTCGGCCGGCCACGCCCCGCACACCGACGCTCCCCCCATCGAGTCCACCTTATTCATCGACGCTACATTGAAATGCGACATGCCCCCGGTGGCGCTCCCGAAAAGAGAATACATGGAAAATGCACGCCGAATATGGGAAGAGCTCGGACTGCCGAAACTTTCCCCGCAAACTCCATGGTTCGGCTATTCTCTCGGATTGTGGTGCGAAGCCTGGGACAAATGCGCCCGCAGGGCGACGGATGGCGACTGGGTCGAAAACGGAAAACGGTCCGCGAAAGCAATGAAGCGTTTGGACGAACCGCAGACATTCATCGGAATACCGGAAGCCGAAAAACTCTGACGCAAAGCAGAAAAGGATCCGACATGGCGGAAACAAAAACCAGAATCGTAGTTGGAATCACCGGGGCTTCCGGCAGCATTTACGCCGTGCGGCTGCTCGAACAGCTCAAAGCCGCTCATGTGGAAACGCATCTGGTAATCTCACGGGCCGCCCTGCAGGTAATTCCGATGGAGACCGGTATGGAGGCGGAGGAAGTCGCGGCGCTGGCGGACTTCCGGTATTCGCCGGACGACATTGCCGCGGCCATATCATCGGGATCTTTCCGCACGGCCGGGATGGTGATTGTTCCGTGCTCGATGCGCAGCATGTCGGAGGTCGCCTGCGGGGCAGCCAGTTCATTGCTGACGCGGGCGGCGGATGTCACGCTGAAAGAGCGCCGCCGTCTGGTGCTGGCGATACGGGAAACGCCGCTTCATCTCGGTCATCTGCGTTCGATGGCCGCCCTGGCCGAAATGGGCGCGATCATCGCGCCGCCGGTTCCGGCGATGTACACGCGCCCCCAGTCCATCGAAGACATTGTCCGTCAGAGCGTGGGACGCCTGATCGACCTGCTGGGACTGGAACCCGAAAACCTTTTCCGCTGGCAGGGTTCTCCTTCACACAAAACCGAATGAAACATCCATTGGCGCGAAAATCCATGCTATGAGGTATGAAAAAGAATCGAACGTCTGTATGAAATTGCAGACGTCCACAATAAAGGGGAAAGAGAACATGAGCTTCCGAGACAAGGTTTTCAAACAGGCTGTCGCCAGAGCGGCCTCCAAAGAGAACAGCAACAGGGATTTTCTATTCAATACCCGAACCCGGACAGAATTCCAGCCGGAAAGTCTTTCAGGTTTCGAAAGGAGACCGGGAGTCTTTTTCTGTATTCCAGGAGCACCTCTTGTTTCAGCGATGCTGCTCGCCGCATCCGGAATTTTCTTGTCCTTTTCCGCTGAAGCCTGCACCCGGTTCACCTATGTCGGCCTCGACAATAATGTCATCACCGGCAGATCCTGGGACTGGCCCAATGACGGGTATGCAACCTTGTGGGCGTATCCGGCGGGGCTTTCCCGAAGCGCCTGTGTCAACGACAAGAACAGCGTTGCCTGGGTGTCCAAATACGGCAGTGTCACAACATCCGCCTTTAATGTCGGTACCGCCGATGGAATCAATACGGAGGGATTGTCGGTCAATATTCTCTATCTCGCCGGAAGCGACTATGGGAAGCCCGATCCGGGGAAGAAGAATCTGACTCTGTTTTCATGGGCTCAGTTCATGCTGGACAATTATGCCACCGTGAAGGAGGCCGTGGAAGATTTCGGCAGCGGAAAATACAATATGCTGGGCGTGCCGGATATGGACGGAGAAAAAATGCATCTGCATTTGTGCATTACGGACGTCGGCGGAGACAATGCCGTTTTTGAGTATATCGACGGTAAACTGGTGGTTCACCACGGCAAACAGTATAATGTCATGACGAACGAGCCTTCCTTCGACCAGCAGCTGGCATTGAATGCCTATTGGCAAAGAATGGACGGCAAATTCCTCCCGGGTACGGAAGATCCCGCCGACCGGTTTGTCCGTACCAGCTATTATCTGGATAACGCGTTGAAAACAAAAGATTACCAACAGATGGTCGCCACGGTCTTTTCGATTATCCGCAATGCTTCCGTTCCTTTTCTGAACGTCAGCCAGAAGCGACCCAATCTGGCTCCGACTTACTGGCGTAGTGTGGGAGACCTGACGAACAGAATTTATTATTTTGAAGAGGCCAACCGGCCCAATGTATTCTGGGTCGACTTGAAAAAACTGGACCTCAAGAATGGGGCTCCCGTCAAAAAGCTTCCGCTTGTCAACGGTGAAATTTATTCGGGTGAAGTGAGCGCGCATTTTGTTGCGGAAAAGCCTTTTATCCTCGGCGACCTGAGCGTCAAAAAGACTCAGAAATAATCGGACCTTTCAGATCACGCGTTGCCTTCGTTTCCGGATTCAACTTTTCTGGATCCGGTATCCGAACGGCTTTTCCGTTTCCGGGAGGAGCCGTTCGGACCCGCGCTTCTTTGATCAGGGAATCAGCTTGAATGCCTTGACCAGATCCGCCACCTGCTTATCGTTGATCGGTTTCATGCCGCCGAGAGCGCGGGCGTTGATGGTTGCCTTGGCGCTGTATTCCGCCACTTCCATACGGTCGAACGCCTCGAGAAGCGTGCGTCCGCTGGAAAGGATGCAGTCGTTTTCGATCATGATCACGGGATAGCGCGGAGAAACGACCGAAGTCACCTTCCGGCAGTCGCGGAAATGGGTTCCGAAGGGGAAGGAGGGAACCTCCCTCAGCAGAATGTAGCTTTCCGGGATGACCCGGGGATCGAAAGGCTTGCGGGAAACGCAATAGCCCATCAGGTTCGGGGGATTGGCGATGATCAGGGAGTTGATTTCCGGCTGGGCGTCGAAAATCGCCTTGAAGAACCACGTCGCGCGGCTGATCTTGTGTCCGGCTTCAAAGGTCGATCCCTTGACCAGGATCAGGTCCTCCGGGCGGAGGCCGCCCCGGTCGAGTTCGCGGGGAGTGATCAGGAAGCTGTTCTTGTCAATCCTTACGGCGAAGGTTCCCTCCGTGCTGGTGAAGAGCTTCTGGCGGTAGGCGCGGCGGACCAGCAGGGACATCTGATACCGGAGTTCCATTTCTTCGCTGGAATGTTCCTCGAGCACCGCCGGACGGAAATCCGCGTTCCGGTCGATCTGGCTGAACTCAAGGTCTGTTTCGGAGAGATAATACGGGGTTCCGAGCTGGAGGGCGCTGTTGATGAGACGTGCGCAGAAATCGAGCGTCTCGAAGCGCTGGAAGGCCTGAAGCAGGGTGGCTCCGGCCGTGCAAGCGCCGTGGTTTTCGAGCAGGATGGTGCTGTGCCCTTCGGCGAAAGCATTGGAAACCTGTTTTCCGAGGGCCTCGCTGCCGGGAACCTCGTAGGGGGCGTATCCGACTGTGCCGCAGATCATTTTAGCGGTAGGATGGACATAGGTGTTCGGAATCTGTCCCGTGATGCTGAAGGAGACCAGCGCCGGCGGATGGGCGTGAAGGATGGCGCGGATGTCCGGACGCATTTTGTAGATGGCGCGGTGGAAGGGGAACTCGCTGGAGGGTTTGTGGCGTCCCTCGACCGTGCCGTCCGCCTTGACGCAGACGATATCCTCGCGGTGCAGCGTGCCTTTGTCGACACTGCCCGGACTGATCCACATGTCCCCGTTGGAATCCAGAACGGAAAGATTTCCGCCGCTGGTAGTCGTCATCCCGTATCCGTAAATTCGCTGCATGATCTCGACGATCTGGTCACGAGGATGAACGTAATTGATAGTTTCCATAAAACCGGCACCTCTTTCATGATGGTTGGAAATGTATTGACAATATATCATGGGAAACGATTTTTTTCCAGAGTTCCTGCCTCGAAACAAGTCCGCCTTCCGGCAGAATATTTAAAAACAAACAGGGCGCAACCTTCTCTCCGCCTCACGGATAAAAAGTTCACGCCCCGATTTTATGAAAAGATCGAATTACTTCTTGGTCGTCGTATCCGTCGTTACCGATTTGGAAGTGTCCTTCTTGGCGCAGGCCGCCTTGGAAGTATCCTTCTTGCAGCAGGAGGTTTTCTTGCAGCAGCAGGAACAGGTCGTTTCCGAAGAAGCGGTTCCTGTCTTCGTGGTCTGGGTGGCAGAGGTGCTTGCGGCCTGAGCCATCACGACCGATACGGCGGCCGCCATGACAAATGTGAGAATTGCTTTCATCTTCATCCTCCTTAGTTGGATGTTAGAGGTTTGGCGATCCCTTATTCTTCTACGAGAGATTTTCCCGTGCCGCGGACAACGGTTCCGCAGGTGAATGCCTTGAAGCCTGCCTCGCGACAGATCTTGAGGGTGGCGGCTTCTTCCGCCTTCGGCACGAAAAACACCATTCCGACGCCCATGTTGAACACATGGTAGGCTTCGGAATCGACAATATTGCCTTCCTCGACGATCAGCTTGAAGATCGGCGGGGGATTCGTGATTGCGGATTTGCTGAAAACAGCATTCACTTTTTTCGGCAGAATCCTCGGGACGTTGTCAATCAGGCCGCCTCCGGTGATGTGGGCGATGCCGTCCAGGGAAGCCCCGACATCCATCAGCGCCTTGATCGCGGGCCAGTAACAGGTGTGCGGCTTGAGAAGCGCCTCTCCGATGGACTCGCCTTTGAGTTCCTTCAGATGGGAGCCGACATCGTAGCGGCGGACCGTGAAGAGGACGCGCCGGGCCAGACTGAAGCCGTTGGTATGGAGACCGTTGGAAGGCAGCGCGATCGCAACGTGCCCCGGTTTGATTTTTTCGCCCGTGATGATGCGGTCTTTTTCCACCGCGCCGGTAATGACGCCGACCAGGTCGAAATCTTCTCCATACATGCCGGGCATTTCCGCGGTTTCTCCGCCGAGGAGCGCGCAGTTGACTTTCCGGCAGGCGTCCGCGATTCCTCCAAGGACTTCCTCATACAGGGGAGAGCGCAGCTTGCCGATTCCGATATAGTCGAGAAAGTAGATCGGTTCCGCGCCCTGCACGGCGATGTCGTTCACGCAATGGTTTACGATGTCGTGCCCGACGGATTCATATTTTCCCATCATGGCGGCAACCATGAGTTTTGTTCCGACGCCGTCAATGCTGGAAACAAGGACCGGTTTTTTGTATTTGGAAAGGTCCAGCTGGAAAAGACCGCCGAAGCCGCCGATGGGGGCCAGCATTTCCGGTCGTTTAGCGAGCGCCAGTTTCGATTTTAATTTTTTCAGAAGACTGGTTGCCAGATCAATATCCACTCCGGCATTCTTATATGTCTGATGTGTGCTCCTGATGCTCACTGAGGTATTTCCTTTCCTTGGAGGTTGAAGTTGCCGCCATAACAAGTAATATAACACGCCATTTGGGAAACTGCAACTCAATTTTTCGGTAAATAAGCGAGTTCCGCGTATTTGCATTTATTTTTTCGGCGGATATATTCCAATGGTCCAAAAAAGAAGGGTTCCGATCAGCATGCTGTTTCATTGGGAAAACCGGTATTTCGAACCCGGAATGCCGAATGGAGAACTGGTGATTCTTGTCCACGGGCTTTTTCTCGGAAGTTTTGTAATGGTTCCCCTGGCGAAAAAACTGGCCGCGAAGGGATTCCATACCGTTTCCTACGATTATCCGACCATGAGCCGGAAGATGGATGAACATGGAGCAGACTTCGCAGTTTTTATTGAACAGATGTCTAAAAAAGAATATTCGAAAATCCATTTCGTGACACACAGCATGGGAGGACTCCTTCTCCGTTCGGCGCTGCACAAGATTTCTCCGGAGACGGCGGCGAAAATCGGACGGAGCGTCATGCTCGCGCCGCCCAACAAGGGATCGGACCTGGCATATCTGGCGGTAAAGCTCATCCCGTTCGCGGACAAGATCGTTGCACCGATCCGGGATCTCTCCTCCGCGAAAGACTCTTTTGCCAACACCTTTCCGGAACCCCCGGAAAAGTTCGACATTGCGGTTGTCGCCGCCTCCCACGATACCAAGGTCAGGCAGTCCTACACTCATCTGAGCAAGGAAAAGGCACACGCCACTGTCCTTTCGTCGCATACGCTGATCGTCTACATGCCGCGCACGGCGGAACTTGTCTGCAACTATATTGAAACCGGTAATTTTGAGGGAAACAATCATGGATGAAATCCGAATCGAAAGAGCCTCGGACCCGAAAGAGCTCCTGCGTCTCGCGGGATCCGTCGGCTGGAATCAGACACTGAACGATTGCGCCGAACTGGTCGACAGACCGGATGCCGTCTGCTTCTTTGCGCTCCACGGCAACGCCGTCATTGGTTCCGCGGCCGCAAAGCTCTACGGAAAAAAAGAGATGGGTTACATCAATATGGTCGTGGTCATGGAGGAGTACCGCGGACAGAAAATCGCCACCCGGATGCTCCATACGCTGATGGAATATCTGAGCGACTTCAAAACCTTGCGCCTTTACGCGACGGACGCCGGCAGCTACGTCTATTCCAAACTCGGTTTCAAAACCTATGCGACCATGCATAAATATGGCGCGGAGCATTATCGGGCGGACGTTTCCGGGCGGATCCGGCCTCTTCTGGAAAGCGATCTTGCGCAAGCCGCCAGACTGGACGCCGCCTCCTTCGGATTGAACCGGGAATCCACGCTGGCCTATTTCTACCGCCAGTCTCCTGAATTCAGCTTCAAGCTCTGCCGGGAGGACGGCTCCATGACAGGATTCACGATCGGGCGCAACGGGCCCGTATCGCGCATGGCGTCCGCCATTACCGCCGAGTCGGAGGAGGATGCTTTGGAACTTTTCAGCGCGGTCGCCATGGCCGCTCCGTCCGCGGAAAAATCCCTGATGGTCATTCCGGATAACCAGACGAGGATGATCGAGCTCGGCAAGCAACGCGGGTTCACGATGGGAACCGCCCTCGTATGCATGGACTACGGACAGCCCGGTCCCATGCCCGGAGCCAAGTATTTCGGGATGCTCGGCGGAGACTTCGGATAAATGCCGGAAATTCAAAAAAAAAGCAAAGACTCCGGAAAGGGGTCTTTGCTTTATGAGTCGATTCGTGCCGGTTACTTTGCGGTCTTCTTGAAAGCTTTCTTGGAGTCGAAGTTGTAGTAGGAACCGAGGGAGATCAAAGTCTTCGTATGAGTAATGCCCTTGATCTGGTGACACATCTTGTCGGCCAGGATCATGGACAGCTGCTGGTTGTCGTCTACTCGGGCGATGGCGGCGAGGTCGTATTCACCGGCTACGGAGTGAACTTCCATAATGCCGTCGATTTTGAGGACTTCGTCGATGACGTCCATGATGAGATCGCGTTCGACATTCACCAGGATGATTGCAGTGACCATTGGTTACCTCTCTTTTCGGTTTATGTTGTGTTTGTTTTCAGTTTGGATTGCGTTGTTGTCGCGCATTCCTTGCTTAATTCCTAAACATAACGACAGAAAAGCGCTTTTCAAGGCAAAATCAGCGAAAAAAAAATAAATATCGTATTTTTCATCCGGAAATTCAGGCCAGATTCGTATTTTCCTTCCGGAGAACTCCTTCCCCTATGGAGAATCCGGATTCTCTACCAGGACAACACGTTCAATCCAGATGAAATTTTCTTTTTCTTTCGAGTCCTTGAAAAACTTTGGTCCATCGGCTTTGATGGAAACCCACAGTTCGAAAGGTTTTCCGAAGAGCTCGTCCCGGTAGAAGTGAAGCTGCGTTCGCCAGGATGCGTCCAGGAAGGCAAAGGTTTCACGCAAATTCTGAACGGTTCCAATTTTATACCATTGAAATCCTTTTCCGGACGGCGCCGCGACTTCTCCTGCCGCAGGAGAAGTCATGTTTCTTGTGCTGTAGACTCCGAAGCATAAAGGCTTTCTGTCGATGTGCGGTGAACTCGCCAAGGGGATCTTCAGCGCATATCCTGATTCCGCATCCGGCGCGGCAACCAGAGTCGATCTCCCCTTGGATTGATCCTCGAAGCGGTTTGCCGGAAAATCATAGAATATTTTACCCTGAAAGTATTTCGGCGGCGAGGGTTCATTCGGATATCGCTTCAGGTTGTATTGCTCCATTTCGGCTGTAACAACGGGAATAACCCTGGAGGAAAGGACAGCGGATTCCAATGTCGACGGCCAGACTTCACGGATTCGACACTGTGCCGCGGCAAAGTCAAGAAGTGAAGTCGTGACAGGCGGAGCTCCGAAGCGACGCAGAGGGAATCCGAATCCCTTGCGGCAGGTAAGACGATCCAGCCCGAGGCGCGCCCGGCGGACACGTGTTCTCAGCAAAGGCGAGTCCTGAACGGCATTTTCCGCGTCATCGAAAATTTTATGACAGCGGCACATCGTCGCATCATCCAGATAACTGAACGTTCCTACCCGGGGATTGCCACCGATATAGCCATTATTTCTGTTCAATACATCCCGAAGAGTTGTACGGTATTCATAAATATATTTTCCCGCCGCACCATAATATTTTTCCATGAACAGTGTTATTAGTTTCTTCAGATCGGCATCCGGATTTTCCATCAGTTTGGACTCAAGAAAGACCTTCAGATCATACATATTCTCAAGGTATGGATTCCCCTGTTCCCAGAAAATTCCCTTTACATTATTATCCCGGTAGAATTGATGGGTTTTTCCATATTCAAGTTCCGTTGCGGCGGGGAGCCCCTGAACGCCTTCCCAGCAGATGTATGCGTATTCCCAGATGAACAGATTCTTTGCAATTTTGCTCCAATCCCGGATTTTGTTGGCCCATTCGGCATTGTCCGAACTGCTGATGGAACGTCCCGGATTGGTTTTACTGCTGCGGCAAAGCTTGATGATCAGGTTGTCTCTCGGACGGATATCAACTTTCGGGGGGGCGATGGAATATCCATACGCCAGTGTGCTCAGATAAATATCCGGGTAATCTTTCCGGATTTCGTCCGCCAGATCATTCAGGAGAAGCAGCAACTGACCGGAATAACCGTATTTTTTGACCTGCGCGGCGCACCGTTCGCATTCGCACGGAGTGGTTCCGTCATTCTGCGATATGTCATATATCCGCTGCGGACAAGTCCCGTTGAACTTCGCCTGGCGACGATCTTTCTGAATCCACTCTTTCAGTTGTTTCAGGAAAATATCTTTCAGTTCCGGATTGGAAAGGCACAGTTGTCCGCTCCATGCTCCGCCTAGATTTCCGCCTCCGCGGGTCCCATTTTTCAAGGCAAAATATTCCGGATGCTCTTTGAAGAATCTGTTTTGCGGTATATAACAGCTGAATGTATGACAGTGATATGGAGTGCCATAGGTAAACGCTCCGCCGAATTCCGGACGGATCGGCACATCCCCGGCCCGGTTCAAACGGATTCTGATTGCGAATTTGTCCCGTCCGGCAAATTCTTTCGGAGCGTAGATGTCCCGGTAGAAAAATGCCGGTGTGCCGCGCAAATCCATGGATTTCAGGGAGATGTCCGTCGGAGACGGAAGATACTCTTCTTCCGGATTCCACCAGTGAATATCGCAGGCATCTTCCAGAAAATGATAAACAGCATAGAGTGTTCCTCTTGTACCGCCTCCGTTCAAAACGACATCTTTTCCGAATGATTTGACTACCCATTCCTCATCCCGCAGTTTTTCATTGTCCAATCCTTTGCTTTTTGCGAATCCGGTGTTTCCCACATGAAAGACAATTCCATCAGTCCCCCCGACGGAAAGTTTCTCCTTGACAATTTTTCCGAGATAGGTTTCCAGCTCCTTTGCCGCGGTCTGCTCATAAATCGCAGCCCTTTCGGATGTGACCACACGGAATGGGGACGTATCGAAATATGTTCTGCAGTTTTTCAGCACGACTAGAGAATCCGGACCCACTGTAAAAACAATCCGAACCATTGATGGTTTCCGCTGGATGCTCTTTCCGTCTTTCTGAAAAGGATATGCCTCCTTCAAAAAGAAGGTTGCTTTGATCTTTTTGAATTCATTTTTCAGAAGGAACTGTTTTTCGCTTGAAAGCTGGCCAAAATAACCAGTATCATATAAATAAACCTTGAACAGAAGATACCCTTCTCCATTGGCATCCATTTCTATCGTGATCCGTTGTCCCGGTTCTGCCTTGTATGTGTTTTCGGTATAAAAGTTCACTTCTCTTTTTTCGGCCATTACTTTGAATACGGAGCCAGTTCCGTTTTTCTCCAGCCGGGTTTCCCCCAGTCCGCTCTGGTGATCGAATTCCTTCACCCAGTGAACCGGAGCATTTCCTTTGGGATTCAAGGAGTCGAAGTTTCCATAAACATTGACTTCCGTTCCGAGAAGACAGGAACCGACCAGACCGACGATGCAGGATGCCATTATTTTTTTGTACATTTGCAGGATATCTCCTTATTAAGGTTTCCGAATATACCACCAGTAAGGCAGGGAAGCGCCCGTGTATGCCTGTCCGTATTCGCGGTAATACATATCTCCCACGTGCGCATCGGTGTACAGCAGGTTCAGACGACATTTCCCATGGTAGTAAATCTGAACTTCATTGGATGTGCTTCCGCCTACTGTAAAGACGTTGGCCACAGTCATTGTGGGGATGAACGCCGCGGCCGCTCCTGAGTTGAAAAGACGGTTCTGATACAGCCAGATTTCCACTATGGAAAACGTCCGGGAGGGAAGCTGCACCTCGCTGAAACGGCGGCTGCCGAAGTTGGTGCTGCTGGGATGCCAGACCATTCCATAGTAAAATTCACCCCAGCTCCAGGAATATCCGGCATTGGCCGCATAGCTGCATGTGGAACCGCTATGTGCGTAACTATCGCTTGGACATGCAAATATTGTACGTTTCTTTGAGGAAATGCTGGCTTCCGGATTCAAGCCGAGGTAAAGAGCCGCTCCTTCCATGTAGTTTTTATTTTGGGTGAAAGGGAAATAATCCCGGTAATCTCCCGCATACATGGAGAGAGCCGTTCCGATATTTTTCATCTGGCTCTTGCAGGAAGCGGCTTTTGCTTTCTCCCGCGCTTTGTTGAGGGCGGGGAGAAGCATTCCCGCGAGAATGGCGATGATAGCAATTACAACCAAAAGTTCGATCAATGTGAAATGATTCAATTTCCGAAACAACTTTTTCTCCGTCTGAAACCGGTTTTTCATTTTCGATATCCTTTCTCATGATTATTGAATTGGAAAACCTGTGAACCTATATGAGCGTTGTTTTTTCCCGGATGACCATTTTGGGGATGCACCATTCCGTGCCGCGGGTTTTCTTGCGGATCGCCAGATCCCAGACATGATGCCACTGCATGTCGTAGGAGGAAAATTCATATTGAGGGATCTGCGAACTTTTCGTATTGTAGCAGCCCATCAGTTCCGCATCGCCGCATTGAGGATAAAATGCCCGGATCTTCTGCATGAAATTGAAAAGAAGAATATCGCTTCGGCTGAAGATTGCCGTGGGAGGCTCTTCCCGGAAAATCTTTGCGATCCTCTGCGGGTTCGTGTCGAATTCCTTATGACTGCAATATTGAAATTCGGGCGTCCAGAGTTTCAGCCCGACCCGTTTTGCCGCTTCTTCCAGTTCCAGCCGCTTGTATTCGCGCGGTTTTTCATAGTGTCCCAGAAACAGGATTCTTTTGTGTCCGCGCCCGAGAAAATAGCGAAGGGTGTCTTCCGTCTGGGCTGTCCGGTCAATCAGGACCGCGGATTCCGGCGGCGGATTGATCCATTCATAGCGGTTGAAAAAAGTCACCGGGACATCTTTGAGCAGTTCATTGATCTGATTCAGATCGTAACAGGCGCCTTCAAGATCGACCAGCACCTTGGAGGGGTTCTGCGCCAGCATGCTTCTGACATGGCTTTCCTCGCCGGCGAAGACCGGAATCACCACTCCGTTGATCTTGTTGACGCTTTCAAACAGTCCTTCGTAGTAAAAATCCATGTTCTGTGGCCGGATATCAGTCATGACGCCGATCACGGTTCGCTTCTGTTCGGGCAGATCGGGAATGAACAGCCCGCAGCGGGAACTCCGCAGAAGAAGCCCTTTTTCCTCCAGCTGGACCGCCGCCTGCTGCATGACCATGGTGCTTACGTTGAAAGACTTGGCAAGTTCACGCATGGACGGCAGTTTTTCTCCGGGTTCAAACTGCCCGGAACGGATCTTGCGCTCCAGTGTCCTGAGAACGTTATGGGTTTTGGAAGGGGTCATGTCTCATCCTGTTATTACTGTAATTTCTGTTATATTATAGTCCCCGGACAACTCATTGTCAATACCCTGTTCGGAAAAATAATGATTTTTTTATAAAAAAAGAATCAATTCAAAACGATGTACCCGCAAAGGAATATTGGAAAACCGTACCGCAATCCGGTCCGCGGATAAGGCTTTTTGATGGCAGGGGGGAAATTTTCAGATGTCAGGCAAGTCCATCCAATGCATTTTTGGCATTGCGAACAAAGGTGGTCGAAAGTTTGAGGTCGAGTTCGCCGTCATATCCTTTTAAGGAGCTGTTCACATCAACCGCAAACGGACGCACCCGCCGGATTGCTTCGGCCACGTTGTCGGGATTGAGGCCTCCGGCGAGAATGACGGGGCGCGGAGAGGCCGCCGCGAGGCGGGCGCTGGTGTTCCAATCGTGCGTCCGGCCGGTGCCGCCGACACGTCCGGTAGCCGGGTCCATGCTGTCCAGCAGGATCGCATTGACTTTTTCGTAGTAGAGGGTTGGATCGGGCGTAAATTCGCCCGGTGCGGTTACGTGAATCGCCAGAATGAGTTTCCCCGCGCCTTCCAGATAGTCGAGGAGGGGGGTGATCTGTTCGGGACGGCTGCCGCCGTGGAGTTGAAGGGTCGTGATGAGAGTCTGGTCGATCAGCTCCATGATGGCGTTCGGCTCTGTAAGGTGCGTTACGAGGACCGGAGAAACGAACGGGGGAAGAAGAGAGGCAAGGCGCGCCGCGGTTCCGGGCAGGATGAAATCCTGCGAGGGATGACGCTGTCCTACCATGAGTCCGATTGCATCGGCGCCCGCATTGACCGCGGTTTCCAGTTCCTTCTCATTTCTGATTCCGCAGATTTTTACACGCATGGTCGTACTCCCATAGTTTGCGGATTCCCCGGATCGTAAAGAAGTCCGATCCGTCTTCCAGTCCTTCCAGATATTTGAGGAAAAACGCGCGGTCGCCCCCGCACGCTACAACGCGGAGCGGTCGTGAAGACAACTCCCTCATGACGGCGATGAGTTCCTTCACGGAGCCGATGGCCGCCAGATCCGTTCCGAGACGCATGGCGTCTTTCGTATTGGCGCCGGGGATGGACGGAAGATCGCCGCAGAGGTCGATCAGCGGGAGTTGAGCCGTATAGTCGTGAAGGGCGTGGCGCGTGAGCGTGCGCCCGGGCAGAATGGCTCCTCCCGCGAATTGCCGGTCGGCGGTGACGTATTCAAAGGTGATGGCGGTACCGAAATCGATCGAAAGGGCGGGAAGCGATCCCTCGAGAAGGGAAGCGGCGTTCGCCAGGCGGTCTGCGCCTACCGTGGTCATGTCCAGTTTCGACTTTGCAAACGGAAGCGGATTGGTGGAGGATACCACGAAGCCGTTGCGGCTCCGTAGGAAACAGGTGAGGTCGGGAACCACGGAAGAGGCGGCGATGGCGCAATCCTTCAAATAAGGAAGCGGGTCCTGGCTGAAGTCTTCCGTTTTCACGGACGGCCAAGGCAGAAATTCCGAGTCCGAATTCGAATCAACGATCTGAACATTCGTGTTGCCGATGTTCAATATGCGGATGCGGGCGTTCATGGTCAGACGAACTTTGCGAGTTCCGGCTCGGAGGCGAGACGGTGGACCAGCATCTTGACCCGCTGGGCGGAACGGGCGCTGCAAACAAGCGTGGCGTCCTCCGTTTCCACAATGACCAGATCCTTGACATCGACGGTTGCAATCAGGTGATTGGAATTGCCGACGATGATACAGTCGCTGGTATCGACTCCGGCATGAAGGCCCTGCACCACGTTGTTGTTGTCGTCGGGAAGGATCTGATTGCGCATGGAAGTCCAGGAACCGACGTCGTCCCAGTTGAAATCCGCATCGGCCACAATGAGGTTGGAGACTTTTTCCATGATGGAGTAGTCGAGAGAAATGGGCTGGAGACTTTCATAAAGGTCCGTCAGGTCGGGAGAGGCGGAAGCGGAGAAGCGGGCCGCGGCCGAATTCATGAACTGCGCGATGTCGGGAGCAAACTCGAGGAAGGCCTTTTCAAGGGCGGAACGCTTCATGAAAAAGATGCCGCTGTTCCATTTGTGCCGACCGTCCGCCACGGAGGCTTCCGCAACGGCAAGGGAAGGTTTTTCCTGAAAACCGAGAGCGTTGCAGAAAACCGTGGATGTGGGCGTCGCGATTTTGTCTCCGAGACGGATATAGCCGTAGCCGGTGAGGGGTGCGGTGGGCTTGA
>Ga0209373_10002799_pt1 | contig 16871 bp, 15 predicted proteins | sample Higcelweek5metaG_FD_187173 | JGI IMG/M metagenome (GOLD analysis project Ga0209373, IMG submission 187173) | Freshwater pond sediment microbial communities from the University of Edinburgh, under environmental carbon perturbations - High... | ecosystem: Environmental > Aquatic > Freshwater >... | reverse complement strand
TGCGTTTGTACTATTAATAACTCCGCTTACTGTTTTCCAATTCGAATCTGTAGTAACTGATGCATCAATAGTAGAAGATGTTGTCCAGTTAGTTCCGTTATCTGTAGAATATTCAACTGTAAAGTTTGTTGCTGGAGCAGCATCCCATCTTCTTGTTGCAAATGAAAAATTTCCAACTCCTCCAGAAGTAATTGTCATTGTTAAACTTGTTGATGCGTTGTCTCTTAGTCTAAAAGAGTAAGTTCCGTTTGCTCCGGGAAAACCATCTTGAGCAGTTGTTGCATTTCTTACAATGCTTGTTCCTACTGCGGTAAAATTAAGTGCAGCATCAACATAACTATGGTCTGAATAAGTTGTAAAAGGAATTGTTCCTCCACCTCCTTGAGTCCATTTTGCAACATCGTCAAAATTTATACTTCCTTGTGAGAAGGATACTAACGAAATAGATAATAATAGTAATGTGTAAAGTTTTTTCATTTGTGAAAATTTTTAATTGGGGAGGCAAATTTATAGAGTATTTTTTAATTAATAGCTTAATTTTCAGTTTTTTTAAATAAAAAAAGCGCCAACATTCGTTGGCGCTTTTAATTATGAAATTAAAAACTAATTATTGAATAACTAATTTTCTTGTAGCGGTTTTACCTTCTTCAGTAATTTTAACTACATAAACACCAGCTTGTAAACTAGCCACGTTTATAGAGTTGTTAACTACGCTAGCTTTTACAACTTCTTTACCTAATAAGTCAAAAATTTGAACCGACATATCAGTGTTCGCTGTTGAAGTTAAGTATAATGTATTTCCTTTTAATGGATTTGGATACATTTTCAAACCTTCGATTGCGTTGAATGATGAAGATGAAAGTGTAAAGTTAGGAGTTGTATTGATTGTTAACTCGTCTACAATCATTACAGGTGTTGCAGTTGCGTTATCTTGTCTAAGTATAAAATTAGCTATACTTGTAAGTGCTGTTGCAGGAGTTAAAGATATAGACGGCGCTGCAGACCCTCCAATTGTTGGGTTTTCATATAAAGCTAACACATTATTAGTAAAATCATATCTTAAAACCAAATATTGAGTAGTTGATACATTGTATAAGTTTGAAGACCATACGATATCAGCTGTAGTTGATGTAGTGCTAATTCCATACTGGTACTGAACACCATCAGTTGTTCTTAACCATATTCTTGCAGAGAAAGTATTAGCTAAATCCGAAAGAGTAGCAAAGTAAGTCTGTCCAGTGTTAGAAATTCCTGTTAAATCAGTAACACTAGTTAAAAATGACGTAAATAAATCACCTGAAGTAGTGTCTGTGAAAGGGATTTTAGTATCACTACCAGTACCTGCAAAACTTATTGAATTTCCAGTAGATGTAATTCCTGTGTAATTTAAATTCCCTGTAGAAGCTAGTATTTCATCAGATCCTACTGAATTATTTGTCCACATTTGAGAATTACTTAAAGGGGTTCCTATGGTGTAGTTAAATGGCTCATTAATAGGTAAAGTGTTCGTTACTTTACATTCTGGACTAACTCCTGTAACATCTAAATTACATGTTCCTCCTGAGATGTTTACTGAAAAAGATGTTCCTTCAGTAAAAGTTACAACAATATTACCTGCAGCAACAGTAGTTGGATTATCTCCTGAAACAATTCCCGATGTTGAAATTGTATAAGTGGCACCAGCTCCTCCAGTATAAGGAATAGTTAAAGTATAATTATCAAGAGCTAAAGTTGAGGCTAAACATGCAGTTGTAGGTGTTCCAAGTGACAATGCACAAGAAGCCGAAACAACTGCTAATTTTACATCGTCAATTCTAAACTGGGTAGTTGTTGAATTTTGAGTAAAACGTATTCTTAAATTAGTTGTACTTGGAATGCCAGAAGTTATTGTAATTAAAGTCCAGTTAGATGTACCTGCGCCAGTTGAACGAGAATAAGTAAGTGGAGTAAATGCTGTTCCGTCAGTACTAACTTCAACTGCTAATTCATTATTTCCAGTAGTTGTACTTTTATGATGACCAAAACTAAGTTGTAAGTCAGCCGTGTTGTAAGTTGAGGTGTTAATTCCTTCGATTAAAAGTGTTCTTCCAGCTGTATTAGTAAAAAAAACATTACCAGATCCAGAAGCTCCAGAGTAGCCTGTAGAGGCAGTTGAAGTTCTAACATCTGCTGTACCTGAATAAAGTATAGGGGTTGTGTTTTGAAATGTATTAGCAGAAATTGCTGTAGTTCCACTCGGTGTTCCCATGTTTTCGGAATAGAAAACTTGCCCAAAAGACAAAGTGCTTAAAACGAATGTTAATAATAAAGTGTAAAGTTTTTTCATGTTATATGAATTAAAATTGAATACAAAGATAAAAAGAATTAAAGTTTTCTGACAAAATCAGATGTTAACTTTAAATTAATTTTTTTTGGATAAAGAAATAACTAGTTGATAATTAGCTTTCTTGTGGCAGTAGCGTCACCTTCTTTTATCTTGATGATATAAACGCCAGCCGAAAGATTACTTACATTTACTTCTTTTGAAGTAATAACCGTATCTAGTACTTTTTTCCCAAGTACATTAAAAATTTCTACTTTCTTGTCTAAAGACGATTTAGTAGTAATGTAAATTTTTCCAGAGTTTACGGGATTTGGGTAAATGGCTAAGCCCTCAATTGTAGGTTCTTGAGTTTTAGTTGCAATAGTAGATTTGTTCTCTTGAGCCTGTAGGCTGAAAGAAAACAAAACCGTTAGAAGAAAAATAGTATAAAAGTATTTTTTTTTCATGCGAAACTAATATTGAGTGTAAAGATAACTATTTTTTAAATACAAATACAATGCCAAATAAAAAATCCCTCGTGAAGAGGGATTTTAAAGTTTTTTATAGTTCTGTATTAGAATCCAGTTGTCCAACCAGTTGTCCAGCTTGGAGTTCCTCCGCTATTTCCAGCTCCAGTATTTGCTCCTACTGTTAAATAAGTTGTATTTGTTCCAGCGTATTCAGAATTTGTTGTTATTGATGCTCCAAAATAGATAGGATTGAATGTAATAAATCCGTTATCTACATTTGTATTAGAACTTGGATCTACAGATGATGCATTAATTTTTAAACCTTTAGTAAAACCATCAATGTAAATATTTTGACAATTCCATTTTCCAGAACCTTCTTTCATGAACATTCCGTGTTCTGATCCAGCCAAACTACCTTTAAGAATTGTAAAGTTTTTTAATGTTGCATTTGTAGTTGGAGTTGCAGCACCATTATCTCCGTTGTTTGAACCTTCAACACCAGCTTTAGCTACGTCTTTAATGAAAACATTTTCAAGAGTTCCAGAATATCCGTCAGCAAAATCTATTGCATCATCTTCACTGTGTAGAGCAATTAAGTATTTAGCGTTTACATTTCCTCCAAAAAATTCAATTCCATCATCACCACTTTTATAGGCTTGAACATATTCGAAAACTGTTCCGCTTCCTACTCCAAATAATGATACTCCATTAAATTCTTTAGTGGCATTAAAAGCCGCTCCAGTATATTCTACTCTTAAATAGCGAATAACTCCAGAACTATCTGTGTTTTCAGTACCACCATAAGTTAAATCTCCAACTTCTGAAGTTGCAGTTTGACCAGTAGATCCACCTTTGTTTGTATTTGCTCTACCACAAATTACTAAACCACCCCAATCTCCAGTAGCTTTAACTGCATTTCCACTTGTCATTACTACAGGATTTGTAGAAGTTCCATTTACATAAAGTAATCCGTCTTGTGCAATTGCAATATATGATGCAGTTCCACCAGTAGCTTCAATTCTTGTTCCAGCAGGAATAGTTAATGTTGCTCCGCCTCTTACAATGAAAGAACCAGTTAAATTATAAACTTGTGTTGGGTCTAAAGTTGCAGATTGTCCGTCTAATAATTCACCTTGAAAATTTGCAGGATTAATAGTTACTGCATTGTTATTTCCATCAGAATCTTCATCTCTTGAACAAGAAGTGAAAGTTAAAACAGCTATAGCTAAAGCTGATAATAATAAATTTTTCATTTTTGTGTTATTTAATTGTTGATACAAATCTATAATTGATTTGTTTTTTTCTGATTACCTTAATGTTATTAGTTTATTAAAAAAAGAAGGCAGATTTTAAAAAAATCTGCCTAATATTTATTTAGTGTTAACTTATTGTTTAGAATGAATATTTCATTGAAAAACTAAAATTCCTTCCTTTTTTGTATGAGTCAACAACCACATTTTGAATATCTTGTGTTCTTTCGATTGTTGGGTCGGTTAAGTTTTTAGCACTAAATCCAAATCCGATATTTTTACTAATATTATATTTTAAAATAAAGTCTAAAGTAATAACTTCACTATCTACTAAATCTCCTTTTCCTGTAACTCCAAGAGCGTAAATTCTATCAGAAAAATAACCACCTGCTAAGGTTGCAGTTAACGATTTATCGTTTTTAAACTCTTTATTAAAACTGATGTCAGAGTTTACTAATAAATCAGAAGCGCCCGTTAATCTTGAATCTTGATTTGTAAACGCCACACTTATTCCAGGATTTTCATTAATTACTTTTTCAGTATCTAAATCTTGATTCGTAAATAAGTATGAAATATTTAAACCGAAACCTAAGTTAGTTTTTTCTCCAGTAGTATTGTTTTCACGAGAAATTATGTTTTTTCTATATTCACCTTCAATACCTAATCCAATAGCTTTTTCGCCAGAATTTACCCATGAAATATCATTTGTTGCAGAAGCCACAGTAACTTGATTGATTGGGTTTTGTATGTATTTTCCAAATCCAGTGAATGATATTACTTCCCCATTTTTAGGGAACATTTCCCATTTTAAATCAAAGTTGTAATCGGTTGAGTTGTATAAGTTTTCATTTCCAAAATAACTTTGTCCTACTTCTTCAAATAAGAAAGGAGCTCTTTCTTTAAATTGAGGTAAAGTATAGGTTTTACTTGCAGCTAGCTTAATATTTTGTTTTTCATTTAACTCGTATTTTGCTGTTAATGAAGGTAAATACTCCATAGTGTCAGTTAGCTTTTTACCTGTTTTTAATGAAGTACTATAGAAGATATCTTGAATAATGTATTCAGAACGGAAACCAGCAATTACAAATAATTTTGGGGTAAACTGATATTCAATTCCACCAAAACCAGCAGAAATTATTTGTTGTCCATTATAATTTTGTGGATTTAATGCGTTTGGATTACTTAAACCACCTCTAAATGTTGAAATGCTATAATATCCTAAATCAATTCCGTTTTGATTAAAGAAACCATCAATATTATTTAAATCAATAATTGGCAAGTTAATATTTGGCTGTAAAATATCAAAATTAAATTGTGTTGCATCAAAGTTAATTTCTTTGTAACGAGCGCTATATCCAGCAATAAATTTACCTTTATATGTGTCATCTGCTGTTTTTCCAAATTTGTATGATAAAGTAAAGTTTCCTGCAATTTCATCATCTGTCATTTCTTGAAAAAATCTATGATTATCTGATTGATTTAAATCAGAAACAATCAATGGAGATGCGCTTGAATTGTTTGGGTCTAATGCAACAAAAGTGTTTTGCATTCTGTCTGGAATTACGTTTGTCATCATATTATATGAAATTCCCCAATCAAAATTTATACGATTGCTTAGTGTATGATTACCTAATAATTGATTGATAAGTAAAGAAGTTCTGTCGAAAGTTGAACGTGATACATAACCATTTCCAGGGGCATCAAACACATCAATTATGCCTGTAAACTCTTCATGTTTTTGTGATGTAGAGTTGATATACATTGTATTCCATTTGATGTTATGGTTACTATTAATTTTGTAGTTAATATTTGCCATAGCATTTGAACTTGTTTGATATTCGTATGCTTTTCTAAATAAGTCTTTTACCGCAATTCCTTGTGTATTAACACTTCCTCTTCTTGCACCTTCTTTGTAATTATAACTGTTGTCAAAAGAAGCGTTTAAAAAGAAACTTAATTTTCCATTTGAACCTATTGAATAAGAATCGCCACCTCTTAAATAAAATGAACTTCCAATAGGTGTTGCCGCTTGTTTATCCCAACTTGTTGTGAAATTGTATCCGTTTAAAGGGTTGTTAGGGATTGATTCATTACTAAATCCGTGAAAATTTGGACCATCTTGTAAGTAGAATTTATTTTGAGAAATAGCATTTGAATTTGCATTCATTCCACTTCCTACTTCAATCATTCCGCTTCCTTTATACGTTTTAGAAACAATATCAACGTTGGCTCCAGCAAAATCTCCGTAGTTTTTGTAGTTGAATGTTTTGTCAATTCCAATATATTCAACAATATCAGTAGAGAAAACATCTAAAGACATGTTTTTAGTTGAAGGATTATTCGAAGGTAAAGGCAATCCGTTCATTGTAGTTGAATTATATCGATCTCCTAAACCTCTAACAAAAATATCGCTTGAACCTTCTTGTTTAGAAATACCCGATGTCTTTGCAACTGCTGCTGCTACATCTCCAATCCCTTTCTTTGAAATTTCTTCAGCACCTATACTCTGTTTAATTTCAACAGCTTTTTGTTGTTCTTGTAATAAAGCACTCTCCTTTTCTTTAGAAACCACTTGGATAATTTCAACATCTGCTAATTGAACACCACTTGCTTCAAGTGTATGGTTAATTACTTTTTTCTCATTTGCTTTAATTGTAAATGGAATTTCTTTAGTTTCATATCCTAAATATCCAATTACTAAAGTGTAATTTCCTGGTTTTAAAGAAATGGAATATTTACCATTTTCATCTGTAGAAGTTCCTTGTTTTGTACCTTTAATTACTATATTAGCAAAAGGTAAAGGTTCGTTGTTAAATTCTTTGTCTAAAATAGTTCCGGTTACAGTTCCATTTTGAGCAAACATTGTAGCTGCAAAGAATAATGACAATAATAAAAAACGTAGTTTCATGTTGTGTTATTAATTTTGTGCAAAGGAACTGCTGAAGTGTTATAGTAAAGTTACTTACCTGTTATGAATTAGTTGCCAATGCGTTATCGAATTGTTAATAGATTAAATAATTGTAAACTCGTTTGAACATTTTATTTTATCTTTACCTTTACAAACCAAAACATAACAATTTTTGTAATGAAAAAAAAAGACATTAAGATCTTATTGGTTGATGATGAGCAAGATATCCTAGAAATTGTAGGATATAATCTTTCTCAAGAAGGCTATCAAATTATAACCGCTTCAAATGGAAAAGAAGCTATCGCGAAAGCAAAAAAAGAGCATCCACAGTTAATTATAATGGATGTCATGATGCCTGAAATGGACGGAATGGAAGCTTGCGAAAACATTAGAAAAATTCCAGAACTTCGAGATACTATTATTACCTTTTTAACCGCTCGTTCCGAAGATTATTCACAAGTAGCTGGTTTTGATGCTGGTGCTGATGATTACATTGCAAAACCTATCAAACCAAAAGTCTTAGTTAGTAAAGTGCAAGCTTTGTTAAGAAGATTAAAAGGAATTGAAGGTGTTTCTTCAAGTACAACATTAAATGTTGGAAATATTGAGATTAATAGAGAAGAATACAAAATTGTAAACGAAGGAAAAGAAATTGTATTACCTCGAAAAGAATTTGAATTATTCTATTTGCTAGCTACAAAACCTGGAAAAGTTTTTACTCGCGAAGAAATCTTAGACAAAGTTTGGGGTAACGAAGTAGTAGTTGGTGGAAGAACAATCGACGTTCATATTAGAAAATTAAGAGAAAAAATAGGAGATAACTTCTTTAAAACCATCAAAGGAGTGGGGTATAAAATCGAATTTTAATGCAATTAAAATTTAAAAAATCTTACAAGTTCGCTTTAAAGTCATCGTTATATGTAACCTTGTTCTTTTTAGCGACTATTTTTTTATATCATTATTTTGTTCAGCAGTTAGATTTACTAATTGTTTTGGTTTTTTCGCTATTTTTTTATGCGGCAACTTTCTTTTTAATTCAATTTAGAGTAGAGCATTTTATTTACAAACGTGTTAAGAAAATTTATGATGATGTTTCGCTTTTAGAAACAACTTCTTATGTAAATCAACCCGTAACAACTGATATGGCAACTCTTACAAAAGAAGTAAAAAAGTTTGCCAGAGATAAAAAATTAGAAATAGAAACCTTAAAAATTAGAGAAGAATACCGAAAAGAATTTTTAGGAAACGTTTCTCACGAATTAAAAACACCACTTTTCACCATTCAAGGCTATTTACTTACGCTTTTAGATGGTGCGATGGAGGATAAAAACATCCGAAAAAAATATTTAGAGCGTGCTGAAAAAGGAGTTGAACGCCTAATTTACATCGTGAAAGATTTGGATATGATTACCAAATTAGAAGTAGGGGAAATTAATTTGGATGTTACTAAATTTAATATTGTTGAGGTGATTCAAAATGTGTTTGATTTGTTTGAGATGAAAGCAGCAAACAAAAATATTACCTTGACTTTTGATACCAAATACGTTAAACCAATTTGGGTGATGGCAGATCAAGAGAAAATCCAACAAGTGGTTACGAATTTGGTTGTAAATTCCATCAAATACGGAAAAAAAGGAGGGACTACTGAAGTTGGAATTGAAGATTTAACTAAAGACAAAATCATTGTAAGAATTACCGATAATGGTGAAGGTATCGAAAAACAAAACATTTCACGCTTATTCGAACGTTTTTACCGAGTAGATAAAAGTGGTGCGCGTAGTGAAGGCGGTTCCGGATTAGGATTAGCAATCGTGAAACATATTATTGAAGGTCACGATGAAAAAATCTATGTAGAAAGTCAAATAGGTGTGGGTTCAGAATTTTCATTTACTTTGGAAAAGGCTAAATAATTCGTTCCAATTTGGGTCAACCGCAAAATCTTTAAATCCTTTGTAAAAGTGAATTTTTTCCAACTTGGAAGCTTTGAATTTTTCTTGCTTGCAACTTGGGGCGACGATTTCTGATTTAAACTTTTTAGCTAAATATTCTTGTTCGTATTGCCCTGGCGTTGGAATAAAAAATGCTTTTTTCTCCAATTTTGCCAAATCCATAACCGTAGTATAACCCGAACGACACACTACAAATTCACTTTCGTTAAATGCAGTGCTTAATTCTTCTGAATTCATGAAATTGTAATACGTAATCGAATTTACTTTCTCGATTTGTTGTCTCGATTCTACAATTCCTTTTACGAAAAGAATTTCCTTCGAACTATTTTCTAATTCTTTGACAAGTTTTTTTTCCAATAAAGTACGTTGCGGTTCAGGGCCTGATAATAAAACCATGATATCGTATTTAATAGGAAGTGATTTCTTTTCAATTCGACTTAACGGACCAATGTATTTGATTTTCTCAACTATTTTCTCAGGATGACCTAATTTGCCAGATAAATTTTCCACACCCGAAACATCAGGAACCCAGCAAGAATTAAACTTTAAAAGGTAACGTAAATGAAGTTTTGTTGTTAACCATGATGTTTTACCCGAAAGCACATTTAATTGATGTGTTATAAAAACCGAAGGCACTCTTGATGAATAAACACCTAAACGATTATCGCTTATGATGCCTTCAATTTCATAATTTTCTACAATTTTTCTAATTTTTGCCTTCTCTTTTTTAATAGCAGCTACCATTTTCGGCAATTGAGCAACTAGTTTCCATTTAAAGTTTTTGCCATTTTCAGCATATTGAATGTTATAAGCTGGTAATTCAATACTAATAAGTTTTGGAAATTCCTTTTTCAATAAAGCTAGTGCAACACCATCGGAAGCAATTATAGGTTCAAAACCATTTTCTTCTAATGCTTTAATAATAGGAATACATCTTGTGGCATGTCCTAAGCCCCAGTTTAATGGTGCTATAAGTATTTTTTTCTTCATTACTTTTTTAAAACAGCAATAAATTGCTCGGCTAGTTTGTTTTCATGTTCAAAATTATACTCGTTCTCATCGGAACTTAAATTTCGATCATGTTTGTATAATTTCCACTTTTTGTTATTGTATTCTAATGCGGTTAAATTTTCTACCCAATCGCCTGAATTCAAATAAAAAGTCTCACCATTTTCATTTTCCATAAACTCGATTTTTGGCTCGTGAATATGACCGCAAATGACATAATCGTACCCTTTTTCTATGGCTAATTCTACACAAACATTTTCAAAGTTAGTGATAAATTTAACAGCAGATTTAACATTATTTTTAATTTTTTTAGAAAGCGAATAAGGTTCTTTATTAAATTGGGCTAAAACCCAATTAATAAATCGGTTAATTAAAATTAGGATATCATAACCCCAACCGCCTAATTTTGCTAACCATTTTGCTTGTGTAATGGAAGCATCAAAAACATCACCATGAAAAATCCAAGCTCTTTTGTGGTCTAATTCCAACACTAATTTATCGATTAGACTGATATTTCCCATGTGTAAATCGGTAAATTTTCTAAGAAATTCATCGTGATTTCCAGTAATATAGTACACTTTGGTGCCTTTTGTACTCATGGAAATAATTTTCTTAATTACTTCTAAGTGTTTGGAAGGAAAGTAGGATTTTCTAAATTGCCAAATATCAATTATGTCGCCATTTAAAACTAAAATTTTAGGTTTTACCGACGATAAGTAAGCCAATAATTCTTTGGCATGACAACCATAGGTTCCAAGATGAACATCGGAAATAACTACAACTTCAACTTTTCTTTTTTTCAAAATAAAGATTTTATGCAAAAAACGATAATTAATCTAATGTTAAGGTTATTGAAACATTATTAAAAGTTTATTTGTGATGCTAATTATTTCCTTAATTTTACCAAAAATTTAAAGAAGTCGTGGGAAGTAAAAATAAATTAAAAAGATTCAGTGAGAACGAAACGTTTTCTAATGTTTTTCAGCCAACAAGAGAAGAAGTTGTGGGGGATGAATTTCCGTTAAGAGGTAAATGGAATAGTGAATTCTTTAAAAACGACAACCCTATTGTATTAGAATTAGGTTGCGGAAAAGGCGAATACTCTGTTGGTTTAGCAGAAAGATTTCCAAATAAAAACTTCATTGGAATTGATATCAAAGGAGCAAGATTTTGGCGTGGTGCTAAAACTGCGGTTGAATCAGGTATGAATAATGTGGCATTTGTGAGAACTCAAATAGAATTAATTAATCATATTTTTACCGAAAACGAAGTTTCTGAAATTTGGATTACTTTTCCAGATCCACAAATTAAATACAAAAGAACCAAGCACAGAATGACCAATTCTGAGTTTTTGAATAACTACAAAAAAATTCTGAAACCAAAAGGATTGATGCATTTAAAAACCGACTCAGAGTTTATGCATGGTTATACATTAGGATTGTTACATGGTGAGGGTCATGAAGTAATTTATGCCAACCATAACATCTACAAAAACGAAGGAGCGCCAGCAGAAGTGACAGGAATTCAAACGTTTTACGAAAGTCAGTATTTAGAAGTAAACAAGCCAATTACATATATTCAGTTTAGAATTAAGTAATTTTTGTTACCAATAAATGAATAAAAATCATTTATTTTTGAAAATAAAACAAATTATATGACATTAGTAGTTTCTTTTTTATTAGGTTTTTTCATTGCCGCTGTTGGAATTGTAGCGCCAGGAATGTTGAATATGACCATAGCGAAAATAAGCGTAAGCGAAAATAAAAAAGAAGCTCTTTTGTTTGCTTTTGGAGCAGTTGTTATTGTTTTAATTCAGTGTTTTGTTGGAGTTTATTTTGCAAAGTTTATTGATGCTAATCCAAGTATAAGTGAAAATTTAAAGAAATTTGGAACTGTTATTTTTGTTCTGTTAACTTTCTTTTTTATTTATAATGGAATACGAGCTAAAAAACCCAAATTAGAAGTAAAGATTAAAAACAAAAAAAACCGATTTGTTTACGGAGCAACCCTTTCTTCTTTAAACATGTTTGCGATTCCTTATTACGCATTCATTAGTTTGACATTAGCATCTAAAGATATTTTTGATTTCGAATTAGTATCTATTGTGGTTTTTTCTATTGCTGCGGCATTAGGAACGTATGCTATATTTTATTTGTATGCTATCTTGTTTAAAAAAGTTGAGCATAAAGTAGGGTTTATCTCGAACAATATTAATTTTCTAATAGCCGCTATTACAGGATTGGTCGCGCTTTCTTCAATCTATAAAATTTTAGCAGCTTAATTTTGAAAAACACCAATTCAAATAATGATAATTTTTTTGAACGTGTTTATGCCATTGTTCGCCAAATTCCAGAAGGGAAAGTCACTTCTTATGGTGCCATTGCAAAAGCTTTAGGAACTGCTCGCTCTGCTCGAATGGTGGGTTGGGCAATGAATGCTTCTCATAATTTAGAAGATGTTCCTGCACATCGCGTTGTAAACAGAAAAGGGCTACTTTCTGGTAAACACCATTTTGATGGAACCAATTTAATGCAACAACTTTTAGAAAACGAAGGAATCAAAGTTGTAGACAATCAAATTATCGATTTCGAAAACCATTTTTGGGAACCAACCATTGGTGATTTGTAACAAATGTTACATTCGTATTTTTTTACTCTTCTTACTAAAAACGTTGTTTTTACTATAACGTTTTCGTTTTTATTTCTTTTAAGATACTTCTTTCTTTTAGTAACAAATGTGACATATATCATATAAATAGCTTTTTTTTCGGCGGAAATTTGTACTATAATTTAAAACATAATACAAATGAACACTTTAAAAATACACTTCAAAAATTGGTTTTTACTACTAATGGTTATTGCACCAATTTATACTGTTTTTGGACAAGATTCAAAAGTAGTTTTAGCCGAAAGTAAATTAGCTGTTAACGGGACTTCAAATGTTCACGATTGGACAATAGAAGCAAAAGCAATGAGCGGAAAAGTTTCGACAACCATAGATGCTGGCGATTTAAAAGCAATAAAAAGTTTAGATTTTTCGGTTGAGGTTGAACAATTAAAAAGTGGTAAAAGCGGAATGGATAAAAACACTTTTAAAGCTTTAAAAAGTACTTCACATGAAAATATCACATTCAAATTGGTGAAAGTGGTTAAAATCACAACAATCTCAGACAACAACTACACTGTAGAAACACAAGGCGATTTAACTATTGCCGGAGTTACAAAAAGAATCAACCAATCATTTACAGCTAAACTTATTGGTAAAAAAATGGTTTTTACAGGTAAACAAAAAATAGACATGACGCTTTATGGAGTTGAACCGCCAAAAGCATTAATGGGAACTATTAAAACAGGTAAAGACGTAACAGTCGATTTTAAAGTGACATACAATTAAATAAACACGAACTTATAACTAAAACACATATATTAAATTTTAAAAATCATGAGAACATTAATTAGATTATCAGTCATAGTAGCAGCTTTAACTTTTACAGGCGTTATGCAGGCACAATCTCCTTCTTTTGGGAAAATGCAAAACATGATTCCTAGAGATAAAACAGGAATGAATGTATTTGATGTTAAAAAAGATACTGTCGCATTTAATGGAATAAGCGTTGATTTGGGTGCGGCTTTTGCATTGCAATATCAAGCTGTAAATTCATTTAACGATCACGAAAGTTTACCAGCGCCAATTGCGGGTTACAGATTAAATAACTTAGAAAACAATTTTAACTTACCAATGGCAAACATGACAATTGGAGCTCAATTGTATGACGGAGTAAGAGTAAATTTAGATTTGTATTTAGCAGCAAGACACCACAATGAAACTTGGGTTAAAGGTGGATATTTACAAATCGACAAGTTAGACTTCATTAAAAAAGATTTTATGGCAGATTTTATGAAATATACTACCATTAAAATTGGACAAATGGAAAACAACTATGGTGATGCACACTTTAGAAGATCAGATAATGGTCAGGCATTGTTTAATCCATTCATCGGAAACAATATTATGGATGCCTTCATTACCGAAATGGGAGCTGAGGTTTACTATAACAGAAGTGGTTTCGTAAGTATGATTGGGATGACCAATTCAAAATTGAACCAAAATGTTAAAGAAATTGTGCCAGGGGCAGTTACTCCAACAACTCCAGATCAAAATAATACAGTTAGTCCAACAATTTTAGCTAAATTAGGTTACGACAAACAAATTAATACTGATTTAAGAGTTAGAATTACAGGCTCATTATATCATGTAGCAAATTCAAGTGGTAATTTATACAGTTCTGATAGAGCAGGTAGTCGTTTCTATGGAGTAATGTCTCACTCAGCTTATACAGGCGGAGCAGGAACAGCAGTAGCTGATAACTTTGATCCAACTGCTAATTATACAACAGGTAGATTTAATCCTGCTTTTGGAAACTGGGCAACTTCATATATGTTCAATCCATTTATTAAATTTAGAGGATTTGAATTCTTTGGAACATTAGAATTTGCTTCTGGTGGTGATTACAAAGGAACAGATGATAAACGTACCGTTAATCAATATGCTGGAGATATCGTATACAGATTTGGTCAAGGCGAAAAATATTATGTAGGTGGTAAATTCAATACAGTAACAGGTAAATTAAAAAATGCAGATGCTAATAAAGTAGATGTAAATAGATTTGAAGCAAGTGCTGGTTGGTTTATGACAAAAAATGTGTTAGCTAAATTAGCATACGTACAACAAAACTACCAAGGATATAGCCAATTTTCAGGAGTTAATCCAAACGATTTGTATGGTGGTAAATTTAGTGGAGTAATGTTTGAAGCTATCATTAGTTTCTAATAAATTAAATTTAATAAAGTGAAAAGCATAATTGCTTTTCACTTTATTTTAAGGTTATGAAAGCAATAGGTATTATAGCAGTTTTAATTCTTTTAAGTTTTGGTTTTACTAAAAATCAAACTAAAGTTAAAATCACGAACAAAAGTGAAGTAACAATTAAAGGAAAATCAAACGTTAATAGTTTTGAATGTAAATACAATTCTGATTTTATTGAGAATGATTTACACGTTTCCGTAACAAGAAACAATTCAAAAATAGTATTAGATGGTGCTAAAATCGCTATAAAAAGTACAGGTTTCGATTGTGCTCATAAAATGATTACAAAAGATTTTAAATCCATACTTAAAGCAGAAGAATATCCTCATATTGTAATCAATGTAAAAGAATTAAATGCAGTAAAAGAGAATATTACAGCCAAATTAAATGTGAAAATTGCCGGAATTGAAAGAGAATATTTAGTTCCAGTAACATATAATCAAACAACAAATAATGTAAAAGGACAATTGAAGTTGAATATCAAAGATTTTAAATTAAAATCGCCTAAAAAATTATTAGGCATGGTGGTAGTTAATGACAATGTTGAGATAAATTTCAATTTGTTTTTACAATATTAGTAATTCTATTTTAAGTTAGTTTAGAAAGCAATCTTGTTAAGGGTTGCTTTTTTTAATACAATAGATTCTAACTATTAAATTATAAAAACTTTAAACATCTAAACTTTTAAACTCCTAAACTTCTTATTATCTTTGCAATCTAAAATCAGTCTGAATAAAAATGCAATTTTATTTCAATTAGTCTGATTACGAAAAAACTCAAACAAATGAAATTAGATAGAAAAGAAATTTTAACTGCATTAGAAACCATTTCGGTAGCTGGTGAAGGTAAAAACATGGTCGAAAGTGGCGCCATTCAAAATGTAATCACTTTTGGAGATGAGGTTGTAGTTGATGTACTTTTATCAACTCCAGCGTTGCATATTAAAAAACGTGCAGAAGTGGATATCATTAAAGTAATCCACGAGAAAGTATACGAAAAAGCCAAAGTAAAAGTAAATATCAAGGTAGAAGCGCCAGAAAAACCAGAAAACCCTAATTTAATTAAAGGGAAACAAATTCCTGGAATTTCAAATATTATTGCAGTTGCTTCAGGAAAAGGTGGTGTAGGAAAATCTACTATTACGGCAAATCTTGCGGTAACATTAGCTAAAATGGGATTCAAAGTTGGTGTTTTAGATGCCGATATTTACGGACCTTCAATGCCAATTATGTTTGATGTTGAAAATTCGAAACCAATTTCAGTTGAGGTAGATGGAAAATCAAAAATGCAACCTGTTTCAAGTTACGGAGTAGAAATTCTGTCTATCGGATTTTTCACAAAACCAGACCAAGCGGTTATTTGGAGAGGTCCAATGGCAGCCAAAGCTTTAAACCAAATGATTTTTGATGCCAACTGGGGCGAATTAGATTTTATGTTAATCGATTTACCACCAGGAACAGGCGATATTCACTTATCAATTATGCAATCGTTACCAATTACTGGAGCGGTTGTAGTAAGTACACCTCAAGCAGTTGCTTTAGCTGATGCAAAAAAAGGAGTTTCGATGTTTATGTCAGAATCTATAAATGTTCCTGTTTTAGGAATTATCGAAAATATGGCATATTTCACACCAGAAGAACTTCCTGAAAATAAATATTATATCTTTGGTAAAGAAGGTGCTAAAAACTTAGCAGAAGATTTACAAGTGCCTTTGTTAGGAGAAGTACCATTAGTACAAAGCATTCGTGAAGCTGGAGATTACGGTCGCCCAGCAGCGTTACAAACCGCTTCAGTTTTAGAGGGTGTTTTTGAAGCGATTACAAGAAACGTGGTACAAGAAACGGTAAATCGTAATGAAACTTTGCCTCCTACAGAAGCTATCAAAATAACAACAATGGCAGGATGTTCTGCTGTTAAAGGAAAATAATATGACTACAATAGAAATAAAAAATAATGTTGAAAAAGCATTAGAGGAAATTCGTCCGTTTTTGAATTCTGATGGTGGAAACATTTCATTAGTAGAAATTATTGATGATAAACACGTAAAAGTCCGTTTAGAAGGTGCTTGTACGAATTGTAGTTTAAGTATCAGTACAATGAAAGCAGGTGTAGAAACTA
>Ga0209373_10002794_pt1 | contig 16878 bp, 25 predicted proteins | sample Higcelweek5metaG_FD_187173 | JGI IMG/M metagenome (GOLD analysis project Ga0209373, IMG submission 187173) | Freshwater pond sediment microbial communities from the University of Edinburgh, under environmental carbon perturbations - High... | ecosystem: Environmental > Aquatic > Freshwater >... | reverse complement strand
ATTTAATGGCAACTTGGATGAGATGAAAACTTGGCTCGGAATAAAAAGAAATGTGATAGAAGAATTTCTAGAAAGGAGAAAACTTGGATTACAGGAGAAACGCAGAACAAAAAATAAAATTAGCGCAAGTTAACAACTTAATAATGGGGGATGAGACTTATCAACAGTATCTTCATGCAATCGACAATTGGAAAAGATTACCTAGAAAGAAAGTTTGTGTAAGATGTGGGGCAAGGGGAAAAACAGTTTTACATCATCTTAACCCCGCCATTCGACCAAAGAAGATTTTCCCTGATAGTGGAATTAATTACATAAGAAAAGGGGACATGCTTAAAACTTGTGAAGAGTTAAAAGCAGAATTCTTTTCAGATTTAAACAATCTTTATCAATCCACTTCATATTTTGCAACTAGCTACGATGATGTTATCGAGTTATGTGCAAAATGCCACAGCCTAGAGCACAAGAAACTAAAGGAGAAATAGAAAATGGAATGTTTATATGTGCGCTCAGATTATATGCGTGATTATGGAATACCCGCTGCTACAGTTTTTGCATTGATTCAGCTTGATTGTATCTTTCTTGGGGTTTGTGACCTTACCTATAAAGAGTTTAGCGAGATATTACATAGCAACCCTAGAGCTATTTCAAAAGCAATAAAAAAACTAGAGAGCGAAAAACTTATTGAAAAAGTTGCTAAGTCAACTTATGTTTGTGAAATTGAGTCATTGAACGAATATTTAGAAAACGAGGAGAAATAACATGAACACACCGAAATTAGAACTGTTAGACCCCAAAGTTATCGAAACATTTGGTACACACCTGAAATATATTCTGGTTGAGTGTAAAGAATGTGGCAGACATTGGGGGGTTAATGTGGAAGATAACACAGTTCGCAAAGACCAACTTGTTTGTCAGGTTTGTGCTGCTAATCAAATAGCAAAGAGCATATAGAGAATTTAGGAGAAGCGAATAATGGAAAACAAAAAAGCAAGTTTCACAATGATTGATAACAACTTCATAGATAGTGAGATGAAGCATTTAAAACCTTCAACAGTGATGGTTTACTTAGTTTTATTCAGATGCAAAAATGAAACAAAAAATGGGGATATGGTTTTCCCTAGTTATACCCACTTGCAAGAGCAAACAGGATTGGGGAGAAAATGTGTTTGGCAAGCGCTAAATGAGCTTAAAGAAGCTGGTTATATTACATCAGTTGATAAAGGTTTCAATCGCTCGAATCACTATCACATTACAAGTAGTAGCAAAAAGAAACCACTTGTAGATGATGAAGTAGTAGCAAAAAGAAACATAAGTAGTAGCAAAAAGAAACTTGAAGTAGTAGCAAAAGGAAACCCTAACAATACTAATCTAACAATATTAAACAACAACACAGATTTGTTGTTGACTTTTGACTCCTTTAGAACCCACATCAGAAACAAGTTGAACTTCACAATCCCGGAGAATTCTCAAAAGTGGATTGATATTTATACATTTATGAATGGTCTCACAAAAGAGCAATTTAGATTTGTGATTTCAAACATGAAAGATGAAGTGGAAAGCAGGGGGTGGAAAGTAGTTAATCCATCTCTTGAAAAATGGAAGTCAATGTTAGATGGATTTAGTGAATGGGAAACCATACCTTTACCCGAAATAGTAGAAAAAGAGATTGCCCCTATGCCTAAAACTATGGGGAGAAATCGCAACAAACAGGTTTTGATTGATGAACCATTAGTAACACCTGAAGAACTAGAAATGTTAGAAAAAGGAGAAAAAGAAAATGGATAAGATAGCAATACCTTTAACGCTGGATGAAAGAAAAATGGTAATAGGTTATGTAGATAAAGTTAAAACATCTACAGTTAGTTATTGTAAAAAGAATAGGACTCCGAAAGAGAGCAGGGATAATCATTTCTGTGGAAAGTGCGGGGAACTAGCACTCTATAAGGAAAATAACCGAATAGATGATTTCACTAAGATTAGTGAAAATCAAGTTAAAAGGTTTAACCTTACAGGCAAATATGGAGATGGGGGGGTTGATATAGGCAAGAACATTGACATTAAAACAGCAAAGCATTTTTACCCAACCCTGTTTGTGCCTTTCGAAGAGTTCGATATAAATACCATTTATTTAAGATTATTTTTTGAAAACGATTCATCAATTTGCTATATAGCGGGATGGATTGAGGGCAAGTATATGGTAAAGGGGCTTGATTATTATGGAGAAGAGCGTATGACTTTTCCGATGAAAGACCTGAAACCTTATCACAATTTATTTATAGAAAAGGAGTAATTAATTATGGTTTATCGTTTAGATGGGGAACATTTAGAGTATGGAAGGTTGGATGGGGCAACTGAATCAGTTCAAACAATTGATTATGCTCATCACGAAATTCATGCAGGCAGTCACTTCTTTTATACTGACTCAGCGGTTTTAGCATCAGCGGGTTCACAAAGTTATTTGATTACTACCCCTGATACTACCAGTTGGGCTCATATGAAGATTCAACTCGATGGAAGCGCAATCACTCAATTTCTTGTTTATGAAGATTGTGCTAAATCTGGTTCTGTTGCCGGAACTGTATTTAATTCTAATCGCAATAGTTCTGAAACAACCGGGTTGTTAGTGTACAAGGGAACTTCAGGCAGTTTGAGCGATGGAAATCTTATTTTTCAATACAAGGGTGGAGCAGCTACAGCACAATCGAAGAGTGGAGCGGGTTCAAGAAGTGATGAAGAAATCATCCTTAAGCAAAATTCAAGCTATTTAGTAAAAATTGTGAGTGGTACTAACGACAATCTCACTAACATAAATCTTTCTTGGTATGAGCATACATCACGCCATTAATTTTTACAGGAAGCATTACCTGACAACATGCAAACATTCATTATAGGAAGGCAGGTACATAAAGTGTGGAAATGGAAACTAGGATTTCAAATTTAGAGGCAAAAATGGGGGAGCTTGATAAGAATGTGGCTGTATTTGGGGAAATTGTTACAAGGTTCGATAAATCAATCAACAAACTTTCTGATAGTCTAGAACGCTTTGATAGCGCTGTACATGATTTAAAAACTAGCATGTTGGAATTAGGCAATGATGTTGAGTGCAACCAAAAAGAAGTTTCCCTGTTAAAAGCAAAGGTTGAAGAAATCGATGGTAAAGGTAAATGGGATTGGCCGGGGTTTATTACTTCCAAAGTCATTCCATTCTTAATCGGAAGTGGAGCAATCTACGCAATCACAGAATTAATTAAGAAATAGGAGCAAAAATGAAAATTATAGATTTGTATATGAACATATTGAAAATTAATCTAAAGGTTATGGAGTTGCAATTACGACTTGATAACCTTAATCAAAAATTTAAGGAGATTTCATAATGACTAGGCTTTTACACTCAAGTAAATTCTGGTTGGCAATTTTAGCAATGGTTCAAACTATTATCTTTCAGTTTGTACCTGACTTCCCAAAGGAAGTTTGGCTTTCAATAAATGCAGTAATCATTGTTGTTATTGCAAGTATCGCTGCTGAAGATGTTGCAGAAAAATCTAACCCTAACATAGAGTAGGGGTCAAATGGTCTCACTCAAAGACCCTAAAGATGAGGAGAAAGGTTTACAAATGTCTGAAGAAATTAAAAATACTACTGAAGAAACTCCAAAAGCTGAAGGTACTGTGGAATCAGGAAACAAAACTCCAAAACTTTTCAGTGAAGAAGAAGTTTCTGAAATTGTACAAAATCGCTTGGCTCGTAAGAAACTTGATGTTGATGCAGTTAAATCTGACTATGAAAATCAAGTGAAAGAGCAAGAAGCGGTTATCCAATCGTATGAGGGAATTCTGAAAGAAATTATAAATTCGAAGCTTGCAGATATCCCAACCGAATATAAGGAACTGGTAGGGAAGTTGTCTCTCAGTGAACAATGGGAATTTATCAACAAACAAGATAAATCCCTTGCACCTAAAAAGATTGTACCTTCCACACCGATTCCTAATAAAGCTGAAGGTCAAGAAATTGTTGCTTCAGAAAAAACAAAAAATTTAAAGATTTTCTAAAGGAGAAATAAAAATGGCTAATATTACAAAAGGCACTATCAACATAGATGCCAACTCAGGGCAACGCTCTGTTTATATCAGCGAACTAAAAGCTGGTGAAGCTTTATCAGCGGGTGACTTGTGCTATGTGTATTCTGATGGCACTGTAAAGAAAGCAATTCAAACTAATCACACTGCTGGAAGTATTGTGTTTTCAGCGGGTTTTGCCCCTAAAGATACTGCATCTGGTGATGCTGTAACTTTGCTTGGCTTGGGAACTCGCTTAAGCTATTCAACCGGGATGACTCCGGGTTTGTACCTGTTCTCAGGTTCAGTTGCAGGTATCCTATGTGATACCCCCTACGATTCAAATGACCACCCTGTTGCATTAGTGGTTTCTGCTACAGATATTGTAGTGGTTAAATAAGGAGCTATAACATGACTACAGGTTTATTTTCAATTAGTGATTTACGCTCTGTAACTTATGCTTCAGCAATGAAGTATGGTTTAGACACTATCAATCAAGTTTTGGCAGCTGATTTGGCTCAATACAATGCAATGGTAACTGAGCAAATGGCTTTCCTTGCCGACCCCCTAACTGAGCAAGCTCGTGTTTATGGTACTTCAGCCAAAATTGATATGGTTGAGATGGATGAGTATGGCCGCCCTGTTACTAAGAAAAATAGTGTTGGTCAAACTGTTGCCTTCCCAATCAAGACTTTCGCAAGTGCTTTGGGTTGGACTGAAAAATATTTGCAGTTGCATACCCCCGCTGAATTGGTTGCACAATATGACCAAATTCGTAGAGGACATGCTGACCAAATGATTTATCAAATTAAGTCTGCAATCTTCAACAACACTAACTACACCCAAACCGACCCATTCAATGCGGTTAGCTTGGCAGTTAAACGCTTGATTAATGCTGACTCTTCAACTATTCCTGAATTTGGTGGCAGTACTTTTGCGGGTGCTTCTCACACTCATTATATGGCAACTGCTTCCGGTTCATATGCTGCAACTGATATTGATTCACTTATCAGCAATGTTACAGAACATGGAATGACTAAGGGAATTAAGATTTTTGTGAATGGTGCAGATATCGCTGCAATTAGCGCTCTCACTGGTTTCACTGCTCTTTCTTCAAGTCTCTTGTTCGCAGCTTCAGGTACTAACCAAAAATTAGACGTGAGCGATGTAAGTAATTACTGTAGCGGCCTTTGGGATGGTTTGTACGAAATTTGGGTTAAGAACCTAATGATTCCTTCCGGCTATATTATGGCTGTGGCAACTGAAGAAACCGAAAAAGTACTTGGTTTCCGCCAACTTCCACAAGCTGAATTGCAAGGTTTGAGAATCGATTCAATGTTCACCGACCACCCACTTGTTGCTCAAAATGCTGAAGCTATTTTTGGCTTTGGTGTTTGGAATCGACTTGGGGCAGCGGTTATGAGCAAAGTTGATACTTGGGCTAACCCTACTCTTTAATTAAATAATATAAGGTGGGGACTAATCATCCCCACCTTATAACCTAAAAAAGAAAGGGGTTATGTATGACAACACTTACAGAATATTTAAACTTATATCTTGGTGACTTAGTAACCACCTTAAATGTTTCAGCAAGTTCAATTGCTTTTGTTGTCGACTCAACCCTTGTTACATATGGGGTTAGTACTGAAGCAGAAGCAACTGACTTAACCAAATTGCACAAAATCGCAAATAAAGAGATGTGGCAAAGATTGATGCAACAAGCAACTTCATCTTTCGATTTCAGCGCTGATGGTAACTCTTATAAATCTTCTCAAATATATGATTTCTGCAAACAAAATTATTTTGATGCTATGTCCGATGCTTCAGAATACTTAGCAGAATTTGAAATCGGAGTTACATCTCACAGAATCGATGGAAGGATGTCATATGATGAATATCAATCTGGTAGCGTCTGTTATTTCTAGAACTCAAGAAAGTTCTATGTTTGACTTGTGCCTTATCAATCAATATTCAGAAACATATGATTCTTACAGGGATTTGACAAAGACTTTTACCACTGGTAGTTATTCTGCTTCATCAATTTGTGGCATTGCTATCAACTCTGGTAATGAGACTTATAAAGATGAAACTGTTTCACAAGAAAACAACATAACTATACGACTTCCTTTAACCACTTCAGTTGACACTCAAGATACCATCACAGTTACCCGGAAAAATAATCAAGCAATCAATACCACCTACTCTATTTTAAACATAGACATTGGGGCGGGTGAACTAGTGGTTAAGTGTCAGAAATTGGATGTGTAATTATGGAAGTAAAAGGTTTGAATGAACTTCTAGCGCAATTCACTGACTTAAAAGATATTGATAAAGCTCGTGTTGCAATGGCGGGGGGTTATGTCTTGCTTAAGGGTTCTCAGGAAAAAGCACCTGTAAAAACAGGATTCTTGAGACAAAGCGGGTTTATCACCCCTATTGATGGTAAAGGCTGTGAAATGGGTTTTGGCGCTGAATACGCTTTCTATGTCGAGTATGGTACTTCAAAATGGCAGGGGAAACCCTATGTTAGACCAACTATCGATGAAAGCGGGGCTGATATCGTAAAGGCAATGAAGGATGAAGCAGAAAAAACGATAAAGGAGAAAATATGAGCACAAAATTAGAAACTCTTGCATCACTTATAACATCTGCCCCTGTGTTCGCTTATGAGAAACCTAAAGGCAATAACAACTGTGTAGTTTATAAGCTGATATCAACCAACCCCATTAGAACTCAATCTGCAACTGTGTTTGAACAAAACCGGGTTCAATTGGATTGTTGGGGAACTACAATGGCATCAAGTCGAACCCTAGCACAAACGATGAAAACAACTTTAGATTTGAACAAAACTAATTTTACGATTTCTTACCTGATAAATGATTTTACAGTTAAGGATTTAGAAACTGGTTTGTTCAATACTATTTTAGATTTCTACATCTGGTAGAAATATCTCAACAAAAGGAGAAATATTAAATGACTGATTTTTCGAGCTATGGAACTTTATTGTATTCTGGTTCTACTGTGATTGCTGGTTTAGTAAAACTAGAATCACCTAAAATCAAAAATGCAAAGATTAACACAACCAATCATGGAAGTGGGGGCTATACTACTTTTATTAGTGGCTCACTTACAGAAATTGATGACTTCAAAGCAACATTTAGCTTTGATGGTACTACTAACGCAACGCTATATTCTGCTCTTATTGCGGGGACTATTGGCAGTTACAAGATTGCATTCCCCAACAGCAAGAGTTGGACATTCAACGCTTTAGTAACTGAATTCCAACCTGAAGGTGCTGATGCACAATCACCTGAGTTGTTGCAGTATTCTGTAACATTTAGCCCTTCCGGTTCAATGGTTATTGCGTAAGGTTTCGATAATCCTAAATTATCGAAAGCATATAAATTTAGGCCACAATTAATTTATATCCCCCTTATCCCCTAGATAGGGGGGATATTCTTAATATTTAAGGCAAATTCCTTAAGAATATTTAAGAAGGTATGAATTCACCTATTCAGCATTTAAGGGGCTATTTTGCCTTAAAAAATGCCAATAAATGACAAGGAGAACACACATGAACAAGTTAGAAATACTAGAGAAAGCAAAATCAAACATCTTAAAGAGTGAAAAGGTGTTTATCGCTGATTGGGAAGATTATGTAGTTGTTAGGCAGTTATCAGGTAAGCAGTATATCGATGTAAGTAATGATTGCTTGGTTGGTAACAGTGTAGACCGGAAAAAGTTCTTGAATTATGCAATTATTTCAAGTGTATATGATGACAATGGAGAGCAAGTGTTTTCTAATGATGATTTAGAAACGCTTTTAGGCTTAAGTGCTGATGCTTATAGTTCTCTTGTTATGGCTATCACAAGATTAAACAACTTGGATGGAGAAACAAAGCACTCAAAAAACTTAAAGAAAGTCAATTAACCCGGTTCGCTTATCGATTAGCTCTTGAATTAGGTATCTATGATGTAGATGCAATGCTTGAGCAGATGTCAGGTGAACAATTGCAAGGTTGGTTGGCTTATTTCAATATCGAACCCTTTGGTTATGATATGCAGAATTATAGAAGTGGCATTATCGCTGCATCTATCCTTAATTCTGTGAGGGGTAAAGAATCAGATAAGGTTTGGTCTTACAAAGACTTTTATATCGAAAACACTAAAAGGCAGGATTGGAGAGACCAATACGCTATTGCACAATCTATTTGTGCTGCTTTTAGTAGAAAGGAGATTATTTAATGGATTTACAATCATTAGTTGTACCTTTACTGCTTGATACCAGTAAATATGAGGCAGGTTTAGATAAGGCAGGCAAGAGCACTAACTCTACAATGTCAGGAATGGGTAAAGTGGGGGGTGCTGTAGTTGCAGGTATGGCAGTTGTAGGGGGTGCTTTAAGTGCTATTGGTGTAGATGCTATCAACCAAACTGTTAAGTGGGGTGAAAAGCTCGATAGTATTCAAGATATAACTGGTATGTCAACTTCACAAGCTGCCGGGTTTGGTTTGATGGTTGAAAGTGTTGGTGGGGATATTAGTACTGTAAATGGTCAACTTACCTATATGGAAAAGAACCTTATTGGTACTGATGGTCAACTAGGCACTACAGGGCAAGCTTTTCAAAATATGGGGATATCTATTTATGATTCAAATGGCAATCTAAAGGATGCTAATACCCTTTATGGAGAATCAGCGGATGCTATTTCACAACTTCCTGATGGTATTGAGAAAACAACCTTACTAACAGAATTATTTGGTAAGAGTGGCGCAACAGCAGGGGACTTGATGAACGCTGCTGCTAATGGGGGAATGAAGGATTATGAAGAGCAAGCAAACGCTATTGGATTAGCACAAGACCCCCAACAAGTAATTGCTTATGGAATTGCACAACAAAAACTACAGGCTACAGTAATGGGGTTAAAGGTTGCCTTTGGTCAAAAACTCATGCCGGTTATAACAAGGTTTGCTGAAGTAATGGCTAAAGTGTTTAGTGACCCGGCTATTATGGCTAGTATTGGTGCAATCGCTGATGGAGTTGCTAACTTTGCAGTTAGTGTCATTGAAAAGATACCTTCAATCATTTTAGGATTTCAAAACTTTGTTACTTGGCTTCAAAACAATCAACCTATCATACTTGGGGTGTTAGTTGCTCTTGCGGTTGCAGTTGGAATTTGGGCTGTGCAAACAGCAATTGCTGGTTGGGCTGCTATGTCCCCATTCCTTCCTATTATTGGTATTTTGTTAGCAATTGTAGCTGTAGTGGCTTTACTTGCTGCTGCTTGGCAAAGTGATTTTGCTGGTATTCGAACTGCCACAACTGAAGCATTTGGAAAAATCGCTGCTTTCTGGAATGGCGTATTGAAACCCGCATTTCAACAAATATGGAGTTTCATCTCAACCTATATCTTGCCTATTTTCGCAAGCATAGGAAAGATACTTATATCAGGTGTGATTTATCACTTCAAAGTTTTAGGTGCTTTATTTACTAACATTATTGTCCCCGCTTTGAAAGCTGTATATGGTTGGTTGGCTGAAAAACTCGGCCCGACCATTACAAAAGTTGGTAATTGGATAAGCACAAAACTAACCCCCGCTTTTGCCGGGTTGAAAGGTCTTTTGGCTGATGTAGCAAAATGGTTTAAAGAACTTGCTGACAAAATGGCAAACTTGAAACTTCCGGCTTGGTTAACACCGGGTTCACCTTTTCCTTTCACTTATGCCTTACAAGGTATGAATAAGGAATTACAAAAATCTGCTAATGCAGTATTACCCGCATTTTCAGCGCAATTAAATCTTGGTGGTAATGCACCTAGTTTATCTCAGAGCACCCAACAAAGTGCTAACACAGAATTAGTTAGTGCTATCAGGGGTATCTCTAGAGACCCTATCGACTATGAAAAACTAGCAAGGGTTTTGAGAGATACAGTTCTAAAGGAGATGAAATAATGGCAAGTTATCTTGAAAGATATTATGTATATGCCACTCTAGCAGGTGTTGATGTTGATATAACCCCATTCACTATAAAAGAGATTGAAGGTGAATGGGGTATATCAGGAATTGAAGCAATTGATTTACTTGCTGATAGTGGTAGTTTCAAGTTCACCCTAAACAATCGTGATGGAAGATTTACACCCGGAACTTCAGGGGCTTTATCAGGTTGGAAAAAAGGTGTAACTATCAAGTTTGTTTGTATTTATGATGGGGAGAGTTACACCCGCTTTAGAGGGGTAGTTGATACCCTAACTTTCAATGACAATGATTATACAGTTACAGCAACAGCGGTTGATTGGCTCGATTATGCTGCCAAATTCCCCTTGTTGACCCCTGAAACAACTGTAGGTAAGAGAAGTGATGAAGTTATCAGCCTTATCTTGGCTGAAATGGGTATAACCCCACAATCAACTTTACTTGATGTAGGTAATGAGACTTTCTCAGTTATTTTTGATAGCACTGAGAAAAAGACCAAAGCATATTCAGAATTTGCCAAAATAGCGAACTCTGAAGTTGGTCATCTTTACTTGAAAAAAGATAAGACTAATGGGGAAACCCTAGTATTCGAAAATCAAACCCATAGAACCGGGTTAGATACGCTTGACTCGATTCCTTACCTGAAATCTGAAGATAGTAAGGTACTGAATTCAACAAGCGGGTATGTCTTAACCAGTGATGGGGGAAATGTACTTGTTAGGTCTCACATAGACGCTTATTTTGAAAACAATATGGTTGACATTTCAACTGTTTATGGTCAAGGTGTTGTCAACTCGATGAGAGTTACAGCGAACCCTAAAACCTATGATTCAGGTAGTGTAGTTTTGTACTCACTTGCCGAACCCCTATTTATCGGAGCAGGTAAAACAGTTGAAGTATATGGGGCTTATGCAGATGTATATGGTAACAAATGCAACGCTCTAACTAGTTCGATGATTAACCCGGTTGTGACAACTGATTATCTATGCTGGACTAAGAAAACTGGTACTGGTACTAACATATCAGCTTCAGTTGTTGTAGTGGCAGATTTCGGTTCTGCTCAAGCTAAATACACAATCACTAACAATGCTACTAAGTCAGGATATCTAACCCGGCTAACTGCTAGGGGAACTGGTATCTATGCTTATTCACAAATTGAAGCGATTGAAGAAGATGCAACATCTTATAACGAGTATGGATATCAAAGCTTGAGTTTTGAGCAAGACTATCAAACTGATTTAGTTGTGGGGTCTACTCTAGCTAAACAAATTGTTGAATCTGAGAAACAACCCAAACTGAAATTAGTAGATGTAAGTTTTATAGCAAATGAAAACCCATTCTTGATGTTGGCATTTTTGAACTGTGATATTGGTTCATTAGTGCATATCAAAGATGATAGGTATGAAATCGATGGATATTTTTATATTCAAAAAATGAAATATAGAGTGGAATTGGGAGGAATCGTGAGATACACATTAGTTCTGAGAAGTGTAATAAGTTTGGCTTTAGGCTTAACTCTGGTTAGTTGTGATTTCAATAATAGTGTTGGTGATTCTGTATGTTATGGAAACTTACCCGCTTTAATTGATTTACCCGAAATGTCAATTAGTGCTGAAATATTCCCAACAAGTTTAATTACTCAAGAAGATATTGTTTCAGGTTGGGTTGATGGCGAAGGGGGCTTTGAATTATCTACTAGTGGGGTAACTGCTGGGAAAATAGCCTTTACGCAAGTTGGCAGTGGTATATGGAGAACTACAAATGTTGTGGTTTCTGCAAACACTTGGTCAACCATCACAGTAACTAGAACTACAAGCGGGGTAGCTCATATGTTTATAAATGGGGCTGAAGTTCCGCTTGATTTACTTGCACCCGCTTCAACTTATGCAAGTGTTGATGGTATGGATTTCTGTATTGGAAATATACATGGACAAATAGCAAACACTAACTTTACTAAACCCTTTAAGGGAATTATTAGAAGGGTTGATGTTCACAATCGTATTCTTACTGATACTGAAGCACTTGCTTGGAGTAATGGGACAACTATTACAGATGGTTTAGTATTTCAAGGTAACACAGTAAAGACCAAAGATTTAAGTCTTTATTCAACCCCCGCTTCACAAAACAAGTTTTTTGACAATGTATATGGGGCAATAGGTACAATCAATGGTTCACCTGTTGTAACTGAGTATTATCCGATATCTGAAAGTTTCTCAGGCTCAACTGCAATTGAGGGGTTAAGTTTTGGGGTAATACCTGAAACACTAAACCTTCAAACTAGAAGCATATCTGCTTGGGTAAAAACAAGAGCATCAGGAACGCCGGGTAATGTGGTTTCTCTTGGGGCAAGCACACCTTACCCCGATGGTGCAAGGTTTGCAGTTATCGTAGATAAACCTTACTTGATTCAAACCGGCTCAACCGGAACAGGTCAATGGAGAACTACATCTGCATCAGTTTCCCCTAATGTTTGGACAAATATTATTGTTACTAGAGATTCAGGAAGTTCAACTAATAAACCAGTGTTTTATGTTAATGGAGTTACTGACACTACCTATGAATTCTCTGCAATATCAGGTTCACTTCTACCTGAAGTATCACCTGTAATAATTGTTGGTATAGATGGTTGGAGTAGTGGCTGGTTTAATGGCGAAGTGAAAGATGTTCGAATTTACAACACAATTCTTTCAGCATCTTCAGCAAGTGCAATTGCTAGTGGGTTAAATGTAACTGATGGTTTAGTTTTCAGTGCACCCGCAATTAAAACTGATGCTAACTTAAATTCAAGTACTGAGATTTACGATTCCATAAGTGGAAACATTGCAACCATTACTGGTTCACCTGTAAGGTCTGCATAGAAAGGAAATAATATGGCAAATTTATACATTACCGCTGGTAGTGGTATCAGCTTGGTTGAGAGCACTTCAGCTTCAACCATCACAGTAAATAACTTACATGAAAACAGAAAGTGTGTAGTTATTCCCTTAAATTCAACAAGTGCTCTGGTTGGTACTGAAATGAATTATGTTCGAATTCCATCAATTATGAATGGATGGAATTTAAGTGAAGTGGCTGCTAGTTGTTCTGCATCTTCCACTTCCGGCTCACCCACATTCACAGTTAAAAGCGGGTCTCAGTCAATGTTGACAACTAACTTGATGATTGATGAAGGAGAATTCGATAGCACTACTTCCGGAGTCCCGGCTGTGATTGATATCGATTATGACAATGTAGCAACAGGAACTAAAGTGTGGGTTGCAAGCTCAGGCAGTTCTAATTGTGGTACAGGTGTTACTTGGGTTGAAATATCCCTAACATTTGTGAAACCATAAAGGGGGTAAGTTATGAGCATTTATAACTTAATGTCTATTGCTGATACCCGCTTTTCTAGTACTGAAACTACCACAAATAGGGGAACTGAAGATTATCTAATCATAGGCTATCGGGCAAGCGATAGCGGTACTAGGAGAAGTCATGTAAAAGCTGATTTTTCATCTCTTGCTGGTAAAACCATCCTAAGCGCAAAATTCTACCTTTATGGCTATAACATGATTGGTACTACTTCAGGTACTTGGTCTATGTATCGCTCAAAAAGAGATTGGGTAGAAACTGAAGCAACTTGGACAAGGTGGAAGGTTGGCTATAACTGGAGTACTGCTGGTGGTTATAGCACTACTGATAGTGAAACCGCTGCTGTAGAAGGTGCTATTTCTTCAGTGGCTTTTGCTGCTGCTGAAGGTGTGGGTTGGAAAGAGTTCACTTTGGATTTAACAAAATTCACAGAAATGACTAATGGAACTTTTACTAACAATGGATTTATTTTTAAAACGAATTCTGAATCGGGGGACAACTGGAATTATTTCTACTCAAGAGAGAAAGCGGGTTATGAACCCTATTTTCTTGTTGAGTTTGTCGATAACCTAACCCCGCTTTGGTTTATGTAAAAAAGGAGGCAAAATGAAAAAAGGAACAACTATCTTTCTTCACTCAGATGAACAATACAGAGCTGCAATCAAAGATTCACATGGAAATTTATCTTTAGTTGCAAGAAGGCTAGGTATTGATAGAAATTCAGTTGCAGCGAAGATGAAAAATCACCCGGAACTAATGGAATTGGTAAATTCTGAAAGAGATACATTCATTGATTTGGCTGAAGATAGGCTTCATTCATGTGTGGAAAAGAACAGTTTACCCGCCATTATGTTTACCTTAAAAACAATTGGTAAGGCTAGGGGTTGGGGTGAATCACAAGAAATCATCTTATCAAAAGGACAGGATGAAAGAGAATTTGATATTTCAGTACTAACTGAAGAAGAGAGGGTGAAACTTGATGAACTCACAGCTAAAATATATAAACCCCTACTTATTGAAGAAGAAACAAGCGAATCTTAGTTTTTATGAATTCGTAAAACAAGCTTGGCATGTTGTCGAACCATCAACTGAGTATGTGGATGGTTGGCATATCAAAGCAATTTGTTCATACATTGAACATTGTGTTAAGGGGGATATTCGAAACTTAATAATCAATATCCCCCCTAGACACATGAAATCCTTATTGGTGAATGTTTTCTTTCCGGCTTGGGTTTGGTCTAATGACCCCCACAAGAAATTTATCTTTACAAGTTATGGGGAAGATTTAGCAATCAGGGATTCAGTAGCATGTAGAAAATTAATTACTTCCGAATGGTATCAATCCAATTGGAATGTTGAGTTAAGGAGAGACCAAAATCAAAAAGGCAGTTTCGAGAACTTGCAAGGTGGCTATAGAAAGTCATTTGGTTTTGGTGGGGGTATTGTTGGTGAAGGTGGGGATTTCATTTGTGTGGATGACCCGCTTAAACCGGATGACGCTCAATCTGACACAATCAGAAATGGGGTTAATGCAACTTATGACAATACAATTTCAACCCGGTTGAATAACCCCAAAACAGGGGTAAAGATAATCATCATGCAAAGGCTTCATCAGGATGACTTATCAGGTCATCTTTTAGCGGGTAAAGAACATTATGAACATCTTTGCTTGCCCGCTGAATACGAGGGGGTTAGATTTCAATCAACTATTGGATTTGTTGACCCCCGAACTGAGATGGGTGAACTTCTTTGGGGTGAAAGATTTGGTAAAGCAGAAATTCAATCGATGAAGAATACGCTTAGTGAATTAGGTATTGCAGGTCAACTGCAACAAAGACCTTCCACAATAGCGGGTAACATCTTTAAAAAAGAGTGGTTTCTTTCTAGGGTTGAGAATACAGATATTATTGGCAGATGGATTAGTGCTGATACTTCACAATCAATCAAGGCAACAGCCGACCCTAACGCAATCATAGTAGGTGAACTAAGAAGCGATTATAGGTTATTCATTAGGGATGTTTCCAACAAGAAACTTGAGTTTACAGAACTTCAGGCTGAAGTTGAAAGGTTGGCTGAAAAGTATAAATACAATTTGAAAGGAATCATTATTGAATCTAAATCAAGTGGTATTAGCTTGCAACAATCAATTATGAGAACTTCCCCCGAATGGATGAGAAATCTAATAGTTCCTTACAACCCAACAGGGGATAAGGTTCAACGCTTTTATCAAGCTGCTATTTGGTGTGAAAAAGATTGTGTGTATTTACCCCCGCCAACTGAAACCTATTCTTGGCTATTCGACTTTGAAAAGGAATTGTTTACAGTTCCCAACAGCAAACATGATGACCAAATAGATTCGTTTTCCCAATTAATTACATATCTTGAACTTTATTTGGATGAAGGTTTAAGGTATAGAAATGGAGTTAAACAATAATGAGCAATGATGATAAAAATTACGAATTATCACAAAAGCACTTATACAGGAAACTAAGCAGGCTGTATGAAAATAATGGATATTATGAAAGGAATAACCTTTTATCTTTACCTAGAACCACTAGGGGATATTCAGCATACAGCCGATATGTAAAACCCTTGCGAACTGTTGTTAATCGCTCGGTTGAATTCTACGCTTCAAAGATTTCAGTACCTATGCAAGTAAGTACAAAAAATCAAAGTGTGCAAGATGCAATTGAACAAGTTCTTACTTGGTCAAACTTTTCTGCCACTAAACCAGTTGCTTTAAGGGAAATGGCGCTTTATGGCAACCTATTCTGGAAAGTTATCAGTGATGGTACTAAGGTTTACTTTGAAACCATTGACCCGAATTATGTTTCTGATTTATCAGTAAACAGCAGGGGTTATCTACAAAGTATTCGAATTGATATTCCACAAACAGATGAGTTTGGCAGAAATGTTACCTATACTGAGTTTTGGAATAAAGAATATTTTGCCACTTGGGTTCATACGATGGGGGAAAATGCCCCGCTTGATACTTTGGGAGACCCCCGCACTTCAGGATGGATTGCAGAATTAGGAATAGATTTTATTCCGATTGTGCAAGTCAAATTCAAAGATATTGGTAAGGAATGGGGTGTTGGCTCTGTATTCCATTGTTTAGATAAGATTGATGAAGCAAATAAAGAAGCATCACGACTAAGCGATTTAATTTTCAGATATAACAAAAACACAACCATTGTTTCAGCAAATGATAAAGATGCAAATGGTAGACCGATGCCCGCCCCAAAAGTTGATGAAGGAACTGACATTTTCGAAAAGCAAGAAGATTCTATCCTTTACCTAAATGGGTTGGCAAAAGTTGAATCACTTATACCTAATATTAATTATGATGCTGCTCTCAAAATTCTTGATGCAATGATGGAAGAGCTTTATGAAGATTTACCTGAATTGAGATACTATGTTCAAAAGGATGGAAATATCTCAGGTAGAGCAATTAGGTTATCTCTCTCAGGTGCAGTTGATAGGGCTGAAGAGGCTAAGAA
>Ga0209373_10002793_pt1 | contig 16880 bp, 17 predicted proteins | sample Higcelweek5metaG_FD_187173 | JGI IMG/M metagenome (GOLD analysis project Ga0209373, IMG submission 187173) | Freshwater pond sediment microbial communities from the University of Edinburgh, under environmental carbon perturbations - High... | ecosystem: Environmental > Aquatic > Freshwater >... | reverse complement strand
TTTTCTCCGTCATTCTGTTTCCGTTGCTGCTGCCGGTGCTGCTGGGCGGCATCCGCATCTTCGCCGGGTGCTTCTCCGGCGAGCCGGCAATGGACCAGGCTTTGTGGTCCGGAATCATCGTGGCTTTCGACGCCGTGTTCACCGCCGCCGGAGCCTTTTTATTCCCGTTTTTGTATACGGGAGAGGAATAGCGGCGCCAACGCCGTCTTGGGAGCACGCGCATGCCGATCCGTTTTCTTGCCGCTTTGAGCGTCCTCGCCTTGGCCGTGGGCCAGTGGTTCATCTGGAGCTACGCGCCCCTGGAGGAAACCATGGGCGTAGTGCAGAAGATCTTCTACATCCACATGCCGCTGGCCTGGTGGAGCCTTGTGAGCTTCTTCGTGGTGTTCTGCGCCAGCGTGCGCCATTTGCTGAAGCGTGACGCTGGCTCGGACATACTGGCCGGTGCCGCGGCCGAGATAGGCGTGCTCATGAGCGGGCTGGCCCTCGTGTCCGGCTCCATTTGGGGCCGCGCGGCCTGGAACGTGTGGTGGACCTGGGACCCCCGGCTCACCACAACGCTCATCATGTGGTTTGTGTACGCGGGCTACCTGGTGCTGCGCGGTTCGGACATGGGCGGCGAGCGGCGGGCGCTGGTCTGCGCCGTGCTCGGCGTGGTGGCCTTTCTCGACGTGCCCCTGGTGTTCTACTCCGCGCGCATTTGGCGCAGCGTGCATCCGGCGGTTTTGGCCAGCCAGGGCGGCGGCCTGGAGCCGGAGATGTGGCACACCGTGCTGGTGAATCTGGCGGCCTTCGGCTGCCTGTGGCTGACCCTGCTTTTGGCGCGCCAGCGCATTGGCCGCGCCGAGGAGCGCGCCCGGGCGCTCATGCTCTCGCGCTAGGCGGAAGGGAGAGACGTATGAACGGTTATGTGCTTGCGGCCAACGCCGCCGTGTGGATTTTTCTGGCGGCCTATGCCGCCGCCCTGGTCCTGCGCGGCCGGTCCATATCCAAGAGACTGAAACAACTGGAGATGCTCCGTGACTGATACGACGAACGCAAGCGCGCCCCTTCTTGGCGGCGGGCAAAAGATCATTGTGGCTGCCCTGGTGGGCGCGGTGCTGGTCATGTTTGTAGGCTCCTTCCTCTACCGCATGCAGGGCAAGGGCCTGACCGTGCAGGTGCAGCAGGAGCGCGGCGGCATGGGCGGCATGGGCGAGGGCATGGGCGGCGCTGGCGGGCCCATGGGCGCCATGGGCGGCGTGGACATGAACCAGCTGCGCGAGCTGATGGCCAAGATGCAGGCGAATCCCAACGATCCGCAGGTGCTGCTGGAGCTCGCCAACACCTTTATGATGATGCAGGCCTGGGACAAGTCCCTTGATCTTGTCACGACGGCGGTCAAGGTCGCGCCGGACAACATCGAGGCCCACAAGGCCATGGGCATGGTGCGCTTTGAGCGCAAGGAGTACGATCTGGCGAAGAAGTCCTTCGACACCGTGCTCAAGATGAATCCGGACGACGTGCTGGGACATTACAATATGGGCATTCTGCTCAAGCATTACCTGAAAAAGCCGGCCGAGGGCGACCAGCACTTCCGTCGCGTGGTGCAGCTGAACCCCAAGGACCCGGATGTTTTGAAGGGCGCGCAGGAAGAGCTTGCCGTGCCCCCGGTCAAATAGCCCGGAATTTGCGGCAAACGAAGGCGTATTGACAAAGATGGATATTCCACTAAAATAGCCGCCTTCAAGGTGAAAAAGGCTGCGGGGCTGGGGCTTCGTGGCCGCGCGGCATATCAGGATTTCTTGGCTGACTGAACTTTTTTTCGAGGAGTTGGGACATGAAGTCGAGATGGATCATGACTATTCTTGGTGTGGCCATGGCCGGTCTCCTGGTCGTTGGCTGCGGAGAGAAAAAGGACGAGAAGAAGGCCGAGGCCAACGCCACCGCTGCCGCTCCCAAAACCCTGGTGCTCGGCGTTGCAGGCGCGCACTCGGGCGACCTCGCCTCTTACGGCCTGCCCACCCTGAACGCTGCCAAGCTGGTGGCCAAGGAACTGAACGCCAAGGGCGGCGTGAACGGCATGCAGGTTGAAGTCATGCCCATGGACGACCAGTGCAAGCCCGAGCTGGCCACCAACGCGGCCACCAAGCTCGTGAGCGAGAAGGTCAGCATCGTCCTCGGTCACATCTGCTCCGGCGCCACCAAGGCCGCCCTGCCCATTTACAAGGACGCCAAGGTCATCGTCATGACCCCCTCGGCCACCAGCACCGAGCTGACCCAGAGCGGCAACTACCCCAACTTTTTCCGCACCATTTCCTATGACCTGATCCAGGGCAAGGCCGCGGCCGAATTCGCCGTGAGCGAGCTCAAGGTCAAGAAGGTCGCGGTCATCCACGACAAGGGCGACTACGGCAAGGGCTTCGCCGAAAGCGCCAAGAAGGCCCTTGAGGACGGCAAGTCCGCCAAGGTCGTCATGTTCGAAGGCATCACCCCCGGCGGCGTGGACTATTCCGCCGTCGTGCAGAAGATCAAGTCCACCGGCGCCGACTGCGTGCTCTTCGGCGGCTACCACCCCGAAGCCAGCAAGATCGTGAGCCAGATGCACAAGAAGGGCCTCAAGATCGCCTTCGTTTCCGACGACGGCGTGAAGGACGAGACCTTCATCAAGACCGCCGGCGCCGACGCCGAGGGCGTGTACGCCACCGGTCCCCAGATTCTGGCCGACAACGAGGTCTACAAGAAGGCCGCCGCTGACCACGAGAAGGAATTCGGCGCCAAGCCGGGCGCGTTCTTCCCCCAGGCCTACGCCGCTGCCCAGGCTCTGCTGAACGCCGTGCAGAAGGCCGGCAGCACCGACTACGACAAGGTCGTGGCCGCCCTGCACAACGAGCTCATCGACACCCCGGTGGGCAAGATCAAGTTCGACGCCAAGGGCGACGCCGAGGGCGTGAGCTTCTCCGTCTACCAGGTGAAGAACGGCAAGTACGAACTGGTGAAGTAGCCTCCGCCGCCCGTTGAGCGGGCAGGCGATCAACGTGCCAGGGGGCGGGGGCGGTTCAAGCGCCCGTCCCCTGGTTCTGTAAGCGACAGGCCGCAGCGGGGGCCAACTTCCGCGCGGTGGGACGAATCTATGGAATATTTCCTTCAGCTATTTTTCAGCGGCCTCTCCAAAGGCAGCGTGTACGCCCTCATCGCCCTGGGCTACACCATGGTCTACGGCATCATCGAACTCATCAACTTCGCCCACGGCGAGATCTACATGATCGGCGCCTTCATGGGGCTCATCGTGGCCGGGGTGCTCACGGCCATGGGCTGGCCGGCTCTGTCCATCCTGGCCATCGCCCTGGTGATTTCGGTGCTGTACTCCGCGGCCTACGGCTACACGGTGGAGAAGATCGCCTACAAGCCCCTGCGCGGCGCGCCGCGGCTGGCCCCGCTCATTTCCGCCATCGGCATGTCCATTCTGCTGCAGAACTACATCATGCTCGCGCAGACCCCGGACTTCCTGCCCTTCCCGCGCCTCATCCCCGACCTTGAGTTCATGGAGCAGTACCAGAGCTTCCTGGGCACCAGCGACCTGTTCATCGTCGTCACCTCGCTGGTGGTCATGATCGCGCTCACGCTCTTCATCAAGTTCACCCGCATGGGCAAGGCCATGCGCGCCACCGCGCAGAACCGCAAAATGGCCATGCTCGTCGGCGTCAACGTTGACCAGGTCATCTCCATGACCTTCATCATCGGTTCGGGTTTGGCGGCAGTGGGCGGCGTGCTCATCGCCTCGCACATCGGGCAGATAAATTTCTACATCGGCTTCATCGCCGGCATCAAGGCCTTCACCGCCGCGGTGCTGGGCGGCATCGGCAGCATTCCCGGCGCGGTGCTGGGCGGCCTTGTTCTCGGCTGGACCGAAAGCTTCGCCACGGGCTACGTCTCGAGCGACTACGAGGACGTGTTCGCCTTCTGCCTGCTGGTGCTTATCTTGATCTTCCGCCCCGCGGGCCTCTTGGGCAAGCAGCGGGCACAGAAGGTGTAGCGTCATGGCCGCAGAAAATTTCGCCACGAACTTGAAGAAGTCCGCCATCGCCGCGCTGTGGCTGGCGTTTTTGACCCTTCCCATCATGGTCATCCGCGTGGACACGGTGGAAAAGACCGTGACCTGGCGCTGGATGCACCTGGTGTACATGCTGGGCGGCAGCTTCGTGCTCGCCATCATCTGGCACTTCATGATGGACCGCCGCGACCGCGGCGCGGCCATCCGCGAGGCCGACGGCGGCGGGACCGAGTCGGCCCTGAGCCGCTTTGTGAACAACCCGCGCGTGGTCAAGCCGCTTTTGGCCTTTGGCTTCATCGTGGCGGCGGGGTTCCCCTGGGTGTTCTCCATGTACCAGACGAACATCCTCATCAGCGCGCTCATTTACGTCGTGCTGGGCCTGGGGCTCAACATCACCGTGGGCCTGGCCGGCCTGCTCGACCTGGGCTACGTGGCCTTCTACGCCGTGGGCGCCTACGCCTACGCGCTTTTGAACTACCACTTCCACCTGGGCTTTTGGACCGTGCTGCCCCTGGCCGCCATCATGGGCGCGTTCTTCGGCATTCTGCTGGGCTTTCCGGTGCTGCGCCTGCGCGGCGACTATCTGGCCATCGTCACTCTCGGCTTCGGCCAGATCGTGAAGCTTGTGCTGGAGAACTGGAACGCCTTCTCCTTCGGTCCCAGCGGCATCTCGAACATCTCGCGGCCCGGGCTTTTCGGCATCACCTACTCGGTGGACCAGGCCACGACGTACATCTACTACATCATGCTCGGCCTGGTGCTTTTGGCCATCGTCGTCACGGCCCGGCTCAAGGATTCGCGCATCGGCCGTGCCTGGCTGGCCCTGCGCGAGGACGAGATAGCTTGCCAGGCCATGGGCATAGACAACACCAAGGCCAAGCTCATGGCCTTCAGCCTGGGCGCCACGCTGGCCGCGGTCATGGGCGCGGTGTTCGCCGCCAAGACCACTTTCATCAATCCGGCCAGCTTCACCTTCATGGAGTCGGCCATGATCCTGGCCATCGTGGTGCTGGGCGGCATGGGCTCGGTGGTGGGCGTCATGCTCGGCGCTTTCCTGCTCATCCTGCTGCCCGAGTACATGCGCGCCTTCTCCGAGTACCGCATGCTCATCTTCGGGGCCACCATGATCGTGGTCATGGTCTTCCGTCCGCAGGGGCTCATCAAGGCGCGGCGCAAGGTGTACAAGATCAATACGGAAGCAGCGTAATGGAACACAACAAGAACGCGGTCCTCGCTGTCCGCAACGTCAGCATGAATTTCGGTGGTTTGCGCGCCCTTTCCGACGTGGACCTGGAGGTGCGCAAGGGCGAAGTCGTGGCGCTCATCGGCCCCAACGGGGCGGGCAAGACCACCTTCTTCAACTGCATCACCGGCATCTACACCCCGACCGACGGCGAAGTGGTGGCTGTGCTGCGCGACGGCAAGGAGAAGCGCATCAACGGCATGCGCACCAACCACGTCTGCGAGCTGGGCATGGCCCGCACCTTCCAGAACATCCGCCTCTTTCCCAGCATGACGGCCCTTGAAAACGTCATGATCGGCCGCCACTGCCGCACCAAGCAGGGCATTCTGGGCGCGGTTCTGCGCTGGCCCAAGGCCCGGCGCGAGGAGCAGGACGTGGTGGACAAGAGCTACCAGCTCTTGAAAAAGGTCGGGCTTGAGAGCGTGGCCAACGAGTACGCGCGCAACCTGCCCTACGGCGCGCAGCGCCGGCTCGAAATAGCCCGGGCGCTCGCCACCGAGCCCTTCCTGCTCCTGCTCGACGAGCCCGCCGCGGGCATGAACCCGCAGGAGACCCTGGAGCTCAAGGAGATGGTCATCCGCATCCGCGAGGAGTTCCAGGTTTCCGTGCTGCTCATCGAGCACGACATGAAAATGGTCATGAGCCTGTCGGACCGCATCTACGTGATGGAGTACGGCCGCGTCATCTCAACCGGGACCCCGGCGGAGGTCAGCGCCGACCCGCAGGTCATCCGGGCTTACCTGGGCGAGGAAAGCGATGCTTGAGCTTAAGAACATCGACACATACTACGGCAACATCCAGGCCCTGCGCGGCGTCAGCATCAAGATCGGCGAGGGCGAGATCATCACGCTCATCGGCGCCAACGGCGCGGGCAAAAGCACCACGCTCATGACCATTTGCGGCGTCGTGCCGGCCCGCCGCGGCGAGGTGCTCTTCGAGGGCAAGCCCATCGGCGCCATGTCGCCGGACAAGATCGTGCGCATGGGCATTTGCCAGGTGCCCGAGGGCCGGCTCATCTTCCCCGACCTGACCGTGCAGGAGAACCTGGACATGGGCGCGTTTCTGCGCTCCGACAAAGAGGGCATTGCCCGCGACCTGGACCAGGTGTTCGGCTTGTTCCCCATTTTGCTGGAGCGGCGCAAACAGCTCGGCGGCACCCTTTCCGGCGGCGAGCAGCAGATGCTCGCCATCAGCCGCGCGCTCATGGCCCGGCCCAAGGTGCTGCTCCTCGACGAGCCCTCCCTGGGACTCGCCCCGCTCATCATCCGGCAGATTTTCGACATCATCAAGCAGATCAACCGCGAGAGCAACACCACCATCTTCCTGGTGGAGCAGAACGCCAACCAGGCGCTCAAGGTGGCGCACCGCGGCTATGTCATGGAGAACGGGCGCATCACCCTCGAGGACTCCTGCGACAAGCTGCTTGCCAACGATGCAGTGAAAAAGGCATACCTGGGCCTGTGATCAGGCCCGATTTCCATAGCAATCAGAACACGAAACGGGCCGCGTGGCCGTCGGGAGGATAAAGATGCAGGACAAGATCATCGGTAAGGCGCTCACCTTTGACGACGTGCTGCTCGTTCCGGCTTATTCCGAGGTGCTGCCCGACAGCGTGGACGTCTCCACCCAGCTGACGCCCGAAATCCGCCTCAACATTCCCCTGCTGTCCGCCGCCATGGACACCGTCACCGAGGCGCGCATGGCCATCAGCATGGCGCGCACCGGCGGCGTCGGCGTCATCCACAAGAACATGAGCATCCGCGACCAGGTGCGCGAGGTGGACAAGGTCAAGAAGTCCGAGTCCGGCATGATCCACGACCCCGTGACCGTGCACCCGGACGACAACGTGGGCAAGGTGCTGGCGCTCATGACCGAGTTCCGCATCTCCGGTTTGCCGGTCGTCCGCGGCGACAAGCTCGTGGGCATCGTCACCAACCGCGACGTGCGCTTCGTCACCGACAACAACACGCCCGTGTCCGAGGTCATGACCAGCCGCAACCTCATCACCGTGCCCGAGGGCATCAGCGACGAGGAAGCCAAGCGCCAGCTGCACCAGAACCGCATCGAGAAGCTGCTGGTGGTGGACGACGAGAACCAGCTCAAGGGTCTCATCACCATCAAGGACATCGAGAAGGTCAAAAAATACCCCAACGCCTGCAAGGACGACAAGGGCCGCCTGCGCGTGGGCGCGGCCGTGGGCGTGGGCCAGGACGGCATCTCCCGCGCCGAGGCGCTTTTGCGCGCCGGGGTCGACTTCCTCGTGCTCGATTCCGCCCACGGGCATTCGCGCAATATTTTGAACGCCTGCCGCGCCCTGCGCGACGCCTTCCCCGACGCCCAGATCATCGGCGGCAACGTGGCCACCTACGAGGGCGCCAAGGCCCTCATCGAATCCGGCGTCGATACGGTCAAGGTGGGCATCGGACCCGGCTCCATCTGCACCACGCGCATCGTGGCTGGCGTCGGCGTGCCGCAGATCACCGCCATCATCGAGGCGGGCCGCGCCTGCCGCGAAGCGGGCAAGTGCATCATCGCCGACGGCGGCATCAAGTTCTCCGGCGACGTGGTCAAGGCCCTGGCCGCCGGCGCCAACACCTGCATGATGGGCTCGCTGTTCGCCGGAACCGAGGAAAGCCCCGGCGAAACCATTTTGTACCAGGGCCGCACCTATAAGATCTACCGCGGCATGGGCTCCATCGACGCCATGAACGCTGGCAGCTCCGACCGCTACTTCCAGGACAAGAGCAAGAAGCTCGTGCCCGAGGGCATCGTGGGCCGCGTGCCCTTCCGCGGCCAGGTGACCGAGAGCATCCACCAGCTTGTGGGCGGCCTGCGCTCCGGCATGGGCTACCTGGGCTGCGCCACCATCGACGAGCTGGGCGAAAAGGCCCGCTTCATGGAGATCAGCGCCGCCGGACTGCGCGAGAGCCACGTCCACGACGTCATCATCACCAAAGAATCCCCCAACTACCGCGTCGAGTCCTAAGGGACGGCGTAAAGGGTCGCACCATGCAGCACCAAGACAAGGTCATCATCATCGACTTCGGGTCCCAGGTCACCCAGCTCATCGCGCGGCGCATCCGCGAGGCCGGGGTGTACTCCGAGATCCACCCCTGCACCAGCGATCCCGCCGCCATCAAGGCCATGAACCCCAAGGCCCTTGTGCTTTCCGGCGGACCCTCCAGCGTGCACGATGAAGGCGCGCCCCCGCTGCCCAAGGAATACCTCACCTGGGGCCTGCCCATCCTCGGCATCTGCTACGGCATGCAGGTTTTGGCGCACACCCTCGATGGCGAAGTCACCCGGTCCAAGGACCGCGAGTACGGCCGCGCCGAGTTCGAGGCCGTGGGCGAGAATCCGCTCTTCGCCGGGATTGTCGGCAAAGAGAAGCTCACCGTGTGGATGAGCCACGGCGACAACGTGGGCACGCTGCCCACGGGTTTCACGCGCATCGGCAAGACCGGCAGCCTGGAAAACGCCGCCATGTGCGACCCGGCGCGGAAAATCTACGCCGTGCAGTTCCACCCCGAGGTTGCCCACACGGACCAGGGCGAGCGCATCATCTCAAACTTCCTGTTCAAAATCGCCGGGCTCAAGCCGGGCTGGACCATGACCTCCTTCGTGGAGTCGTCCATCAAGACCATGAGCGCCCAGGTGGGCGAGGGCAAGGTGGTCCTCGGCCTCTCCGGCGGCATCGACTCCACCGTGGCCGCTGTGCTGCTGCACCGCGCCATAGGCAAGCGCCTGTACTGCATCTTTGTGGACAACGGCCTGCTGCGCATGGGCGAGCGCGAGGAAGTCATCGGCTTTTTGGAGGAGCACTTCGACCTGAACGTGAAGTGCGTCGACGCCCGCCGCGAGTTCCTCGACAAGCTCAAGGGCGTGGAAGACCCGGAGCAGAAGCGCAAGATCATCGGCTACACCTTCATCGAGGTCTTCGACCGCGAAGCCAAGGCCATTGAGGGCGTGGAGTTTTTGGCCCAGGGCACCCTGTACCCCGATGTCATCGAGTCCATCTCCTTCAAGGGCCCCAGCGCGGTCATCAAGAGCCACCACAACGTGGGCGGCCTGCCCGAGAAGATGAACCTGAAGCTCGTGGAGCCCCTGCGCGAGCTGTTCAAGGACGAGGTGCGCAAGGTGGCGGCGGAGCTCGGCATGCCCGAGAACATCATTTGGCGGCACCCCTTCCCGGGGCCTGGCCTGGCCATCCGCGTCATCGGCGAAATCACCGACTCCCGCTTGGAGATTCTGCGCCAGGCGGACAAAATCGTGCAGCAGGAGCTCATCGCCAGCGACTGGTACCGCAAGGTCTGGCAGGGCTTCGCCGTTCTGCTGCCGCTCAAGACCGTGGGCGTCATGGGCGACGACCGCACCTACGAGCATGTCATCGCCCTGCGCATCGTGGACAGCATCGACGCCATGACGGCGGACTGGTCGCGCCTGCCCTCGGAGATCCTGGCGCGCATGTCGAGCCGCATCATCAACGAGGTGAAGGGCGTGAACCGCGTGGTCCTCGACATCTCCTCCAAGCCGCCCAGCACCATCGAATGGGAATAAGCGAGAGGGCAGGAGCCCGTAAGGACTAGCAGACCCGCCCGCACCGCATAAGATTCAGGAAGGCGTATGTTCGGAACCGGAGAAATGCTCATCATCGCCCTTGTGGCGATCATTGTGGTGGACCCCAAAAAATTGCCGGACCTCATGAAGGGGCTGGGCAAGGCCATTGGCGAGTTCAAGCAGATGAGCGGCGAGTTCAAGCGCACCATAGAGCGCGAGACGGAAGCGGCCGATTTCGAGAAGCGCAAGGCCGAGGCGCACGAGAAGCTGTACGGCGAAAAGGCGGAAGGCCAAGGCGGAGCGCAGCCCGGCACGCCGGACGGTCCGCCAGACGGCACGCCTTCTGGCACGCCTGGGGGCACGCCCGCCGGAGAGCATGCGCCGGAGGCCGAGCGCGAGCTGCAGCCCGAGGAATACCCGCAGCAGCCGCCGGTGGAGCGCGCCGAGCCCGTTGCCGGGTCCGCCAACGAGGGCGGCCTGACGCCTTTTGACACGACCGTTGAAGCGCCCGCAGAAGCCTCGCACGCGATGGAAGCGCCCGCAGTTGAAGCGCCCGCAGTTGAAGCGCCTGCTGCTCCCGCCGCGCAAGCGCCTGCCGCGCCCATTGCCGAAGCTCCTGCCGAGGCTCCCGTTGCCACTCCGGCTGCGGCTTCCACCGAAAGCCCGGCCGAATCCGCCAGCGAAGCCGCCCCCGCGCCGCTGACCGTGGAGACCGCCAACGCCCCGGCTGCCAGCGCCATGCTTGCGGCCGAAGCGCATGCCGAATCCACAGACCTCCACCCTGAAGCGCCTGCCGCATCCGCGAGCGAAGCCGCGCCCGTCGGGGAAACTCCGGCCGCCGCCGCAGAAACGCCGACGGACGAAGCGCAGAGCGCGTCAACAGACACGCCCGCCGCCGCGTCCGGCGATGTTCCGGCCGTTGCCGAGAGCGTCCTGCCTGCCGCGCCTGCCGAATCCGTTGACGAAGCCGCCGCTCCGGCCGTTGCCCAGGAGGCCGCCGCACCGGCGGTGTCCGAGCCTGCGCAAGCGCCTGTGCTGGGCGGAGCCGGAGGCGAGACGCCTCCTCCACCTCCTCCCGCGGGCGACGATGCCGTGGGCGAGGGCTTTTCCGGCCGTATGAGCCTCTTCGGCCATCTGCAGGACCTGCGCAAGCGGCTCACCCGCAGCGCCATCGCCATGGTCATCGGCTTTCTGGGCTGCTACGCCTTTGCCGGGCAGATGCTCAAGCTGCTCATGCAGCCCATGCTGAACGCCCTCAAGCAGAGCCACTTCATCTACACGCTGCCCACCGAGGCCTTTTTCACGGAGATGAAGGTCGCCTTCGTTGCGGGCATTTTCGCCTCCAGCCCGTACATCTTCTACCAGATCTTCCAGTTCGTGGCGCCGGGGCTGTACTCCCATGAGCGCCGCTGGATCGTGCCCATCGCCTTCTTCTCGGCCCTGTGCTTCACCGTGGGCGCGCTGTTCGGCTACTTCGTGGTGTTCCCCTTCGGGTTTGAGTTCTTCGCCAGCTACGCCAGCGACAGCTTGATGTTCACGCCCAAATTGGACGAGTACCTCGACTTCGTGCTGAAGCTGCTCTTCGCCTTCGGCATCGTGTTCGAGCTGCCGCTGTTCCTGTTCTTCCTGGCCCGGCTCGGCATCATCAGCCACGTGGGTCTGCGCAAGAAGCGCAAGTACGCGGTCCTGGCGTCGTTCGTCTTGGCCGCGGCGCTTACCCCGCCGGACGCCGTCAGCCAGACCATGATGGCTGTGCCGCTGTGCATCCTGTATGAGGTGGGCATCTGGCTGGCGTATTTCTTCGGCAAAAAGAAGAAGCCCGCGCCGGAGGAAACCGCGCCGGAGCAGACCGCCTGATAGGGGGCGGCATCACCGGCGCTTGACGGAACAGTTGACAATGCCGGGCGCCTCTGGGCATGGAAAGTAAGCTTCAGGCTTTTTCGCCAACAAACGATGCTGGTTGGCGATGGAAAAACGACGCAGGGAGGAGCATGGTGGGCAAGCGCGCAGCGACCCTGAAACGGGCCACGAAAGAAACCGACATCCGTGTTGAGCTTTGCCTGGAGGGCGCGGGAAAGTGCGCCATCGCCACGGGCATGGGCTTTGCCGACCACATGCTCACCCTCATGACCTTCTGGGCCGGGTTCGACCTCACGCTCTCCTGCAAGGGCGACCTTGAGGTGGACGCCCACCACAGCCTGGAGGACATCGGCCTGTGCCTGGGCCAGGCCCTTGCCGAGGCCCTGGGCGACAAGGCGGGCATTGCCCGCGTGGCCAACGCCAAGGTGCCCATGGACGAGGCCCTGGCCGAAGTGGTCGTGGACCTTTCCGGCCGGCCCTATCTGGTCTATGCCGACGACCTTCTGCCCGCGGTCATCGCCGGGGAGGAGAAGGACGTTTGGCGCGAATTCTTCAAGTCATTGGCGCAGCGGGCGGGCATGAACCTGCACATCCGCTTCGAGTACGGAAAAAATGGCCACCATCTGCTGGAGGCTGCCTTCAAGGCCCTGGGACTGGCGTTGCGCCAGGCCGTACAGGTGTGCCGTACGGGCGCAACCAGCACCAAGGGGAGTGTGGACTGATGCAACTGCGCAAGTCGCTTTCGATTCTTTCTGTTTTGGGTGTGCTGCTGAGCCTGGCCGCGTGCGGTCCCAAGCCCATTCCGCCGCAGCTGCGGCCCGTGGGCAGCATCGCCGTTGCGCCCTTCACCGCACCCAAATACAACTGGGAGCTCTTGGCCGGCTACCTGCCCGAGGAGGGCAAGGTGGTGAAGCCCGAAATTTTGCAGTCCCTGGACGGCGACCTGAGCCAGAGCGCCCGCGCCCACGGCGTCAGCCTCACCGGCACGCCCTCGGCCGTGCGCCAGTGCCAGGAGATCGTGACCTTCGAACGCTCCGGCAAGGCGCGCGAGTCCGCCTGGTCGTACTGGCTGGCCGTTGGCCGTTGCCTGCCCGCGGACTTCATCCTGGTGCCTCAGGTGCTGCGCTGGAAGGAGCTTGAGGGCGGCGGCAATCCGGCCTCCGTGGTCATGGACCTGTACCTCATCGACGTGAAGAACGAGCGCATGGTCTCCCGCTACCACTATGACGAGACCCAGAAGGCCCTGACCGACAACCTGCTCGACATCGGCAAGTTCGTGAAGCGCAAGGGCGAGTGGGTCAACGCCGACACCCTGGCCAAGGAGGGCATCGAGGCGGGTCTGCGGGAGATGGGTTTGTGATTCTATTCCCCGCCGTCGACATCAAGGACGGGCGCTGCGTGCGCCTGGAGCAAGGCAAGGCCGACGCCGTGACGGTGTTCGGCGACGACCCGGCGCAGAGCGCCCTTTCGTGGGTGCGCCTGGGCGCGCAGTGGCTGCACATCGTCGATCTCGACGGCGCGTTCAGCGGCCTGCCGCGCAACTTCGAGCTGGTCAAGCGCATCTGCTCCGAGGCCAGGATTCCCGTGCAGCTGGGCGGCGGCATCCGCGACATCGCCACGGCCAAGGCCTACGTCGAGGCCGGGGTGACCCGGCTCATCATCGGCACCATCGCCCTTGAGCAGCCAGAGCTCTTCGCCGAACTCTGCGCCGCGCTGCCGGGCAAGGTGGGCGTGAGCCTGGACGCCGTGAACGGCCAGCTTAAAAGCCGCGGCTGGGTGGCCGATGCGGGCATGACCGTGTCCGACGTGCTGCCGCGCATCGAGGCGGCGGGCGCAAGCTTCATCATCTACACCGACATCGCCCGCGACGGCATGCAGAGCGGCGTGAACCTGCCCGCGCTGACGGCCTTGTGCGAGGCCACCGCGCTGCCCGTTGTGGCGGCCGGCGGCGTCACCAACATGGACGACCTGAAGAACCTCGCCCCCCTGTGCGCAAAAGGCCTGCAAGGGGCCATCACGGGCCGGGCCATCTACACCGGCACCCTCGACTTCGCCGAGGGCCTGGCCTTCACCAAGGGGCTGCAGGCGGCGTAATTCAGCTTTTGTTTGAACCACGCTGCTGTATTATGTCTTAAACTCAAAGTGCTGTGATTTCAGCGCATTATTAGATAGTCTTCTAACACACCTTCGCATAGCTTGACGGCATATCGTATAACGACGCATCGTTGGCATAGAGGCATCCGTCATGAAGCACGACATTCTCAAAATTTTGGTGATGTCACTTCTGCTCGCTTTTATGCCGACGTCCTTGCGATCTGCTGCCATGGCCGCCGGTGATGATTCGTTCACGAGGTACGACAAGATCACATGCGAGGGCACGACAGTTTCTGTGGAGACGACTTGCCAGGAGGCCAATGGGGATGTCTTCTGTCCGTATCAAGCACTGACTTTTTGCAATGGACCGGAGGGCGTGAACAGGGCGTTTCGTTACACGTACAGGAAGGTCGAGGGATGGCAGGAGTTCGTGGCAGGAGTTGTTTGCGTAACGGACGCTGGTGGGAGCGGATACATCGTTTTAGAGAAGACGAATTACGGGAACTGCCATATTTGTGAGTGGATCGACGTGTTTACAAAGACGGGGAAATACGTTGGTTCATCCACCGGAATGTATGCGACGGACTTCAAACGCCAGCGACTGTCAAAGGCGAAACAGGATTCCATATACGAGGCCCTCGGGCATGGCAGCAGCATAGGTCCCGGCGAAATTAATATTACGCGGTGCAAATAAGACGATTGCGCGCATGTAACATCTTAGTAGACAAGTCTTTTGATTTTTCAACATAAGGCCGCACACTGTGGCAAACAAAAAGGGGGCCACGTAGCCCCCTTTGCTTTTGCTGATGCGACGCTCGCCGCGCGGCTTTATTTCTTCCGCTTGGGCTTCACGCTGCTGAAGCGCTTCACGTCGATGTTATACTTTTTGACCTTGTAGTTGATGATGCGGTAGCTGACGCGCAGATCGCGCGCGCTTTGCAGCATGTTGCCGCGCGTCTTCTTGAGGGAATCCACAAGCAGCTCCTGCTCGAACTTGGCCACGGCCTCGCCGAAGGACAGGTTGATGCCCGTGGCCGAGCTGTCCGCCGTCTGCAAGGTCGGCGGCAGGTGATAGGTGCGGATGACCTCTTCCTCGCAAATGAGCACGGCGCGCTCCACGCAGTTGCGCAGCTCGCGCACGTTGCCCGGCCAGTGGTACATGGACAGAAGTTCGATGGCCGGGGTGGAGATGCGCTTGATGTTCTTGCCGTACTCCTTGGAGAAGTCCTCCAAAAAGTGCTCGCACAGGGGCAGAATGTCCTCCCGGCGCTCCCGCAGGGCGGGAATGAACACGGGGAACACGTTGATGCGGTAGAACAGGTCCTCGCGGAAGCGGCCCTGGGTGAGCAGTTCCTCCAGCGGCTGGTGCGTGGCGCAGATGAGCCGCACGTCGACGGACAGGGTCTGCTCGCCGCCCACGCGCTGGATTTCCTTCTCCTGAATGGCGCGCAGCACCTTGGCCTGGGCGTCGAGGGAAAGCTCGCCGATCTCGTCGAGGAACAGCGTGCCGTTGTGCGCCACCTCGAACAGGCCGCGCTTGGTCTGCACCGCGCCGGTGAACGCGCCCTTCTGGTGGCCGAAGAGTTCGCTCTCCACCAGTTCGGAGGGCAGGGCGGCGCAGTTGAGCTTGATGAGCGGCTTGTCCGCCCGGGGGCTGCCGATGTGGATGGCCTCGGCCAAGAGCTCCTTGCCCGTGCCGGACTCGCCGCGCAAGAGCACCGTGGCGCGGCTGGGGGCCACCTGGCGCGCCTGGCGCAGCACCACGCGCATGCTTTTGCTGGCGGCGACGAAATCCTTGGGCGGCGCGGTGTCGAGCCCGGGATTGACCATGCCCTGCGCCATGAGGTGCTTGTGCAGGGCCATTTCTTCCTGCAGCTGGGCCACCTGGTTGGCGATGAGGTCGGCCACCACCTCCAGAAATTCGCGCTGCCGGTCCAGGTCCGCATCGGACATGAGGTGCAGGTCGGCGGAAAGGGCGCCCAGAATCTCGGCCACGCCGTGGCGGTTGATGACCACGGGCACGCAGACGAAGGCCGAGGTGGCGAGCTCCTCCGGGGAGCGGCCAAAGGCCTTGTTCAAGAACTCGGTGTTCTCCGAGAGCTTGGGGATGATGATGGCTTTGCCTGTCTCGTACACTTGGCCCACCACGCCCTTGCCGGGAGTGTACGTGGCGGGGATGGAGCGCGTGGGGCTGTGCGCCAGGGAGAGCCGCAGGCTCTCGGCCTCCGGGTCCATGATGGCCAGGAACACGCGCAAGTAGCCCATCTGCTTCGACAAGACCTTGAGCAGGCCGCCCAGGCTCTCCTCAAGGGGCGCGCCGGGAGAAAGCTCGCGCAGAATGCTGCGCAGCGCGGTCAGGCTGCCGTCGGGAGCGGAGGTGTGGGCCTCGGTTTTCGCCATGAAGGGGTCCTTGTGATCCTTTTTCGTTTGCCGGGGCTTACGCCGGACAGGCGGCGCCGAGCTCCAGCGCCTTCAGATTGATCTCCGCCACCTTGGGCTTCATGGTGGCGCGGATGGTGGCGGCGATGACGTCCTTGCCGAAGGGCAGGGCGCCCAGGGCGCACAGGGCGCCAAGAAGGGCGATGTTGCCGCTTTGCACCGCCCCGGCCTGAACGCCGAGGCTGCGCACGGGCAGGAAGCAGGCGCTGCCGCAGCGGGCCAGCACCTTGGCGCGGATCTCCTCCACAGTGGGGGCGGTTTCCTTGCCGGTGGCCACGGAAGGCGGGGGCATGGTCTCGCTGCTGGAGAGCACGATGCCGCCGCCGGACTTGAGGTAGGGCAGGGCGCGCAGGGTCTCCAGCGGCTCGAAGCCGAGCAGGATGTCGGCCTCGCCCAGGTCGATCTTGGGGCTCTTGTAGCCGATGAGCAGCGTGGACTCGACCACGCCGCCGCGCTGGGCCATGCCGTGGATTTCGCCGGAGGTGACGGGCAGGCCCACGGAAAGGGCCGCGCGGGCGAGCAGGGTGGTGGCGGTGAGGGTTCCCTGGCCGCCAACGCCGGTCATGAAGATGCGCAGCTTGGTGCTCATTTGGCGTCTCCCTTGCGGGCCTTGATGTTTTTGCAAATCTGCAGGCAGAGCATGCAGCCGGAACA
>Ga0209373_10002792_pt1 | contig 16881 bp, 12 predicted proteins | sample Higcelweek5metaG_FD_187173 | JGI IMG/M metagenome (GOLD analysis project Ga0209373, IMG submission 187173) | Freshwater pond sediment microbial communities from the University of Edinburgh, under environmental carbon perturbations - High... | ecosystem: Environmental > Aquatic > Freshwater >... | reverse complement strand
TAACAGGAGAATTAAAAGATTTAAAATTCTTCAACACCGCTATCGTAATAAACAACGTAAACATCTCTTGCGGGCTTCTTTAATTTGTGGTATTTATAACTTTGAATTGAGGTTTTAGAACAGGTCTAATTTAGATTTTATAGACATGTAGATGATTTATTGAATTTTAGTTTTGGATTAAACATACCATTATTCAGTAATTCAAAATTAGCTATTTATGGATTATCCACAGGTTCAAGTAAATCTGATAATTATTTGTATATATTAAGAATAGAAGAATAAAAGCCAAAAACGGATGAAGAATATTTCATCCGTTTTTTTATTAAAACAAAGGCGTAAATATACAATAAATGAGTTTAAATGTATTATGAGTTTATAATTACATATTATAAACTAGAAAAATTTTAATCAAAAGTTAAATTAAGTTCACCAAGTATTTCAAATAAAAATTTCAATAAGTCATATTAAATAAATAATAAATTTAACACATTTAATATATTATTAAATCTCACAATTTTAAATTAATTTATAATATAAACATTTATACAACCCCATTTTTTCGATAATAAGATTATTAATTCTAATATAATACATAAATAACGATTACATTTTTTCAAATTATTCCTTATTTCTAAACAATCTGTGAACTTTTAATTTTTTTTCACAAAAATATATCCAAACTCAAAAAAATATTGTATAATATAATTATATAATTATATGAAAGGATGATTTTTAAATGCACGCTAGTCCAAAACTAAGTAAAAAAATCAAAAACTCAATTTTAAGCGTAAGTCTTGCATTTTCAACATTAATTGCTTCTGCTCCATTGTCAAGTTTCCAATCGGTAACTGTAAATGCAGCTACAAGCGATAATTACGCAAAACTACTCCAACAATCTTTGTATCTATATGATGCAAACATGTGTGGAACTGGGGTAAATGAAAACAGCGATTTATCTTGGAGAAGTGACTGTCACACTTCCGACGAGGCTGATTTCGGTTATCACGATGCAGGTGACCATGTTAAATTTGGTCTTCCTCAAGGTTATTCTGCTTCCACTTTAGGTTGGGGATACTATGAATTTAAGGATTCTTATTCAGCTTTAGGTTTAACAGATCATTTTAAAACAGTTTCAGATTATTTTATCAAATTCTTTAAAGCTTCTACTATACTTGATGGTAGTGGTAACGTAACAAGATTTTGTTACCAAGTAGGAGAGGGTAATCCAGACCATGGATATTGGGGCCCACCAGAAGCTCAAACAGGCTCTAGAAAAGCTTTTTGGGTTACTTCAGGTGCAAGTGATATAGCTGCAGAATATGCTGCTGCTTTAGCTTTAAGTTACTTAAACTTTGGAAACGCTGAAGATTTAAAATATGCAAAAGCTCTTTATAAATTTGCGGCACAAGGAAATTCAGTTGCTAAAGATGGTGCTGCTCCTTTCTACACATCTGATTCATGTACAGATGAGTTGGCATGGGCTGCTGGTTGGTTACACATAGCTACAAAAGAACAAAACTATTTAAGTGACTTAAATAGTAAACTAGGCTATATAGGATGGATTCATAGTTGGAATAACGTTACTCTAGGTGCTGCAGCTGTTCAAGCTCATATTACAGGAGACTGGAGTAAAGTTACTGGCTATTTAAATAGCAATGTTACAAACAAAAGTGGATACTGGTTCCTTGACAAATGGGGTTCTGCTCGTTATAACACAACAGCTCAATTTGTAGCTTTGGCTGCAACAAAAAATTCTGGTACAAATTATTCAAGCTGGGCAAAAGGTCAAATGGATTATATTTTAGGTAATAATCCTTCAAATACATGTTTTGTTGTTGGATTTGCTTCAAACTCATCAAAATATCCTCATCATAGAGCTGCTTCTGGATACAAAAACTACGATGAATTAGGAAAAAATACAGGATTTAGTTCAAACAGCCACGTTTTAGTTGGTGCACTTGTTGGTGGACCTATAGATGCTGGCGGTACTTATACTGACTCAGTTCAGGATTATATAGCAAACGAAGTTGCTATAGATTATAATGCTGGATTTGTTGGTGCAGCGGCTGGTTTATATAGCGTATATAAAACTGGTTCTTTAGACACTAACATTCCTGGAACTAGAGGCAAATATACAGCTGGTTCTACAACAACTACCACTCCAACAACAACTACTCCATATAACCCAACAACAACTACTAGTACTACTAGAGTTACAAATACAACAACACCGCCTACATCTGGAAACGGTGTATATACACTTAATTTAGCTCAAGCTATTGATTATTCTTTACTTCCTGCTACTGATAAAATGATTGGTTGGGAATGGTCTGAATTTGGTATTCCTTCAACTGAAAAGGTTACAAAAGTTGAAGTTAACATTTCTACTACAAAGAGCACTATCGGAAAATGGCAAGGTGCATTTGGTTCTTCTACAACAGTTTCTCCTGATTATTGGACACAGTCTACAGATATGCAACAATCTATTTCAGGTACTTCTGGTACTATAACATGGGCTGTTGATGCTGCTACTGCAAACATTATTCAATATGGATACGGCGGAGAATTAAAATTTGGTATTTGGTGGATTGACTGCGGTACATTTACTATTGATTCAATCAAAGTTTATACAAACGGTTCTGGTTCAACAGTAACTACTACTCCACAGCAAGTAACTACTACTCCACAACAAATCACAACAAGACCAACAACTACCACTTCTTCATCAACTGGTGGCAACGGTGCTTACACACTTAAATTGGGTGAAGCTATTGATTATTCTTTACTTCCTGCTACTGATAAAATGATTGGTTGGGAATGGTCTGAATTTGGTATTCCTTCAACTGAAAAGGTTACAAAAGTTGAAGTTAACATTTCTACTACAAAGAGCACTATCGGAAAATGGCAAGGTGCATTTGGTTCTTCTACAACCGTTTCTCCTGATTACTGGACACAATCTACAGATATGCAACAATCTATTTCTGGTACTTCTGGTACTATAACATGGGCTGTTGATGCTGCTACTGCAAACATTATTCAATATGGATACGGCGGAGAATTAAAATTTGGTATTTGGTGGATCGACTGTGGTACATTTACTATTGATTCAATCAAAGTTTATACAAATGGATCTGGTTCAGTTACAACTACAACTCCAGTCGTTACAACTACAACAACTACAACAACTACTAGAGCAACTACAACAACTACACCTGCTCCTACAAAAATTTATGGTGACTTAACAGGTGACGGTAGAGTTAACAACGGTGACTTAGTAAGCATAAGCCAATACTTGGTAGGCGATATACAATTATCCTCTGCTGTTATGCTTTTAGCTGATGTTACAAACGATGGAAAAGTTGACGTAGCTGACTTGGCATTAATTAAACAATTATTAATGGGTGATTCAGTAGTTTTAGGACCTAGAAGATAATATAATATAATATTTAAAAATGAGTTGCTAAGCAACTCATTTTTTTGTTACTACTCAGCCATATTGTATAGGACAGAGATGTTTTACCGAACGTCCAGGGCGACCGGAAAGCCGGAAAGCATGGTTTACTCCGCAAGAGTCGAAACTCCTATAAAATCGTAAACCTTACATTTAGAGGTTTAATAATAACTATTTTTTTATTTTAATTTATTTTTTTAAAATTCTATATCCAAATAAATTAAAATATTGTATAATATAATCATATTAAATATGAAAGGATGGTTTTAAAATGAACACTAACCTAAAAAGGAGCAAAAAAATCAAACGCACAATTTTAAGCATAAGCCTTGCATTTTCCACATTAATTTCCTCTTCCCCATTATCGACATTCCAATCCTTAAATGTAAAAGCTGCAACAAATGATAACTATGCAAAACTACTCCAATACTCTTTGTATCTTTATGATGCAAATATGTGTGGAACTGGAGTAAACGAAAACAGCGACTTATCATGGAGAAATGACTGTCATACCTCTGACGAAGCAGATTTCGGTTTTCACGACGCGGGTGACCATGTTAAATTTGGTCTTCCTCAAGGTTATTCCGCTTCCACTTTAGGTTGGGGATACTATGAATTTAAGGATTCTTATTCAGCTTTAGGTTTGACAGATCATTTTAAAACTATTTCCGATTATTTCATGAAATATTTCAAGGCGTGTACACAACTTGACACCAGTGGAAACGTAGTAAAATTTTGCTATCAAATAGGCGAAGGTGGTGCCGGAGCAGATCATGGATATTGGGGCCCACCAGAAAAACAGACTGGTACTAGAAAAGCTTTTTGGGTTACTTCTGGTGCAAGTGATATAGCCGCAGAATATGCCGCTGCTTTAGCTTTAAGTTACTTAAACTTTGGAAACGATGAAGATTTAAAATATGCAAAAGCTCTTTATAAATTTGCAGCACAAGGAAACTCTGTAGCTACAACTGGCACTACTCCTTTCTATACATCTGGAGGATGTGCAGATGATTTAGCATGGGCAGCCGGATGGCTCCACTTAGCCACAAAAGAACAGAGCTATTTAAGTGATTTAAACTCTAAGCTAGGTTATTTAGGTTGGATGCATTGCTGGGATAATGTTACTGTAGGTGCAGCTTCTGTTCAAGCTTATATTACAGGTGACTGGAGTAAAGTAAATAACTATCTGAACAGTTTGACAAGTAAAAGTGGATATTTATTCATGGATAAATGGGGTTCTGCTCGATATAATACTGCAGCACAATTTGTAGCTTTAGTTTCTTCCAAAAATTCAAGTGCAGATTATACCAACTGGGTAAAAGGTCAAATGGACTACATTTTAGGGAACAACCCTAAAAACACATGTTTTGTAGTTGGCTATGCATCAAATTCATCAAAATATCCTCACCATAGAGCAGCTTCTGGTTATGCTAGTTATGATGATATGGGTACTAAAACTTATTACAGTCCAAATGGTCATGTTTTAGTTGGAGCTTTAGTTGGCGGTCCTACCGATGCCAGCGGAACTTATGAAGACTCTATACAAGATCATGTAGCAAATGAGGTTGCCATAGATTATAACGCTGGATTTGTTGGTGCTGCTGCTGGTCTATATAGCGTATATAAAACAGGTTACTTAGAGACTAACATTCCTGAAACTCGAGGTATTTATTCCTCCAGTTCTAATACAACAACTACCACCACCACCACTACAACGACTACGACAAAGTCACCATCTATTATATATGGTGACTTAACAGGTGATGGTAGAGTAAATAATGGTGATTTAGTCACTCTTAGTCAATATTTAATATCAGATATAAGTTTGAATTCATCTAATTTGATTTTAGCCGATGTTACAAACGATGGTAAAGTAGACGTAGCCGACCTAGCATTAATGAAACAATTGTTGATGGGTGACTCCGTAGTTTTAGGCCCAAAATAATAAAAACAAAAATGTTACTATTCAGCCATAAAGGTAAAGTTTACAATTTTGTAGGAGTTTCGACTCTGTGGAGTCGACTGGACTTTCTGGTCGCCCTAGACCTTCGGTAAAACATCTCTGACCTATACATATGGCTGAATAGTAAACAAAAAATTCTCTTTCATTCGTAAAATGAAAGAGAATTTTTTTATTTTTAATTTGATGATTGTGCAGGAGAAGTTGTCACAACACCGTTATTGTTAGCTGTATTTTCATATGAATTATCTCTAGGTGGATTATTCGTATATGTTACAATAACTTTTTCACCACTTTTTGAATCTACCATTGTTCCTACACCAGGCTCAACTTTAATTACAAATCCACTAAAATATCCGTAATTTGTTATCTCATTTTTTTCATAAGATATTCCCAGTTTATCCAACATAGCAATATAATCATCTATAGTATGACAAGTATACTCTCCTGTCTTAAAATCAGGAACCGCTGCTGCTTCACCACTACCTGAACTAACTTTTATTTTTACTGTAGTACCATTTTTGACTGATACACCTTCTTTAATGCTCTGTTCAAAAATAATACCCTTTTCATGTCTTTCAGAAACAACAAACTCAGGTTCAAATACAAGCCAGCCTGAATATATTGTAGATAATTTTATATCATCATAACTTTTCCCAATTAAACTTACCATTTTTTTATCAGCTAATTCGGTTTTTGAAACTTGTGTAGTATTGCTAACAGAAGTTACTGCTGTTTCAGATATTAATGTGATTTTTGTTTCAGATACTTCAGTGCCAGTAGTCTCTTCTAATGATTCCATAGTTATAATGTCATTTACTGTTGTCTGCTCCGTTGTCGTCATAAAATTATCTATTTTACTTTCATCTTCATCTTCATCCGGATTAAATGCTTTTGAAGCAAAAATTGCTAAAATTAATAAAATCGCCAACAATAAAACACTAATAATAACTGGTATTTTTATTCTATCTATAATGGATAAAGGTGGAATAACATTTTCATACGCCTTACTATAAACAGGCTTTTCAACATAAGGCTTTTCAACATTTGCTTTTATTTTAGAGATTGGTATAGACATTGTAGCTGATTTTGATTTTTCGTTTAAAACAGGTTGTTCAAATATTTTTGTAACAAAGTCAGTAATAGACTGAATTCTTGAATCGCCTTGCAATGCTAAACCTTCCATAATTGTATTAGAAACATTTTCAGGAATGTTAGGGTTGATTTCAATAGGTGCACTTAAAGTATCATCACCTGTTCTAAGTGGAGCTTCGGTAGGCATGCATCCTGTCAATATTCTATAAAGAACAGCAGCTATACCATAAACATCTGTCCATGAACCTTGCCAACTACTCAATGAATACTGTTCTGGTGCAGCATATCCTTTAAATACTTCAGAAGCCAATTCTGTATTTATTGTTCTTACTGCTGAAATACAAAATCCAGTTAATTTTAGTTCACCTTTGTTTGTATAGTATATAGTATTAGGGCTTATTCCCCTATGAATAATTCCTGAATTATGAACTATACTCAAAGATGTAAATAGTGGTGGAAACAACTTTGCAACCTGTTCCCATGTCAATTCTCCAGCATTATCTTTTAAATACTGGATTAAATTCACACCCTCTATATACTCTAAAACAGCATAGGTGGTATTATTTTCAGAAAAAATATCTATTATAGGATTTATATTACTTACAGTTCTAAGTCTAGCCAATGTTTTGTTGAGCTCTGTAAATTCAGCCATTAAGGCTTTATACTGAGCTAAGTTGTTGTGATTGACATTTATAACAGGCGTTCCTTTTACTCTTGTACATAAATTATCAGGCATATACTCTCTAACTAAAATTTTACACGAAATAACTTTATCGTAAGCTAGATAAGTAGCACCCTCTCCATTAAAATTTAATGTTTTTCCAATTAAATATCTATCGTTTAAAATAGTTCCCGGCACAATATAAGGTGCTAAATAGGGAGTATTCGATGTATATCCACAATTTGGGCAAGTGGTGTTATTGCCTATATGCTCCATACAACCATAACACAATTTATTTTCTCCCAAAGCTAACCCTCCTAAATATATAAATAAATTATTTTATCTTGATAATCATAACAATAAATAAGAAAAAAGTCAACTTTTTTTTTATTTATTAAATAAGAATATTTCTTTTTGTATTATTTTTGTAATCTTTTTTAAACTTTATGAAATAAATTAAAAATATTCTTTAACAAAAACTTAAGGTTTATTTTTTAAAATATTTACTACAAACATATTCTCCTCTTCTAAAATAGGAGAATTAACCATGTCTTCATAATCATACATTACTGTTAAATAATATGAAGTTTGATTTTTATTGGACTTATCTACATAATAGTACTTGTACTTAACAATATTTGAAGTTGGACCTGACGTTTCAATAATAGTCAAAGGTTTTATATTTAAAAACTTTTCAACCTCTTTTCGTGTCATACCCAATTGAATTTTACTTGTATCTATTTTTTTGGATCTCTTTTGACCGTTACTATTATTTTTTAACACCCTATAATCATAATAAGAAACGCTGTCTAAATTTCCTGCTTTATCTTCTGTGCACAAAACTATCCATTTAGGAACATTTACCCCATCTATTAATACAGTGCTTTCACTTTCATATATATACTCAAAATCCTGCACTAAGTTTATAAAGCTATAATCAGATTTACTTGCAACTTCTATTTTTGAACTTTGCTTTGCCTGTTGCATAGTATTCCCTAAATTTTTTGATAATTTATCTGCCACCCTTTTACCATGATTAGCATTAAAGGAAAAGATAAAAAATAACGTGATGACTAAGATTATCAAAAATAAAAGAGCACTAATCAATCGTTTGAATTTTTTAATATTTATACTTGATTTTTTTGATTTTTTGTTTTCATTTTTATTCTCATCTTTTTGTTGATGATGATTATCATTATTATTTTTTTTATGTTCCAAATCTTGTTTTCGGTTTTTGGCTAAATTATAGCCACAATTAACACACTTTTTTGCCTTTGGAGATAATAAAGATTCACAATTTGGACATACCATAATAACAACCTCATTTCAAATAAAATTAAACAATAATAATTCATGTCTTTTTTTATAAATATTTAAAAGAGATATTTAATTAATCAAAATGCATTTTTTATAATTAGACATAATTAATAATAACATCAATAATATAATTTGTCAATTTATTTATAATTTTTTTTATCTAATTTGTTACTATTCAGCCATATTTGAAGGCAAAGATTTTGCCGAAGGTCCAGGACGACCGGAAAGCTCGGTCGACTCCGCAGAGTCGAAACTCCTTTAACCTGCAAGCAGGTTCAGGGTTTTTCTATCGCAAAAACCCTACGCTCACTTCGTTCACTACCCTAAATGCTCCTTAAGCATAAGGATTTCACTTTCTGTGGAAAGTGACCAAGGGCGTTGCCCTTTGGAAACCTACGATTTTTTGAAAAAAATCGAGTAAAACTTTAATTTTTTCCTAAGTTGACGAAATTGGTTATTCACTTTTGATTTCCAGGATTTTTAAAATCGTGGAAACTTTTTATTTGATGCTTATTAAATTTCTATTTATCATTTCTTGTGCAGCTAGCATTACTCCTATTTTACCACTCGTGTAAGTTATTCCCCCCTGCATCCACGCAACATATGGAGGTTTCATAGGAGCGTCAGCAGATAGTTCTATTGATGCACCCATTGTAAAAGCACCGGCCGCCATAATAACCTTACAATTATATCCTGGCATATCCCATGCTTCCGGAGTTACAAAAGAATCTACTGGAGCACCTTTTTGAATTCCGTTACAAAAAGCATTTAAAGCTTCCTCACTTTTTAAAACAATAGCAGTTATTATATCTCCTCTTGTTTCATTTTTTTTAGGAAAGCATTCAAAACCTAGTTTTGAAAACAACTCTCCAGTAAATGAAGCCGTTTTAGCAGCACTCGAAACAACATCTGGTGCCATAAACAAACCTAAAAACATCTCTCTATTTTGTGATAGAGTACATCCTACTTCTTTACCCATACCCACACAAGTTAATCTATATGAACATAGTTCTACTAAATGTTTTTTCCCTACAATATATCCTCCTGTAGAGGCTATTGCACCACCGATATTTTTTATAAGTGAACCTACAACTAAATCCGCCCCTACTTCCGTAGGCTCCATTTTTTCTACAAATTCACCATAACAATTGTCTACCAACACTATTGCTTCTGAATTATATTTTTTTATTTCTTTAATTATTTCCTTTATTTCTACAATTGTGTAAGCTGGTCTCAAAGAATATCCTCTAGACCTTTGCAAATAAGCAACTTTTGCACCGATTACTTTGTTTTTTATTTCGTCCAAATTAACTTTCCCATTTTCAAGTAAATCAATTTGGTCATACTCTACTCCATAATCCTTTAAAGAACCATTTCCTGATTTACCTGAAATACCTATAACTTCTTCAAGTGTATCATAAGGTTTACCAGAAACAGATAACATTTTATCCCCTGTTCTCAATACGCCAAATAAAGCAACTGATAAAGCATGTGTCCCAGATACAAAATTATGTCTTACCAGTGCATCCTCAGCCTTAAAAACAGTAGCATACACCTTATCTAAAACATCACGCCCTATATCGCCATATCCATACCCTGTGCTCCCATAAAAACAAGATTCACTAACTCTATTTGATATAAATGCCGACAAAACCTTTGCACCATTATATTCAGCAATAGTATCACTTGAAGCATGCATAAGAGAACATGAATTTTCTGCATCTCTTGAAATTTTTATTAATGATTCATCAAAATCAAAAAAATTACTATTTAACATCTTTTCCCTCATCATTTCTTTGTATAACATTTTCTATACTTATTTCTTTAAACCCAATTTCTCTATAAAAACTCTCTCTATAATCTAAAGCAAATAAAGTTGCGATTTTACCATTTAAAAACAAATAATAACCTAACCAATATAAAAGTTCTCTTGCATATCCTTTTCCCCTTGCTTCTATTTTGGTTGCAACTTGACCTATTAAAATATTATTTTCTATATCAAAAATAATAGTAGCTGTAGAGCAGTTTTTATACAAAAACATCTTGCTTATTCCCCTTCTTAAACGATGGGAATTTTCAGTTAGCCATAAAGCGTAGTTATTTACATTTGGAAATCCTTCTGTAATTATTTCAAACACATCATCTAATTTAGGATTAAAATTCAAAAAACTTTCATCAAAATTAGTCGGCTTATGATATGTTAGCTCAAACTGAGTTCTTTTTATTATTTTATAATTTTCATCTATTTTTAAGTAGTTAATAACAAAACTAGGTGCTTCTATTCGATAAGGCTCATTTAATTTTATATACCCCTCTATTTCCTCTAAAAAAAACTGTCCTTCTCTTTTAAAGATTTCTATTATAACCAAAGCATTTATTTGAAGAATATATCCATAAATTTCTTCTTCATTTGATATCTCAAAAAAAGCACAAAAATCATAATCTAATCCATATGCGTTATAATATGAAATTATTCTTCTAGCATAATAATTATCTAACTTTAAATTTAATTTATCCTCACCAGTTAACTTTCTAATCATATATTTGCTATCCTTAAAAATAACATTTTAGCAAGATTTTCGCAAGCAATAAGATCACTCTTTTTTACAACACTTGCTGGAGAATGCAAATATCTAGATGGGGCTGATATGGCTATTGTCCTAACACCTTTGCGTGAAATATGAATTGCACCACTATCGTTTCCACCAACTACTGCTGTTTTAGTCTGACATAAAATATTATTTGATTTTGATATTTCAAAAGCTAAACTATAAAGTTCCTTATCATAAATAGTGCTTCTGTCCATATATGAAACAACGGCACCTTTTCCAAGCTTACATACTACTTTTTCTTCACTAACGTTTGGGATATCTGAAGCTGTTGTTGTTTCTAAAACTATTGCAAAATCAGGTTCTATATCATAAGTAGAAGTCCTAGCTCCTCTAAGACCTAGTTCTTCCTGCACTGTAAAAGCAAAGTATGCATCATATTCCAATTCATCACTAATTAAATCAAGCATTATTGCACAGCCAATTCTATCATCTAAGGCCTTGCTTTTTATTTTATCATCTCCAAACTCCATAAAGTTTGGCATAAAAGCAACTGTATCACCTAGGTTTATATATTTTTCTGTTTCTTCTTTTGATTGACTACCTATATCAACATATAAATTATCAAATTTAGGTGAAGATTTTTTTTCTTCACTTGAAAGATTATGAACTGCCTTACTTCCAATAACACCTTTCATGTTGTTTTTAGAAACAATAACACTTCTACCTATTACAACTTCCACATATAATCCACCGACAGGGCTGATTTTTAAAGTACCATCGTCATTTATATAATTTACAATCATGCCTACTTCATCCATATGTGCAGCAAACATAATTTTTTTTTCAATTTTATTTTTACCCTTTTTAAAGGCTATTATATTTCCCAAATTATCTATTTTATATTCACATTTATCTTTTATATTTTCTATAATATATTCACGAACTTTATTTTCATCACCAGAAACACCTATTAAATTAGACAAATCTTTTAAATGATTTAACAATTTCTACACCTCTTTCAAAAATTCAACCAATAATTTTGATGTGTTTTCAATATCTTTAATACTAACAACTTCTACAGGGGTGTGCATATATTTCAAAGGTATTGAACAAGTGCATGTTTTTACTCCACATTTACTAATTGAAAATTGGTCAGCATTTGTTCCAGTTAAACCATTCATCACTTCTATTTGGTAAGGTATACTTTGTTTTTTACAAATATTTATAAGTTTTTCTGAAATTTCTCTTGATAGAGAAGGAGAAACACCAATCATAGGTCCTCCATCCATGTTTCCACATTTATAAGGATCCTCATCTGCAGTTTTTGCAAAAGTAACATCAACAGCAATAGCAAAATCAGGCTCTATTTCAAAACATGCAATTTTTGCACCTCTTTCTCCTATCTCCTCTTGAGATGAAAAAAGCACAGAAAAACTGCAATCTATATTTTCTTCGCCTAGTAAACTTATCATATATAAAACTGATGCCACACTAGATCTGTTATCTAAGGATTTACTAGCTATTCTATCATTTAAAAGTTCAACTGCATCTGAATAAAATGATATCTTATCACCTAGTGAAACTATTTTTTCTAGTTCTTCTTTTTTATAGCCAGTATCTATATATAACTCAGATATTTCTTTAACTTCATTGCTTTTTCCAGATGATAAATGTGGCGGTACACTTGAAATAACACCATAAACATCTTCTTTTCCATGAATAATAACTTGCTGTGCCAACATAATTCTTAAATCTAATCCACCTATATTTGAAAATTTTATAAATCCATCTTCCATTATATAAGTGCATATCATACCAATTTGATCAATATGTGCATCTACTAATACATGTGGTTTATCAGCTGTTCTATTTCCAAAATGAGCAATTATATTTCCGTTTTTGGTTTCAATGGAAGTTGTGTAATTCCTTAAAATGTTAGTTAAATAATTATACGCACTTTCCTCACTACCTGAAACAGCATTTATAGAAAGAAGCTCCATTAAAGTATTTTTCAAGTTCATATTAAAGCTCCTTTACTAAATTTTTAAAATGTATACCTCTCGCTTCAAAATTTGGATACATATCAAAACTCGCACAAGCAGGTGATAAAGTGACAATATCACCATGTATTGAAATGTCTTTAGCCTTTTTTACCGCTTCTTCAAGATTTGCAACACGATATATTTTCAATAATTTTTCGTCATAATCTGCATATGATTTTACTGTATTCTCTATTTTATCAGCTGTAACTCCCAACAAAATCAATGCCTTAGCTTTACTGTTAAGTGGCTGTGCAAGTGGTTCAAATGGTATTTTCTTATCATATCCTCCAGCAATAATAATAAGCTTTTGTTCAAAAGAGTTTAATCCTGCCAAAACTCTAGTAGGACTTGTCGCTATACTATCATTATACCATCTTACCCCTTCAACTTCCCTTATAAACTCTATTCTATGTTCTACTCCACCAAAATTTTCAGCAATATAAACTATATCTTCAACAGATACCTCTCCCCATACAGCAGAAATTGCGGTTAAAAAATTATCCACATTATGCATACCTGGAATTTTTATTTGAGATTTATTCATAATAAATGTTTTTTCGCCATAGTTATTATAGTATATGTCACCTTTTTCATCTAAAAAGGCACCGCAAATAGGAATCGAATTTAAAGAAAATTTAACTAATTTACCTCTTACCAAACCTTCTAAATCATTGGTTAATTTATTATCAAGATTTAAAACAGTTTTTGAAAATGAATTTTGATGTAAAATAATATTTTTCTTTGAATCTATATATTCATCCATAGTTCCATGAACGTCCAAATGATTTGGTGCAATGTTTGTAATAACCGCAACATCTGGTGACTTTCTCATAGAAATAAGTTGAAAACTAGATAACTCAACTACTGCCACATCATCCTTATTTATATCCTCTATTATAGGCAATAAAGCTCTTCCAATGTTACCACCTTTATGAACTTTTTTCCCTGACTTAGCGAGAATTTCACTTATCAAAGTAGTAGTTGTAGTTTTTCCGTCAGAACCTGTAACAGCATATATTTTACAAGGACATAAATCAAAAAATACTTCCATTTCAGAAGTAACTACTATTCCTTTTTCCTTAGCTTTTTGTAAAATATCCATGTTATAGTACATACCAGGAGTTCTAAATATAACATCTACTTTTAAAATATTATCTATATAGTTATCACCCAATGAAAACTCTGCACCCATTTTCAATAGTACATTATACACTTCACCAAGTTCTTCTTTTGTTTTTTTATCAAACACAGAAACTTTTAATCCTTTATTTAAAAACATTTTTATTAATTCAAAATGACTTACTCCTGTACCTACAAAAGCTATTTTTAAATCTTTAATATTTTCAAAAAATCTTTCAACTAAAAAATTCATTATTTAACTCCTCGTATACTATGTATTTTTGATTATTTAATTACGTAACAACATAAGTTTACACTTATAAATACCATATTATATTATATCATAATTATCATAAAAATCAACCAAAAAAATTTTTTTTATTTTTTTTAAAAAACTATTGACATACTTAATTTTATGGTGTATAATTATTCTTGTTGTTACGGAAGTAAACAACAGTAGAAATGGGAGCATAGCTCAGCTGGGAGAGCATCTGCCTTACAAGCAGAGGGTCATAGGTTCGAGCCCTATTGTTCCCATTCTAAATGGCCTGGTAGTTCAGTTGGTTAGAACGCTAGCCTGTCACGCTAGAGGTCGTGGGTTCGAGCCCCATTCAGGTCGTTTCATTGCGGATTTAGCTCATTTGGTAGAGCGCCACCTTGCCAAGGTGGAGGTAGCGAGTTCGAGCCTCGTAATCCGCTTTTAAATATGGCGCTATAGCCAAGTGGTAAGGCGTGGGTCTGCAACACCCTGATCCCCGGTTCAAATCCGGGTGGCGCCTCTTTAGATTTCCTTACCAAATCTGAAAGAACAAATTAGCTTTTTGTTTCAGAATTATGCTTCTCATAATCCTGCATCATTCTTACCTTTCATCGCCGATTAAGTGCTCTGCTTAGTTTTTAAGATAGTATCTATCGCTCATGTATTTTATAATACAGTCATGGCGTACTTCTTATGTGGCTGTCGAGATTTTATACCAACAGTAAGAATTACTTTCAGTTTTTTTATTCAATTGTCAAGTTGCCTTTTCAAGTAATGTTGCTACTACTTGAGGTTAGAAAAAAGGCAAAACCCCTCAGATGTCACATATCTGAAGGGCTTTAGAAAAAATTTATTTTAAGCATACTTCAATGAAGCACACAAAAAGGCATTCTCGCTAAGTCATCAGATGCTGATTTCATCTGTTTGATTATAGAATATATTTGTCGCCAAACAATTATATTCTGTGGGGATGCTTTTTTTAATTAACATTAATAGTTATATCACAACTAATTCTTTTTGTCAACTTATTTCTATGGTTAATTTAAGAAATTTTCAAGAAAATTCTTAAATACTAGATATTGTTTTCAAATTATAACTGTACTCTATATATTGAATTTATAGCATGATTGAATTTATCAAAAATTTAATCATGCTTTTTTTATAATAATTTATCCAGTTCTTCTACAGCAATAATTCTTTGTTCCTGTATGAGATGTATATAAATATCATATGTTATTGAAACTCTCGAATGTCCTAAAAGTTCGCTTACTAACTTTGGGTCTACTCCTTTATTAAATAACTGTGATGCAAATGTGTGTCTTAATATATGTAACCCTGAAGCAGAGATATTGCAACGCTTTAAAATTCTTTTAAGATTTTTATAAATCATTTGTGATGAGCATGTATGACCATTTTCACGACACACAATATAGTCTGATTTATAAATAGAATTCTTCAGCAAATCCAAAGCCTTTATTGCTTTTTTATTTAGTGGTACTATGCGTGTACTATTTTTTGTTTTACTAGAATCTTGTTCAAAAGAAATATATCTAGTTGAATTTTCTTCTTCAGCTTCCCTATTTTTAATATAAACAACGAAACAAGCTATTGAAGAAGAATTTAAAAAAATAGGATATAATGTTAAATCTAAAGTTCTATGTGCTGCAGATTACGGTGTACCGCAGCTAAGAAACAGAGTCTTCTTCGTAGGCATAAGAAATGATTTAAATGTCGAACCTTCCTTTCCGATTGCTACTAACAGTAAAGATAACTATAAGACTGTCGGTGACGCTATTAACGACCTTGTTGGAAAAGAAAATGCAGTACCTAACCATGTACCTATGAAACATAACAAAACGGTTGAGACTCGAATAAGTTGCATACAAGAGGGTGAAGGTATACCCAAAGAAGGTTTGCCTGAAGAAGTTTCACGTGGTTCAAGGAGTGATTATAAAAACAATGAAATTAAAAATTTTAGTCATGTATATAAAAGATTGAGTAGATTCCGTCCCGCAACAACAATGGTTCCTGGACATAATGCTTTTCCGTTACACCCTACTGAAAATAGAAGTTTAACAGTTCGTGAAGCTGCAAGAATACAAACATTTCCAGATGATGTTGTATTCTGTGGAAATAGGCAGAATCAATGCATACAAGTTGGAAATGCTGTTCCAATAAAGCTTGCTGAAAAATTAGCAGAACACATTGCTGCAATAATAAAAGAAAAGGAGAATTAAAATGGGAGAATTACACGATGCGTCCGCAACTATGTATGGTGATACAATCCTATATAAAATCAGGTTATGTATCACAGCTGTTGTTGGAACAAATCGACCATCCAACCAAATTCTAAAATATTTATAACCAACCCGATAACAATATCATGCATTTCTTGTGATTTAGAGAAGCAAATAGATTTACGAGT
>Ga0209373_10002791_pt1 | contig 16882 bp, 16 predicted proteins | sample Higcelweek5metaG_FD_187173 | JGI IMG/M metagenome (GOLD analysis project Ga0209373, IMG submission 187173) | Freshwater pond sediment microbial communities from the University of Edinburgh, under environmental carbon perturbations - High... | ecosystem: Environmental > Aquatic > Freshwater >... | reverse complement strand
TACAACCGGATGTCCGCCAATGGTAACTTGCTACGATCCGATGCCAACAAACATGTTCGAATTCGACAGCATTGATTACACCGAAGCTGCCATAGTTGCCGATCTGCCAACCGATACAATCATTACTGGGAAAGTGTATACACCCGAAAGCGAAAAGTACAACTTCGACATTACCACACAGGAACAAAAGGTGGTATGCAACGGCGAAGTTATTGCCACCGATGGCAAGTTCGATGAAGAAACCGAGGAGTTCAGGATAACCATCGATTCAAAACTCGACACGGGCAAATACAATCTCAATATTTATAATGGCACTGTTAATGACAGCACTAAACACTTCGTTGCCGGGGCAAATCTGAAAATTGAATAGATGCAACTCTTTAATCGACATAAGGCAAATTTGAACTACATCATGTTCGAAGTTACGCAACGTTGCAACCTCAACTGCGTGTACTGCTACAACCATTGGAAACGCGATAGCCAGGAAGAAAAAAGATCTTCAACAAGCTACAACGAAGCCCTGAAAACATTGAAACGGCTTTTCAAACAAGCCAACGTAAAACATGTAACCTTTACCGGGGGCGAACCAATGTTGATGGAACGCATTGAAGAGTTGGTGCTGTTCTGCCGCATGAAAGGTGCTTCGGTTTCGATGATAACCAACGGGACCGCCGCTTCCGAAAGTCAGCTTTTGCAGCTCATAAAAATTGGGGTTGAACCTTTTGAGTTGCCATTTCATTCAAACGATAAGGCCATTCACGACCGGATGACGGGGGTTGCCGGTTCATGGGAGAAATCAAAACGTTCGATCCAGTTTATTGATCGGGCAGGCGGATTTGTGGTGCCGGTTATTGTGGTTACGAAACACAACTTCGGCACAGTGGGCAACACGCTCGAAGAGCTGGACAAGATGGGCTTTACCCGGATCATGCTGAACCGATACAACATTGGTGGCAAGGGAATCAATATTCCCGAAGAGGTACTGCCAACCATCGAACAGCTCAACGAAGCATTCGGGCAGGCAAACAAAACTGCGATGAAACTCAAGCTCACAATCTCGTCGAATGTTTGCACGCCGCATTGCGTTATCAACCCACAGCTTTACCGTTCAATTGCCTTTACCAACTGCTCTATGGATGTGTCGAAACGACCGCTGACACTAGCGGCTTCGGGCGAACTGAGGTTTTGCAACCACTCGCCCACCGTTCTTGGCAACATTTTTACCGAGCCGGTCAGAACCATTCTCGAAAACGGTGCAAAGATTGGAACGATAGCCATCCGACCAACGCTCTGCATAAGTTGCAACAAATACGAACTATGCCTTGGGGGTTGCCGCGCGGCGGCCGAACAAGCCGGAAAGACATTTTTCGATGTTGATCCTATTGCTGAAAAAGCATTTCAATACAACGAAATTAAAATCAACTAGCTATGAAAACACAAAGCTTGCTTATTGCATTTGCCCTTTTCTTCGTTCTTTGGAGTTGTAATAACGACGACGATTTTACCTATCCTTCGGAAGGAAAGATCAAAACAATTGTTGGTTCCGATTCAAAGGTAATCAGCACATTTACCTATTCCGAAGAAGGGTCTATAACGAAAAGTGTTACCCACGAAGACTTCTATTCGATCGGAGAGAAAGAGGAACTGAACTACATTTACGACAGCGACCATAAGCTCATCGAAATGCGTGGTTATGAACCGGGCATCATCTACATGTCGAGCATGACCGGGGCGGCTGGGAAAGATGTGGTTTCCAAGTACGAGTACGACTCAGAAAAACGCTTGTCGAAGGTTACCAAAACCTACAACTACGGCAACAAATACCCCGACTTGAACTACACCACCGTTTCGACGTACAATTATCCCGAAGAGGGTAAAATAATTGAGCTATTCAGCGTTATAAATACAGCAGAAAACTCAATATTGACCTCAACCGAATACAATTACAATAAGGACGGGAACATTGAAACGAAGCTCATACTTGTTACCATCGGCAACGAAGTACAACGGTTGAACACCGAAGAAGTGTTCATTTACGACACCAAAAAAGCCCCTTATCAGGTTGAGCCAACGCCCCAATCGAAGAATAATGTGCTAAGCCACACGTCAACAACATTCAATTACAACGAATCGGGAGTCAGAAGCGTAGCCTATTCATCGACCTTCACCTATTCCTACACGTACAACAGTCTGGACTACCCAATAAGTATGTCGAAAACATTGTCCAACGGGATTGTTGAATTGAGGAAGTACAGGTATCAATAGAAATAAGGCACATACCCGCAAAAAACATCCAAACTTGTCGAAAACTTTCTCCAACAGGAGAATTGCCCACCGGAAGTAGGAACAAGCTTTCTCCAACAGGAGAATATGTGCCCGCGTCCACGGAGAAGCTTTCTCCAACAAGAGAATGGTTGCCCGTACCCACGGGGAAGCTTTCTCAACATGGAGAAAGCTTCTCCGGATTGACGGGCTGATTTTCTCCTGAATGAGAAAGATAAATCAGGGAAAAAGTCGCCCTTCAGCGATCGGTTTCCGAAGCCATAGTTGACACTATCGGCAGTTGCCGATACAAGCACCTTTTGAATTGCCCCGACATTTATGTCGGGTGTTAAGGCACACAGCTTCATAAGTGCAGGGCTTTAGCCCAACATTTACAGAAACACAATTGGGCTAAAGCCCATTCTATCATGTCAACTTAACTTTATTCTACACCTAAAGGTGTAGGCAATTCAAGAAACAGATATGCTTTTGAAAGGAAAACAGATTGTCTTAGGGCGAAAAGCTCAACCATGCGTAGTTGAAGCCGTCGTCATGGGGCGAATATTCGCCTAGCACTATGACATCCTTTCGCCCAAGGGCGAACGAGTGCCTTGCTTCCAGAGAGGCTTTCGCCCACAGGCGAACATCTGCCCTGAGCGTTGGGCTGACTTTCGCCCTTTGCGGAACAACCAAACTGCCCAACAAGTTACCTTTCGCCCAGTGACGATCGGTTGCCGAAGCCATAGCTGACTCGATCGGTAGTTGCCGATACAAGCATCTTTTGAATTGCCCCGACATTTATGTCGGGTGTTAAGGCACACAGCTTCATAAGCGCAGGGCTTTAGCCCAATATTTATTTGAAATCTAATTGGGCTAAAGCCCATTCTATCATGTCAACTTAACTTTATCCTACACCTAAAGGTGTAGGCAATTCAAGAAACAGATATTAGCCAACGTTCGGCCAATAAGATCACTCAGAAAAAAGAGCATTGTGCAGAGACTACAAGCGACCCGGAACGAGTATAATTGCACGGTATTAAAAGCATTTTCGCGACATGATCATTAAGTGGATTTATGAAGAGCTACACAATTGTAATTTTACCAATAATTGGTAACTTTGATAAAAAAATCATGACAAGGAATACTTCAATTTCAATAGGAAACTATTTTGACGAGTTTATACAGAGCCGTATATCCGCAGGGCGATACAAAAATGCTAGCGAAGTTGTACGTGCCGGATTGCGTCTTTTAGAAGAAGAAGAAAACCGAATTACTGCCCTAAGAACAGCAATACAAGAAGGAATGGAAAGTGGAATAGCTTACGATTTCAACCCTGAATCTCATTTAGAAAATTTGAAAGCCAAAAGAGGCAATAATGGCTAACTATCGACTAACAAATAGAGCCGTTGCCGATTTGACCCAAATATGGAAATACACGTTTGACAAATGGTCGGAGAATCAAGCAGACCGATATTACAAAATGCTTATAGATCATTTTGACAAGTTGGCTGTCAATCCTGATTTGGGAAAAGATTACTATATGGTGGCAAATAGTCTGTTAGGTTTCAAAGCTGGACGGCACATCATTTTTTATCACAGAATTGATACAAATCAAATAGAGATAGTCAGGATTCTGCATGAGCAAATGGATTTAAAGAGCAGGTTAAACGATAAATAACCCCAAACAAAATACTTGCCTCTTCAAAGCGCTGCCTTGTGCTATTGCTTAAAGGCCGTTAACCTCAACAACATTGAACGATCTGCTACAAACCGAAATGTTGTTCTTGAATTGTTGATCACAAGAACTATATAGCTCTAGGGTTAACCAAGTGCGGAACTCGGTTGTGCTTATAAAACCCAATAATGTTTTGAGCTGCCAGTAGCGACATTTTTGCGCGGGTTTCTTCGTTTCCCGAACCAATATGGGGCAAAACAGATACATTCTCCATCGAGAGCAGAGGGTTGTCGGGGTGCATGGGTTCGGGGTTGGTCACATCGAGCCCGGTGCCCCAAATCCTTTGCGACTGCAAGGCATCAATCAAATCGGCTTCGTTGTGAACCGCACCACGGGCTGTATTTATGAAAATCGATGTTGGCTTCATCAGCTCGAACGCCTCTTTGTTGAAGATGCCTTTGGTCTCGTCAGTCAAGGCGCAGTGGGCCGAAAGCACATCGCTTTGGGCAAGCAGCTCGTCGAAACTTACGAAGCGTGCGCCCAACTCCTCCTCGGCAAGCAAATTGCGGGTGCGGTTGTGGTAGATGATGTTCATGTTGTAAGCGCCCTTGCAACGTCGGCCCATTTCGAGGCCAATGCGCCCAAGGCCGAAAATACCAAGGGTTTTGTTTTTCAATTCGATGCCCAAATGTGCATTTGGGGTAAAGTATTTCCACTCGCCTCGTTCTATTGATTTGTGCAGATAGAACATCTTCCGCGAGGTGGCAATCATCAGCCCAAAAGCAATATCGGCAGTGGCTTCGCTCAGCACATCGGGCGTATTTCCAACCGGAATTTCCAACCGGGTAGCCTCATCAATGTCGATGTTATCGAACCCAACCCCAAATTGCGAGATTATCTCTAGGTGGTTGCATTGTTCGAGAAACTCTTTATCGATTTTATCGGTGAGGGTACAAAAAAGGGCATTGTGGTTTTCTGCATTTTCGACCAGCTCTTGCTGGGTCATAAGTCGGTTCTTGTCCCAAACCGTAACCGAGAACCCTTCGTCTTTCAGCAACTGTATTCCAGCTTCAGGAAAAATGCGGGTTGCCAATATTTTCTTTGGAGTTGTCATATTAAATAACTGTTTGTATACTTTATTTCGTTACAAGGGGCTTTGCCCCTAAACCCCAATTACTTCTTTGCCTTGACGCAAAGAAGTAATCAAGAAAAGTCAAGGCTGTGCCCGCTTCACACGAAAAACTAGCGCTCGATGGCTTCCCGCTAAAAAGCGGGATAAACTCGCCTGACGGCTCAAACAGAAAAGATTTTTTAACGCCCTCTTCACTTGTTTTTCGGCTCACCGGCCAAGGCCAGTCCTTTAAAATGCGTGCTACTTTTTCATTTAGAAAAGAAAAAGATGAAATTCATTTAAGTCATTTAAAAATCCACCAACCTTCGCCGTCGCAGTTGCAAAGTTTGTTCTCGCGTATCGCTTGGTTCATTTCGGCGGTATCGTTGAGGCAAATTTTGCAGCACTCGTAGAATTCCGAATAAGGTTCATAGTCGATTACCATGTTCAGCATTTCAACAGTCGACAGCCCGTTTTCGAGGTTTCCGTATTCGTCGAAGGTGATACCCAGAACGGCACTTCCTACCATCCGTTTCAGCAAATATCCGTTAGCAAGTTCAACCGGTCTTAACGCATCAATGTCACGATGATCGGAAAAAGCGGTAACCGTTTTGCGGTCTTCGGAAACCTGAACGAAAACATTGTTCGAATAATCTTTGGTGGTTTTATAAATCTGAATTGGCCCGGTTGAAGAGCAGCAGCCCGAGTTTTTGGTAATGTCCGAATCGTCGCAATCGGTTTTGCTGCTCTTGTCGCAAGCAGAGAACGATGAAAGCAAGAAGAAAAAGAGTGTTAAGAGGGTTATGAATCTCATAAGTTGGTCGTCACTTTTTCACCACAAATATTGATGGGATTTTCTTTATCCACGATTTCTCCAATTTCGCGAGTTTTATCCAACTGTTCATGCTCACAATTACCAGATCGGATTGATTGATCGACTGCTTATCGACATCCTGTTCGTATACAATTTTATAGTTTGAAGGATGAACAGCTTTATATCGGTCGATAGATTCTTTAAGTTCTTTGTTGGTCAATAGTGCCGCCGACATTGGGAGCAATGAAATAGTGGACCCTGAATTTGCAATAAGTTTCTGGGCATATTGAAGCAGGAATTCGTCATCTTCAGAATAAAAAGCCACAACAACGTTATTGAATTCAGTAAGGTTTCGATCAATGAGAATACCTACGGGGTTTGTACATTTCGAGAGGATCAGCCTGATTTTATCGTCGAAAGGAGACGATCTGAACAGTTTATCTTTACCAATTACGGAACTTAAAAACCTATCGGGATTGATGATCTTCGTTGTAAACCCAAATATTTTGCCCAGCAAAGTGCCTTCGTAAATCGATTGCCCGGGACCTATAAGCAGTAATTCGAAATTACCAGCATTGGCAGTTTCAATAATGTCGCCGGTAATATCGTTCGACACTTTGAAAAGCGTAACAATCTTTTGATTCAAATTGGCTGCTTCTTCGGCAATTGGCAAGAAACTTTCGGTTTCGTACTCTTCAATATTGTAGTTGCTTACATCGTTTGTTGGCGAAAAGTGGAGTGCAGTAACCGAGGTAGCTTCTTTAGATTTGCTTGTGAGGGCGTTCGCAAATTTCATTAGTGTGCGTCCCCGTTCAGGGTTTCCAAATGAAATTAGGATATCATACTTATCGGGCTCAATAATGGTGAGTTGTTCGCCGGTATATTTAATCTTGAAAATTTTGTTGATTATATCTAACGCTGGGCCGGTCATGAAAGTAGTAATCAGAGCCATAATTACCATCATGGCAAATATTTCGGGGGTCAACACACCAAGTTCGTAACCAATGTTGAGCACAATAAGTTCCATTAATCCCCGGGTATTCATTAACGCGCCAACGGTAAGGCTGTCTTTCCAAGTTAATTTCACATATCGCGAAGCAAAAGCACTTCCAATAAATTTCCCAACTACAGCAACCAGAATAATTAACCCCGTAGCTTCCCAAATATAGGCTTCGTCGAGCAATCCGATTTGGGTGCGGAGGCCGGTAAATACGAAAAAGAGAGGAAGGAGCAACACCATCGAAACATCTTCAACCTTCTCAACAAAAACATTCCTGAATTTTGGGTTCTCGGGCATAATTGTACCGGCCAAAAATGCACCAAAAAGAGCATGTATACCAATTACTTCGGTAGCAAACGACGATAGTATTAATGTGAAGAAGAAAATAGCCACAATTGGTTTTGTGAGGTTCTCGCGCGAAGAGTGCAGTTCGCCTATGCGTTTCAAAAACGGACGCACTACCATCAGCATAATAAGAACATACGCTATTGACATCAAAATAACATAGATAGAACTAACGAAAGAACCAGCCTTTGTTATTGCAATAACCGCAGCAAGCAAACACCACCCGGTAACATCGTTTATTGCGGCACAGGTAATTACAATTGAACCAATCCGGGTATTGTGCATGCCCCGTTCCCTGACAATCCTTGCCAAAACCGGGAAAGCTGTAATGCTCATTGCAATTCCGATGAACAGTGCATAAGGCAGAAACTGAATGCCCAAAGGAGAAAATGACTGAAAGAGGAAGAAAGCGAGTACCATTCCCAGTGCAAAAGGGAATATAATGCTGAACTGACTAATTACGATTGCTTCCTTCGCTCGGTTCTTCAATACACTCAGGTCTAACTCCATGCCAACAATAAACATGAAAAGGATCAGGCCAATTTGGCTTAATACATTCAGATTTTCCAACGAGCCAACAGGGAAAAGTACAAGTGAAAACTCAGGGAAGAGCAAACCCAACAATGAAGGCCCCAGCACAATACCGGCCACAATTTCGCCAATAACAGTTGGCTGCCCTATCTTTTGGAAAATCCAAGCAAAAACCCGCGAAACAAATAAGATAACAATGATTTGAGCCAGCAACAGAGCAAGTGGATGCCCGAAATTTGCATTTAATGAATTCACAAAATCGGACCAATAACCTGAGCTTACTTTACGAGTAACAGAATGGCTCCCAACTTCGAGCAGTGCACCTTGTTGTACTATCCAATAAAAAAGGAACGCAAAACCGATTAAGACAACACTATAAAAAATTATATCTTTTAATCGTTTTTTCATACATTCCGGATAATAGATAAACAAGCAGTTTTAAACTACACTATCAAGTTTTGAATAAATGAATGACATCAAAAATAATTATTCCGATCAATTTGGCAAAGGCTTTCTTCAAAAACATAATTATTAATCACTTCTGGAAAACCAATCGTTAGTCCCAGTTTAAAATCACTTTTCCGCAGTTTCCCTCTTCCATAATCCTGAAACCCTCTTCAAAATCGTCGGCATTCATACGGTGAGTAATTACTGGCGAAATATCGAGACCACGGGTTAGCATCATCTCCATGTGGTACCATGTTTCGAACATCTCGCGCCCATAAATTCCCTTCAGGGTTAGCCCTTTAAAAATTACCTTATTCCAGTTGATTGTTGTTGTTGACGGAAGGATTCCAAGCAACGAAACCTTTCCACCGTTATACATGTGGTTGATCATGTCGTTAAATGCCACTGGCGAACCCGAGCATTCGAGGCCAATATCGAAACCTGAAATCATCCTCATTCGCGCCATTGCCTCTTCAATTGAATCGGTTCGGGGATCGATAACTTCGTCGGCACCCATTTTTTTAGCCAACTCGCGCCGGTATGGACTCAGGTCGGTCCCGAAAACATTGCGGGCACCCACAAATTTACATATCGCAGTGGCCATTGAACCAATAGGCCCGCCAATTCCGGTTATCATTACATCTTCGCCAATAAGAGGAAAAGCCAATGCGGTGTGGCAAGCATTTCCAAGCGGATCCATAATGGAGACGATCTCGTCGGGAATCCGTTCATCAATTTTTAACACATTGCTTATTGGTACAGCAATGTACTCAGCAAAACCGCCATCGCGCTGAACACCAATACCCACAGTATGGTCGCAAATATGCTGACGGCCACGGCGACAGTTCCTGCAATGGCCACAAGCAATGTGTCCCTCGGCAGTTACACGGTCGCCAATTTTATATTGAAACACTTCGGAACCCAGCTCAACAATCTCGCCAACATACTCGTGCCCAATAATGAGCGGTGTTTTAATGGTTTGCTGAGCCCACTCGTCCCACTTGAAAATATGCAGATCGGTACCACAAATAGCCGACTTCCTGATTTTCAGCAGCACTTCATTAACGCCTGGTTTTGGCATTGGAACATCTTCCATCCAAAGTCCGCGTTCTGGTTTTCTTTTAACAATTGCTTTCATTTTTTCAGAATAAATTCCAATAAAGTTACAGAATATCTTTTGTATCGAAACCCAATACCTCAACATCTATCGGACTAAAACAGAAGCCACATATAGATCAGTGTGTCGTTACAAACGACTATCTGCTAACACCTCGTTTCCGTTACACTCAAACGAATGAGAGCAAGGATAGACATTCTTGTTTTGATGTTTTTTTAACACCAGTGAGCGCTGAGGTTTGTGTTTGCACACGAGAGAACTTGTGCGGGAGCGGGGGAAAGAAAAAGCTGACAAGCTGCATAAGCGAAACTGTGAGCGAAGAGGAAAAGGCTTTTTAATCTTTTCTTTTAAAATCAAATAAATACAAGAATCCAGTCGTTGTCATTTTGTTAACTTAATCTCAAACACACATTTTTTACTACCTCTTATCACCGATTCAACACATTTTGCTTCAACAGTTTGTCCTAATATTGTTTCATAAGTTTGAGACTGCCATCCAACAGAACATTGGCAAATGGATTTAGAAACCTTTTTGCTGTCGAACATTGGACAAAAACATTCTCTTTCTGCTGTTTCAACTCTAATAATATTTTTTTCTTTATCAAAAGTGGCCTTTTCGCCCAAGTTTTTTTCTAGATAGTCAAAGAATCCTTGAAGATTATTTTTGTATTTATCAATTTGACTTCTTTTAGAACACTCTCTCCCAAGATTTTCTAAAATCTTGTTTTTTGTCTCTTCATTTAAAGTGTCATCAAGGATATCAACTAATTTTGAAAATCTATGTTGTACAAATCCTTCTTTCCAAGAGTCACTATTATTTTCTTTTGCCGATAGTTCATTCGATTTTAAAAATCCAGGCAGTACACAAGAGCATACTCCAATTCCACATACCTTTTTGAAAAATTCTTTCCTTTCCATACACAAGATGTTTTAATTATAGTATCGATGCTGTCTTTCTGTCTTTTACACGTTCAGAACTATATGAATAGGGAATTGCGGGCTACGAACTTTGTTGTCCACGCCGAATTGAAAATCGGCGGAGCCAACCCTCAAACGACTAACAAGAGTTCAGCAGAGCTAATTGGCATATAGTTTTTGTTGTGTGTAGTAATTCATTCTGTTTTCTTATTTTTTCGTTGTAGATTTTTCTTTCTATTTCGTTTGTTCGTTTTGTTCATCTTATATTTTTCAATGAAAGTTAGAATCTTAGCTATAACACTATATTTAAAGAAATTTAAAGACTCAACTTGTTTAATTTTTTTGGGATATCTGCTTTTTACCTTATTTACTTCTTCTTGGAAATTGATTATCTCAATTTTTTTGAAATCGAAATTTCCTTTCTTTTTCTCTTTTTTTAGGAAGGTTTCAAGACTTTCTTTTGTCTCAATGCTTTCTTTTGTCAATTGAAATTTTGAAAAACGTACAAGTCTATAGTCTTCTTTGTAGATTGATATTACATATTCTTCTCCATCTTCTTTTGTAACAACAATCAAGAATTTTACATTATTGCCGTAATTTTTATCTCGAAATTTTAAGCGAATAGGATTAATCAATGCGGTATAGAAATTTTTAAAAAAAGGCACGAGTGGATCCCATTGCTTAGAATATGATTCAACTAAATATTTGCCATGGGAAGTTGTCAAAAGAACTCTCCCCTTAACTCTTTTATTATCTATTAATTCCTCAATATTAGTAATGTCAACACCTAAACTATAAAATAATATAGGGTCATATTCTTTATAATAAACCTCAAATGGTTTTAGTATCAGTGGAGAATCAGAAAAATCCTCTACTAATAAGTAATTGTTTAGTCCAAATTTTATATAAATTTTATAAATTATTGCAGCTCTATCCTTTAAGTTTTCAACGATTATGCTACTTATATACCTATCCTCACAATCAATTGAATTCATAACAGAATAACAGCATCTAAATTTTTGTCCAGATTTCAACGAGAAAGCTATAATCGTATAATGCAAAGCTATAATTGAAATCAATAATGCAGTAATTGATATTAAAGTACTTATTAAATTTTGATCAAAGCTAATTTGCATCAGTCAGTTTTATTATTGTGTGTTGAGTGTTGTTTTTTATTAATTCTTCTTGGTATGTCAATAGTTTCCGTTTCATTAAAAAATACTTTCTAGATAATAGGTAACCGTAATTATTTATTGCGGTATACAGTATGTTTAGGTTTTCGTCAAAATATGAGACCCCTCCAAAATAATCAAGTGTTGTTGATGTATACTTTTCTAGTTTTTCTTTTATCTCCATTGTAATTTCCGTCTGAATTATTGCGTCTCTTAATAGTTGACTTATTTCAATTTTCAATAATTCTTCTGTGGGTTTAATTCTTTTGAAGTTAGCTCTAATTTGTTCAAATGGCGTTGTCACACTTGTAAATTGCAATTCAATTAAGAGTTTGGTATAAATCTCATATTTAGAATCGAAGATTTTATCAAATTCAAAAAACTCAATGTAAAGTTGTTCTAATTCATTTGGTTTATTCTGTTGTTGTTCTAATGTTCTGAAGTAATAATAGATTTCCAGATCATTATTCTTTATAAGCTCGTTTAGTCGTTCCAATTGAGGTTTGATTTCTTCAATTAGTTTTCCAGAGTTTTTACTTTTAAACCGGACTCCATTATAATCAAAGGTTTTAACTAAGATTGTTTTATTTGATATATTTGTTAGTATTTGAATATCATTTTGTAATGCAACAGAAGTGTAAACTAAGTCTACTTTTTCATCAGAAAATAATTCATCAATGGTAATTTTATCATTAATGGATTTGTCATGATTCAAATCAAAATTTATAGGATTCTTACTGTCATAATAGCCATTGTAAATTTTTGAAAACGAATTAGATAAAATTTCTGCTTTATATTCTTCAAGAAATTTTTCATGCGCAATTTCTTTAGTCTCTCCTTGATAATTAACAGATCCAAATAGTTTGTTCGCAATTTGTTTTTGTGTTTTGGAGATATCATTAAATGTGCTATTTGCCAATAAATCGGAATCATATTTTGCTGAAAAACCTGTTTTTTCTAATCTGCTTATCCTTTCCTCTGTCGTTGGATGAGAAGCCCATTGGTCTTTAATAACTAATTTCGATTTGTTGTATTTACTTTGTTCTTCTAATGTAATATCTGGAAGTCCATTTGTTTTAGGGAGACTATTTAATTCAGCAAGAAAATTAATAACTAATGATTGGTCATGATATAAATTAGTGCTTTTGATATTTTCAGAAATTCTATTGTTATAAAAATTCAAAACATTATTAAAAGAATCGTCAGCTAATGCCAGCCTTAATAATGAGTTTTTCAAAGGCTCGTATCCAGTTACACTTGCTGCAATTTCATCAGCATGGAATTCCATTTCTCTTGAAAGTCCAAGATAGTTTTTATTAACAACAACATATAATTTCCTTAATACCCATTGAATCCCTTCATTTATTTTAACTGCGATAATTACAAATATTGAAAAGTAACCACTGACATTTGCCCATCTTTGAACAAGGCTTTCATACGATTCATTTTCAAAAAGCATATTGAAAATTACCTGATTTACATTATATACATAACTTCCAACTTTCATTGTCCGTTGAGAAAAATGGCCAAATTCGTGCGACAATATCGCTTTAAATTCCTCTTTTGTTAGCGTATTAACTAAACCTAATCCTATTAATAAGTTCTTTTTAGTTGGAAAAAACATACTCCAGAAACTAGAGTCGTAAAATACTGCTGCATTTACTTCTGATGATAAATAGACTTTTTTCGGAAAGCTTGTCCCCACGCTTTGAACTATCTCCCTAATCATTTTAAATAATTCAGGTTCTTGTTGTTCATTTATTTCAATTAGGTGTGAACGGTCTACTTTATGGGATTTAAAAATAAATTTTAGTAAAAAAATCAAAATCAATACTCCCAAACTTGCCAGTCCTATGCCCAAGGCAATTGTAACAAACATTGGCTTAATCACAATTAATGAAACACCACCAGCTATACACAAACCTGTTAGCAATACAGCTAATAATAGAATAATTAAATACGTAAATGCAAAAAGATTTATTGCCAATATAGCTTTTGCAGCCTGATTTTTAAACTCTTTAGATAATTGAATTTCTCTTTTAATCATATTGTTGTTATTGAAGATTGTTTTTTTTAATCACACATAACGGACGGAACTATATGTCAATTGCCGACTGCTGGCTTCGTCCCTGTCGAACCATACAGTCACGCTTAAGGCGTGATTGCGGGCTACGAACTTTGTTGTCCGCACGGAATCGCAGATCAGCGAAGCTAATTGAAAATCGGCGGAGCCAACCCCCAAACGACTAACAGGAGTTCAGCGGAGCTAATTGGCATATAGTTTTTGTTTACATGCGTTGTTATTTTTCTATCCGTATATAAATAATCGTCGATTTAGTCGGATCGGAACTTCCAGCATCAAGTCCAAATATGTTTTTGTCAATGAATTGTACTTTAAACTCTGTTTTAGTGTCTTGCCCGTATAGCGCAAATAACTCACTGGCTATTTTCTTTTCTGTCAAACTGAACTCAAAGTTAGATGATTGTTTAATGCCTGTCACCCAAAGGTCTGCGCTGTCGACAAACATTTTCACATATTTGTCCTCGTTAATTGCAACTACTTTTCCTACAAATTCGTTTGTCTCGTTCTTCTCAATTCTAATCTTTATTCCTTCGAACATCGGTCTTCCTTGTAGTTCCCAAACACCAAGAAAATTGTCAATTGGAGTCTTTTTAAATTTACTAGTGTCACAACTAAGAATTACAAGTCCTAGGAGAACTGCAATTAAAGGTCTAGAAATAATTGGTCTTAATTTTATATTTTTCATTGCTATGGTTAGTTGCTCTGTCTTTTACAATGCATGTTAACTAGTATCTCTCCCCAAATATATACTACATTTCTCAATTTACTCTTATCGTTAATTAATTTATTTAACAGATTCATTCTGTTCGTCAATATTCGGGTTCTCAGGCTTCAAAATGGGTAATTCATGACTGTTTTTTATCACTTACAGGCTTGCACACGCACCACAAATAGCTATTTACACTGTTGTGTTGGTTTTCCTTCGTATTGCCGCGCAATAGGTAGCATTAGGTTCGGATATACCCAAAATCACTATAGTTATTGCCATTTTAATCACAAACAATGCAGTTTTAACTATAGTGAATAAGATTTTCACTATAAACAATGCCGTTTTAATTATAGTGAATGCGATTTTAATTGTTGATATAGCCATTTTCACTATAAACAATTTTCCATTCACTATAGTGATTACGATTTTCACTATAGTGAATGCCGTTTTAATCATAGTGAATGCCGTTTTCACTATAAATAAAATCAAATTGTTTGCAGTGAAAATCGAATTGTTTGTGATGAAAATGAATTTGTTTGTAGTGAAAATTAAATTGTTTGCAAACAATTTCGTTTTACTTATAATGATTTCCAAATTGTTTGTAATGAAAAGCCTGTTGTTTGTAGCATTAGTTGCATGTTGATAAATGAAGTTTGCTCTCAAATACTCATTACTTCCTTTCACTTGTGCATTCCTGTCTATCATCTAATTGCTTTTGTTTTCTTTTATGCTTAATTTTCTTTGAGGTTTACATTTAAGGACGCAAAATCACACTTAAAATGAATCGGGTACTCTATTCTTTCTTGTTCTTTTTGTTTGGAATACAATTGGTTTCAGCTCAGGATTTATCGAACCTGAAAAGCCAGAAACCCTTCACAATTGGAGGTAGTGTTTCTGCAACTTCAAATATCTATTACGTCTCGGGGAAGGAGTCGACCCGCGATCCATTTTCGTACGTGCTTTCGGGCAATGTAAATGCTTCGGTTTACAGTCTGCAACTACCGTTTTCGTTCACCTATAGCAACAGCAGTTTCAACTATGCCCAACCATTTAATCGTTTCGGCATTAGCCCCGAGTACAAATGGATAAGGTTGCATTTGGGCTACCGCAATATGTCGTTCTCGCCATTCACACTTGCAGGGCACTCGTTTCTGGGAGCAGGGTTGGAACTTAACCCGGGAATATTCAGGTTTGGTGCTGTTTACGGGCGGTTCAGTCAGAAGACAATCCCAAATACGGTAAACCCGCTCGACACACTTCAATCGCCAACACGGAAAGGGTACAGCTTTAAAATTGGCCTGGGTTCGCAAAAAAACTTTGCCGACCTTATATTCTTGCAGATCAAAGACGATACGCTCTCGATAGATACTGCGCGTTTCAGTTCTCGAATTCCTCAGGCTAACACAGTTTTTGGTACGCATTTGAAATTCACACTATTCAAAAAAGTTACCTGGGAAACCGAGGGCGCGGTTAGCTTGCTCACTAAGGATTTAAGCAATGCACAGCCATTCGAAACCGGGAACGCCACTTTGCAAAACATTATTGGGGCTTTCAACGTCAACTCTTCTTCCGAATACTCAACAGCAATTCTCTCATCGTTAAATTTTACGGAACAAAAATACTCGGTCGGGTTGCAATACCGCCGCATCGATCCTAATTACCAGTCGTTTGGTGCATATTACTTTAATACCGATATCGAAAACATCACCATCAACACTAAATTCAGGCTTCTAAAGAACAAAATTTCGGTAAGCGGAAATATCGGGTTGCAAAACGATAACCTCAGGGGCAACAAGGCTTCTCAATCGAGCCGTGTAATCTCAATGGCCAATGTTGGGTACAACAGCGGAAAAGTTTTCAGCATCAATGGCTCGTTCAGCAACTACAGCGTCAACCAGCAAGCCGGGCGTTTGCCCCTCAACGATACCATTAAGCTTTACCAAAGCAACAGAAACATCACCCTCTCGCCAATGTTCTCTTTCAACAGCCCCAACTACCAGCAAATGGTACAACTGAATTTTTCGTTGATGGACTTAATAGACCACAACGAATTTACAGCAACAAACACCGAAGTAAACAGCCGTATGGCCATGTTGAATTATTTCTTTTCGAATGTGAAATCGGGGCTAAGTGTTACTGCGGGGTTAAACTACACATCAATGAGTTCGATCTTTTCCAAGCAACTTGTTGTTGGACTCAACACCGATGTGGGTAAATCTTTTTTCAAAGGAAAACTTAATGGCCATGCCGGACTTTCGGTAAGCCGGAGCAACCTAAACGATAACTCAGGATGGGTAAACACCGGAACGTTTTCTATTACCTACAAGCCGCACCCAAAGCATTTGTTTAAACTGAATTTTAGTCAAATGCAGAATCTATATCCTTCAATATCAACAATCAATAGTTTTAATGAAACTAAAGCCATGTTTAGTTATGCTTACAGAATATAATTCAAAAAGAAGTATTCTTTCAACAATAAGAAAGAAACTGACAATTACGTTGTTCGCAGTATTATTGGCTGTTGCAGGTTTTGCACAACCAAGTCCGGTAATGGTAAATGTGATGGTAGCACCGCCGTACACTTCGTCAATTTCGGATTATATGAACATTCCGAACAAGATTGTGATAACGCTAACTCACGCCGCTTTGGGTTATCCGGAAATAGATCTCTACCTGAAAGTTTCAATCATTGGCGACA
>Ga0209373_10002790_pt1 | contig 16884 bp, 16 predicted proteins | sample Higcelweek5metaG_FD_187173 | JGI IMG/M metagenome (GOLD analysis project Ga0209373, IMG submission 187173) | Freshwater pond sediment microbial communities from the University of Edinburgh, under environmental carbon perturbations - High... | ecosystem: Environmental > Aquatic > Freshwater >... | reverse complement strand
CAATCATGTGTTTGTATCTGTCTGATGACAAAGCCGCGATCTGACGCTTTTTCCTGAAATGATTTCCATCCGCGTCTGCACGGATCTGCAATCCATGCTTTATTGTGAGAGTCTATAAGTTTTGCCAGCGTGTCAAGTAACATGTCGTGCATTCGCTCTTCGTAAAGAATGTCTGATGCAACAACGAGGTCGAAATGTGGCTTTCGGATGGGCAGCCAGCACATATCACAGCAGATAAAACGCGCGCTGATATTGTTGCGCCTGGCATTAAAACGACTGTATTGACAGGCATCGGGTGCAATGTCTATTGCTGTAACAAGGTTTCCTTTATCTGTCAGTGCAGCAGTGAGTGCGCCCAGACCACAGCCGATTTCGAGTATCCGGAGAGGCTTGGGAAACGGTTGATTAATGATAAATGAGAAGAATGTCTCCGATGATGGCCAGTGCTGTGTCCAGTATGGCTGGTATTGGTCCAGCTTTGCCTGTTGGTCAGAGAGATTGTCAATGATTTCACTGACATTGTCTGGTTGACAGAAGTGTAATGTCCGGTTTTTACTCTGCAATGAAAAAACTTTTGAATGATACTTGATTTTTTGCTGCATCACAGTCAGGACCCATAAAATATGTAAAAACCGCAATATTTCTTTTTAGAATAAAAAATAGGTAAATGTTTGATCATATATCCAAAAATAGTTACAAATGCTGCCGAATTTGCGTTGAAAAGTGATTGACCGTCTAAGTCATTCATAGGTATAATGATTATACGTATCTGATTTTTACAGTTTACTGCGGAAGTCAGTTGCTGTGATTATGAAATAAATTTTGTAAATAAGGGGTCCATATATGGGTGGGAAACATTGCAGGCTTTATGATGAAAACCTTGTACATAATATCATGATTTCAACAGGAATGTCAGTTCTTGAATATATAAGGGAAAACAAGTTCGCAAATACTGATGATATTTGTGAATTCGTTGAATTCAATGCCCGCACAATCATTGAAGATACTATTGAACAGCTTAATCAGAGTGAAGAGAACATAGAAAACAGTGAGAAAAAAGATATGACAGATAAGGAAAATGATGATTGGCGGTTCAATGATGAGGGTACTGATCCAAAAATGTGAATTTATTAAATCTTCTATTGCGTAATTTCAGACAATATATTAATTTACAGACTCTTAAGCCGAAGTGGCGAAATTGGTAGACGCACTGGACTCAAAATCCAGCGGTGGCAACACCATCCCGGTTCGATTCCGGGCTTCGGCATAAAAACTATTTTCTTACCGGTTTATTCATATTCCTAAACTGTTCATAAGATCTTTCCCGTTCTCTGGCACAGGCGTCTTCAAGACCTGCGGCTTTTGACTCAAGTACAGCTTTCTGTTCTCCTGATGCGCTATTTGCCTCTTTACGTGTTTTGAGTGCTTCATCACAGATCGGAATTGATGTTGCACATCCCAGGCATAGAGCCGCAAGTGTTACAATCATAATTGTTTTCATGTATACCTTTCTTTTATTATTTGTGCCATTGACAAATAGAACTAATGACCGGCAGACGTTTTGTCGTCTGCATTCTCCTGCCAGCTGAATCTTCTGAAGAAAGATTGATTGACAGGAATAAAACTGCTGTTGTGATGATAGTTAATTTACATAAAAAATAATCAACAGTGAAATAATACCTGATTGTGAATCCACTTTGCAACACAGATCAGATAAATTTTCCAAATGCCAGATAAAGGGCAAGTCCTATCATTACACAACCTAATACTATTTTCAGAAGCACCATGTTTTTCTGTGTTTTTTTAGCGAGATCATTCCATTTCATGCCATAATAGGCAAGAAACATGACAACAACAAGTGGTAATACAAAGAGAAAATTATAGAAGGCAAGATAGAGATATCCGGCTATTTGCAGAGTTTCCCTTTGTGTCATTGCAACAATGTAAGGAAGATACATCTGTCCTGTGCAGATTGCCTCAAGCAGTGTTACAAGAAATCCGGTAATAATTGATCCAATGATCAGACTTGTTCCGCTGAGATTGCCTGAAATTGTTTTATGAATCCGCATTTTTACAGCTTTTGGAAGCTGAAGACTGATATCTGATGTATTACGGGTTTTTCTGAAAATAATGGCATCACGAAAACTCAGAATAGCAACAAGTAAAGCAAGTCCGAACGCTCCCCACCTGATACTCTGGGAAACAATATAATAATGTTTAAAATGTTCAAGTATACCTTTTAATCCAAGTCCCATCGCAAAATAGGTGATATAAACTGTTGCTGTATATGTAAAGCCAATAATGAATATTTCCTTTTTACTTTTTTTCCTTGTCGCCAGAAACGAAATTAGAAATATCATGGTTGCTATAGCACACGGATTAATACCGTCAGCGAGCCCTGTTGCAAGTGTCCCCAAGAAAAATCCCCAGTCAAGTGCCTTGTCTTTAAGGAATTTATTGAGCGCAGATGAATCTGCTTTTACAGGTGATATTGCCGAATATTTTTCCTTGTCATTGATTCGTGATGTAATCATTGTATTGCCATCGCGCATGATTTCGTCAAAACCAGCCAGAAATGTATCCGGCAGAAAAAGCATCTGTGCTGCATTTGAATTTGTATTGTATCGCTCCTCGAACTTTATCATAAGTGATAAAACTGAGTCTATATCAGTGTTATATATTGTAAGGCTGATGTCATCAGGATATTTCTTTGCAAGCGGTTTAAGCAGTCCCTCTTTTATCTGCATGCACTCAGCGCATGTAGCTGATCCGAAAAAATGAAGTTCAAGTTTTTTAGTATCAGCACCGATCAGACCGGTGTATAGAATAAGTGTAATTAAAAATATTTTCATAATCATGGCAATTAGTTTGATCCTTGATTTAGTAGACAAAAAGTAACTATCGGATATAAATTCAATTCTATTGTTAAAAATACTCAATATTAAGATAATTAGCAATTTATAGATAAGATTAATTATATGGATATTGGCAGAAAATTGTTTCTGCTGTCCTGACAGCGCAATGAACTGAGCAGGATTATATAATGTTACTGTATTGGAAAATCTATCTGAATATACTCCAAACCTGCATTTCAGAGAACGAATCAAAGTGATTTTATATATGAAAAGTGTCGGAGTTTTTTACAGGATTATAATTATTCTTACAATAGATGTTAACCTGACGGTTGACAAGGAATGTTTCATGCAAGAACATGGCAGAAACAGTTTTACGCAAACTGATGTTGGTTTGACAAAACGGTGTGCTGTCTGCCTGATTTATGTGCAGCAATCGTTTATACAGTTTTAAAAATCAATGATTATTCTGCTGAAAGCTGCTTTTCCGGGGGGGCAAACCGCTGGCGCAGAAATTGCTTTTATTATTATCAGCTTCACTTGGAAATCGCTCGTATAACTCACTTAAAAATGGGGGCTCTTTATGCTATTACGAAATGTCATGTTAGCTGCATTTTGTGTGTCGCTGTTTACAGTTCAGACTGATGCAGACTATTTCAGAGCTCTGCATCATAACATGTGGCAGAGTGTTTTATTTGATTCTCCGGCCTGTATCCGCAGCATTCATAATTATGATGACGCGGTATTATTTACATGGAATAATATTTCAACAGAAATGTTTAATAGATATCAATCAATTACAGGCCCGTTATCTTTATCGGATAATTCATGCGTCAATTTCATGAACAATCAGATGTATAGTATTAAATCGTCAAGGAAATTTATTCCCCCGAAAAAATCATGCATCGAAAAAGGTATGATACCTGACCATTTAGACAATTTAGCAGTAAATCAGACAGATTTAAACAACTATAATGGACTAATGAATGGTTGTACTGAATTTGCAGGCTGTAATACAAGAGAGAAACCTGGTAATGTACCTGAACCGTCATCAGTTTTAATGCTTTTCTTAAGTTTAGTCGCATTTGTAGGGATATCAATGATTCACAAAAGTTGATTCATGAGAAACCGCTCACTGAGGCCTGAAATCTGTGAAAGTGTTGAAATGTAAAAAATCTGCTTTGAAGAAAAGCTATTATGGGGAATCATTTGTAAAAGCAGTTATTTTACAAACAGATATTTTCACGGAATTCAGCCCCATTTATATATAGTCGCGTTCAAGGGCAGATTGTAAAAAGTCTGCCTTTGATATTTATGTTAATAATTATGAACGCAGATCTGCTCATTCCCGAAATTTGAAACGTGTTTTAGAATGTAAAAACCGCCTCTGCTTTTAAGAATGTATAATGATGGATATGTGAAATTAACTTTGTCAACAAGTATTCCGTTTGCTTTAAAAACAGATAATGTTCCGGGCTGCAAAATCTTCATTCTGACTTTACCGCCTGAAAAGCCATCGGAAAGAAGCACTCTGTTTACATTTGTAACAGATTTATACTTTTGAGCAGGCGTGGGCAATTTGTATATAGTAAATAGTTTTTCAGCCCACAATTTCTGGATACTTGCGCATCCGGTTTCATTTGGATGGACTCCATCAGAGGTTAATTGGTCTGGATGAGCACGGAACCAGGAATAAAAATCAGGGCCGGGGGAAAGTCTGTTCTGTGTTGTCAGTTCGTCAATTGCCGCAAGGAAAGCACTGCTTACCTGCCAGTTGGCTTTTAGTGAATCGGTCGCAATCACAGAGGCAATAATGACATCAATGTTATTTGCTTTACATGAGTCAATAATAAGCTGCATATTTATTTTAAAAGAAGATAAGTTTGCCGTGTCCCCATTCCATGCATCATTAGTACCCATTTCAACAGCCCAGTGCTTAACATTACGCGACATATCAAGGTATTTACTTATATCACGTGCCATGTCTGCGCTTTTAATGCCGGGAATAGCACCCCTGACAACCGCAGGAGTGAATGTGCTGTCTGATTTTGTAACAAGATCTGCAAAACATACCTTTGGAACGAATGCCTTGAATGCATTTGCTGAAATACTTGTACCAGTAAAGAACCACTGGTCTTCCCCGCCTCCTGAAAGATCAAATATTTCTATTTCGTCAATTACACCGTTTCCTTTACTGATTTTCATCTTTATCCATTGCGATGATTTGATGTCAATTGTATGCGATCGCGCTGTGACATCATTGCCGCTCACTGATACTGCCGTCTCCCAGGTTCCGTCAACGCCATCTGTGGAATTTGACGAAAACAGAATGCAGTAATCAAGTGGAATCTCCAGGTTCTGCGGGAATTGAGTCGATGCAATTGAATCTGACCATGAGTAGCCGGGGTTGTTCCATGAGAAAAATATTCTGGAGTAACTTTTTTCAAGATTTATCGCTACCCATGCACTGTCTGTAATATTCCATGATAATTCACCGAACTGACCGTTATTCAGTGTTTCAATGTTTTCCGATGGTGAGCCCAATATCGGTTTTAAACGAGAAATCAGTGCATTTGGCTGCATTGCAGATAGACCGTCTGTGTTGACAATAAGTAATATTGCAATCGCAGTTGAAAATAAAAATCTCATTTGTTGCTCCGGTTCAAACAATGCACGTACAGGGATTTTTCTGCAGTAGTCAGAAAAATATGAATGTTTCAGTTGTTTATAAAATTGAAATCATGTCCCGTACTGCACGGTCGAGTCCAACCATTGCGGCCCTGCTGATAATTGAATGCCCGATGTTAAGCTCTTCCACAAAGTTAAGCTGTGAAACTGCTGTGACATTCTGATAATTGAGTCCATGCCCGGCATTTACATGTAAACCAAGTTTATTTGCAAAAAAAGCTGCGTTTTTTAAAGTTTCCAGCTGTTCCTGCTGCGCCACTCCAACTGCTGCATTTGAATAGGGGCCTGTGTGAAGTTCAACATGCGTTGCACCAATACGTCTGGCAGATTTAATATCATTGAGATCCGGCATGATAAACAGACTGACAAGAATATTGTTGCTTCTGAAGGTTTCAATTACTTTTGAAAGTTCTTTTTCCTGTTCCCTTACTGCAAGTCCGCCTTCAGTTGTAATCTCTGTACGTTTTTCAGGAACAAGAGTTACCATAAATGGAAGTACATCAACTGCAATTTTAACAATCTCTTCAGTTGCAGCCATTTCAAGGTTCAGATGTGTTGTAACTGTCTGCTTGAGAAGATAAATATCGCGGTCCTGAATATGGCGTCTGTCTTCACGCAGATGTGCTGTTATGCCTTTTGCACCTGCTATTTCCGCAAGTCCCGCAGCATGAACAGGTTCTGGTTCTTTTCCTCCGCGTGCCTGACGAATAGTTGCTATATGATCAACATTTACTCCAAGAGTAGCCATTGAAAATCCTCCATTTATTAATTAATTCCTGTTCTCGTCTTTTTTTCTGACAAGATCAGATATGTAAACCAGTTTAATACCATTTTTTCTCAGTACAGGAAGTTCATTCTGCAGTGCATTGATAAATGCAGATGTCGGTCTGCTGCTGACAATCACCTCACCGGTCTTCTGCGCAATTACAGCGCAGCGGCGCAATGTGTCCTGAAGCTCGCCGGAAGTACTGTTTGTATCAATATGCATGTCAATTGACTTATATATAATATTTTCTTTTTTAGCAACCATGTCAACCGCTGATGAACGGGACTGCTGATCATACAGAAAGTAGACGTTTTTCTCGGCGGCATCATTAAGCAGAATTGACATCACCCTGCTGTCTGCAAGTACACGTGCCCCGTAATAATTTGTGATTCCGCTGAAATGCGGAATTTTATCCATCGCATCTGCAATCAGACTGTGAATTTTATCATCAGTATAATGCACCATGAGTAAAGGTCCTGATTGTTTTGAAAGATGTAAAGGCATTGGTTCCATGGGAAGCATAAGTACAATTTCTTTATGGTACTCATTTGCAATCTGTGCCGTCCATGTGGTCATTTTTTTTTCGGGGATAAGTCCAATTGTAAGTGGTTCTTTAAAAGAAAGATATTCTATTGTCGTCTGATCTGCCTGGAAACCGAAATCCTCAATAAATATCGCTATTTTTGCAGTATGACTGAAATATACTGCGGATTGCATAAGAATAAGAATTATATCAGGATTACCGCTTTCTTTACAGCTGAAGAGTATCCGGCAGCCTTCCTCATCATTGTCATAGTAGCAGTCGTCAATTTTGTAACAGGTCTGATTCAACTGTGCAGTTATCATCCAGACAACCCATTCCATAGGTCTGCCGCGGGGTATTGACGCCCGGATCTCAATAGTGGAATCTTCATTCAAAACTTTACGCCTGATATTCTTCTCGGTCACTTCAAGGTTTTGAAGCTGTTTCATCAGTTGATGTTCAAGAATGGCGGCATGTGTCAGTCCGCTGTCAAATTCATTGTGTTTGGAAACGGTTGTATTTTTAGATGAAAACATTTTTTTTATCTGCAGTGTTTCCGGTGCAAAGAGAAACACCGATGACACAGCAATTGCTGCAAGTAGAATAAAAATGAGAATTATTTTGAGTTTCATTGAGAACATTTCTATTTTCAGTGACAGGTAACATAGGAATCTGGTAAAAAATACCCCTTTCTCTATTAAATAACAAGGAATACTGCACTGAAATCAACAGAAATATGTAAAGATGCCATTCCGGTGATTACAGGCCCGACAGCATCAGGCAAAAGCAGCATCGCATTCGCTCTGGCGCAAACACTCGGGCTGACTATAGTATCATGCGATTCAAGGCAGATTTACCGCGGAATGGATATCGGGACAGCCAAACCGTCATTAGATGAGCAGAGCAAGGTCAGCCACAGACTTATTAATATCATTGAACCAATAGAGAGCTACTCCCTTTACCATTATTTTGATGATGCAACTGCTGTGCTGGAACAATTGAAGCGTGATAATGTGTGCGGTCTGGTATGCGGGGGAACAGGTTTGTACCTCAGATCACTTATTGATGGAGTCGGGGTGCAGGAGGAGTCTGATCCAGCAGTTCGTGATATGTTGACAGAAAGAGTCAGGTCAGAGGGGTGTCAGACTTTACATGATGAGTTAAAATGCTGTGATCCTGAATGCGCTGAAAAAATTCATGCCAATGACGCGCAGCGGATTATCAGGGCACTTTCGGTTTATCACCAGACCGGAAAACCACTCTCAGTGCTTCACAGAATCATACAGAAAAAAAATAATTTCAGGTTTAATGTTGTAAAGCTGACTGCTGATCGCGAATGGCTGTACCGGCGAATAAACGAGCGGGTTGACAAAATGATAGCACAGGGATTATACGATGAATTCAGGGAACTTGTGGCTGTCGGCTGCAATGAGACAACTCCTGGAATGCAGTGTGTCGGCTACAGGGAGCTGTTTGCTGTTCAAAACGGGACATGTTCATTTGATGATGCTGTTGAAATGATTAAACGCAACACCAGAAGGTTTGCAAAACGGCAGATTACATGGTTTTCTCATCAGCAGAGCGGAATAGAAATTGATGCGTCACTGCCAATGGAAACACTTGTTGAAAAAATGAAAGCTGTTTTTTCAGATAGTGCTTTTTGTTGAAATGCGGATTTATTATCTTTGAGTCAGTGTGAGTGATCGAATACCGTAATAGAAATTTTTTATAAGCTTACGTTTGCCAGGAAGTGCAGAATTCAGGCAGGCGGATTCTAAAAACGGTACACGACCTATCTTTAATATTAACTGAAAAATATTCAGAATCCCGAAAATATAAGTAACTGACGGCTTAATAGCAGGACTGTTAGAAATATATCTTTTTCAAAATAATTCTTCCTTGTGAAGAAAGGAGCCTTCCTCATGAATGGTGATGATATGTCCAGGGGCATGAACCAGCAAAGTCGAAAATTCACCACACCTAATAAATACAATGAAAAGCATTCGTACAGCCCCAGCACCAACTTTAATTACAATTACAACAGCAGCGGTATTTCCGGCTATGGCAATCAGCAGTCACAATCACATCAGAAGCCACGCCGTCCTGATCATAAATTTAAAGGTGGGGGACATCATTCAGGCTCCAATGATAAACTTGTAAAGCAGAATGATCAGATTATAAAATTGCTAAAAGAGATTCGTGACCGTCTCCCGCCGCCGCCGGAAGGAACTGTAACTGAAGCTGATCCTGAACTTGATCAGGATACTGATGATTGCGGGGAGGACATGGGTAATGAGCGGGATATGTCAGATGATGATGCCGATGATATTGGAGAACAGAATCCGACCGCATCAGAGGATCAGGATTTGGATAAAACTGATGAAAAGTAATTGATTTTTAATACATTATATGTCATACTCTGGTATTATTCAGAGTGTGACAGCCTTTTTACGATAGGTGCGTGATAGAAGGTTGTACACTATAAAGGTACAATTATGAAAATGTATCACGTTGTTCTATCATCTGTTTTTATAATATTTTTTCTATCTGCTGTGTGTCAGTGTAATGCTGCTACACGCTGGAGTTCGCTTCATCTTCTGCCTGATGCAGATTTACTCGATAATAATAATTTTGTCATTAATGCAGACCTGTCATACATATCTGACAGCCTGAATGGCGCCGTTTTTAAACCAGGTGGCTTACTGACTTATAGTATTGTCAAGTGGGTCAATATTGAAATCGGATACGCGGATAAATTTACATTTGGACTAAAAGCCCGTGTACTGGGTAATGAATCAGCCTGGATGCCGTCACTGGCGCTTGGCATACGAGGCTGTATTTCAAGCCGCGAGCTTCATCTGTATGATTATGAAAGTGACAGCGCAGATTTCAATAATGAACTGTTTCTTGTATTTGGAAAGAGTGTCGAACCGATCAGACTCAGATTTCACCTTGGCATCATGTCAATTCCTGATAACAAAAGAGAAAGAATCAATCCTTTTATCGCACTTGAAAAGTATTTCGGCGGCGGTGTATATACGACCATTGAAATGCAGCGAAGGGATCATGAGTTTGTTCCTTCCCTTTTTGTATCATGGCGTTTCTGGCAGCAGAAAATTGAAGTAAGCGCCGGAGCAATAGCTCTGACAAAAATGCTGCTTGATAATAATGATGATTTTGATGCAGGGATCAGTACATCGGCGCGCGACGGTATTGTGCATCCGGGCTTTTATTTTGGTATAAGATTCCATGGAAAAATCGGACCATTTGGATCCAGTGACGGCCTGGAGCCGCTGGAAAACCAGGTTCAGGAACATAAACGCCGCATTATTGCTTTGCAGAACAGACTTGACAGTGTGGAAAGTATGGTTTCAAGAGAATCAAAAAAAACAGGTGAAATGGAAGCTTTACTTGCCACAGTTACAGACAGTACAATGAAGAGTAAAGTCCGGTACCGGACTATTGCAATAGAGAAACTCAACTCGCTGCGTGTTTTCTATTCGCAGGAACCATTTGAACCTGAACTTGTAAAAAAAGGCTATGATGAGATTGTCGGATTCCGTAACGAGATGGTACCAACACTTTTTGAGCTGACTTTTGATCTTGAGCTTGACAAAAAGATCCGTATATTGGCGGTTTCTGTTCTTGGTATGATAGGGACACCAAAAGCTCTTGATGTTCTGATTGACATTTTAAGTCAGTCAAAGGAATCAGATGTATTGATAGAGGCACTTATAAGCCTTGGTAAAAACAAGGAAACCCGTGCAGTGTATCTGATGAAACAGCTTGCAAACGATCCAAACGATGCGCTTGCGTTTACAGCACGGGAAGTGCTGAAAAAACTCGATCCTCAGAGTGTGTCTAAAGATTCGAAACCCAGGAAAATGGCTCAGCCTGTACTTAAAATACCTGAAAAGAAGATCGGTACCGCAACAGTATCTTCACCACAAAGTAAAGAAAAAAATCAGCAGTCTGCAGATGTAAACCAGTCGGATTCATCCGAATGGTTCCCTGAGCCTGATTCAATAACGGACTCAAATAGCAGTGCGAAGTCAGTTAATGAAAATGGTTCTGTCAAGAAAACCGGGAAGTAGCAGTCAATTATAATAAAATCAGGCACACATTACACACCTGACTCCGGCCTTGAAGATTTATTCATCAGATCATTGATACGCCTTGCAGCCAGAGCCGGATTCTCCATTGTACACGGACCATTGACGCACCCGCCCTCACAGGCCATGACCTCAAGAAAATTATTCGGCGCAATTCCCTTTGTGCCGTAAATTTTAAGCAGTTTGATACTTTGTCGGGTCAGACCATTTACAATCTGCGGCTTGACAATATCAGGGTTTTCAAGATATTGCTTGACTGCTGCAGTAACTCCGCCGCTCAGCGGGAAACCCCGGCCACAGCCCGATGCCGTGGAATTGATTTCTGTGTGAGCACAATCTGCAACGTCAATATTCTTAGCTGCAAACATTGCACCAAGCTCCTCACATGTGATCACATAATCAACAAGATCATCTCCGTTTGCTTCCTGACGTTTGGCTATGCACGGGCTCACAAATACTCTTACAAAATCAGGATATTCTTTTGCAGCATATTCTGCTGTGTAATGAAGAGGCGTAGGTGTTGCCGACACTTTATCCATAAGTGCCGGAACATGTTTTTTAACAGCCTGAACATACGACGGGCAGCAGGATGTGGTCATAAATGGTGCACCTTCTGCAAGTCTGTGCCTGAGCTCCTGTGCCTCATTCAGAGCAGTAGTCTGCGCTCCCTGTGCAACTTCTATTACGGTCTCGAATCCAAGCTTGATAAGTGCTGTAACAAGCTGGCCGAATTCCGCTACAAATTGCCCGGCCACAGCCGGTGCGATCATCACGGCGACTTTCTGTTTTTTACTTCGTATTATGTCAATCAGTTCAACCATCTGGGATGTTTCCATTATCGCCCCGAACGGACACTCTCTCATGCACTTTCCGCAATAGATACATTTGTCAAAGTCAATGTGTGCCTTGCCGCTGCCTTTTTTCTCAATGGCCTGTACCGGGCAGGCCTCTTCACAGGGAACTGGAATCCGGATTATCGAATGATACGGGCAGACTTTGAGGCATAATCCGCAGTTTACACATAATTCAGGGTTGATCTGCGCCTGTCCCTGTGCACCAATACTTATCGCTTTTTTTGGACAGTTAAGAGTGCACGGGCGGGCTACACAGCCCCTGCATGCATTTGTCACAAAGTATTTTGCCTGCACACATGATGAGCATGCCTCTTCGATAAGTGTAAGCACCGGTTCAACTGACCTGCCATCCGGTCTGTCAAGACACTGCTGCGCATATTCCGATAGAGGGACAAGTTCATCGGTTTCATTTTCTATGCGGAATCCCAGATTTACCATAAGACGGTAGCGAAGGACAGCCCTGTCTTTATATATGCAGCAGCGTAAAGATGTATCATTTTTTGGTCTGATCAGAATTGGAATTCTGTCAATATTACTTTGCAGTCTGTTATCATACGTGAGCCGGGCGATTCTTATCAGCAGATCACGTCTTGTTCTTGTGGCATTATTATCGTAAATCATATGTCACCGTCCTCTGATTGTCTTTTTTCAATCAATAACGCTACTTTGTCAATTATTTTGTGTACTGTTGCGTCGGTGATAACCTCATTGTCAATAAGAACAAAAGGTGCTTTCCCCGGATCATTATCAGTGCACAAGTCAAGGCAGCGCTTATACTGCACGGTGACAAACTCTCTTGACTGCTCCGGCAGATCGTATTCAAGAGTTTGCAGATGAGATGCACCCATAAGGTGGCAGGTTGTTCCAAGACAGACTGTAATGTGTATTTTCTTCATAATTGCCCCGATATGATTATTTTAAATAATTTTCTGCCAACAGTTCAGGCTTCATTGTCAGAAATACCTGATAACGGTTTTTTTCAGATAGTTCTTTTCAAGAAGTGAACAGATTTTCTTGATTGTGTTTCTCCTGATATCAAGCTCAAGCGGAAGGTCAGGATCCTGATGAGCCTGATTGATTCTTGTGCCGATAAAAAATTCTATTATGTCATTTGTTAAAAAAAGTTCTGTAAGAAGGGCGGCTCCATTGCGTTTGTGTATAAAATGTTCTTTATCTTCAAGCATCTGTATACAGTATCCAAGTGTTATGCATCCTTCTGTTATCAGATCAACACCATCCATTTTTGATGTCACAGGAATATTGGGGTCAATTGTACTGAAATCCATCTCAGTCCGTCTGCCAAGTTCCCGTTCAATGATATTTGATGTAGTACCGCCGCAGACGGCACTTTTTCCGTTCCAGTCTGTCAAAAGGGCCGCAAATTCTGCGTCACGTTTCTGATCAAGGGGCGGCCCTGTAAGTACCCTGAGCTTCCTTGGTTTTCTAATGTAAAGGACAAGGCATGATATATCATCACCTGGATCGGAGTCATCGTTAAGCACGGCACGCTCAACAATTTTCTGACTCAGCTCACTTGCACTTATCTGCGGAGACTTAACTAACAGGTTGCCTACAAATTCACCGGTTTTACTCTCGCCAAAACCCATTGGCCATTTCTTACTCCCTATTCCGGATTGTGTTACACCATCTGACATCAGTATTATCCGGTCACCCGCCTCAGCGTTGAAATGTGTGTAGTTCAGTGCCCGCGAATCCCAGCGGGACCGCTGAAGTTCCTGGAATTTATAATTTATCTGCCGAGTCCCTTTAAAATAGAGATACTGCGGATTTCCATACTCAAGAATCCTTACAGACAGGTCACTCAATATATCTGCAATACTGAATGTTGAATATCCGATTTTTCTGATTGGACAAATAGGCAGTGCTTCCATAATCATGTCGGCGGCCTTGATGCTGTCAATATCATCTGATGCGTACTCTATGCCCATTGATGCAGTGAAGCTTGCAAGAACATTTGCCTCCACACCGCTTCCAAGTCCATCGCATAGAATTGACAAAACACGATTATTGTCAAATCTTTTTGTCTGAATGACATCCCCGGAAACAGAATGGCCATGCTTGGATAATTTGCAGCTGTCAACTTCAATAAACGGTTCCGTCATCATGTTGTCACTCCTGCGCCGGAGGTATGAGGTTATCAGGCGAAAAACTTTCAATCAGAGAATTGAGGATTTTCTCGGATTGCGCCGCATTTTTTCCCATAAGAAAAGCAATCTGCTGGGCTGTGACAGATGTGTTTCTTATTACCTCCTGAGCTTTCTCAACAATCTGCTCCCTTCGGTACTCGGTGACAGTCGCATCGCGTAAAATCGCCCCGATCAATTTCGTTTTTTCAACATTGAATATTGTAAGCGCTATGATTTTATCATTATACCGGACAAAATGCTGATTGATTTCCTCACTTGATAAAAGTACCTGACTGAAAAGATCAGAAAAGGGCAGAATTGTTGCAAGGTCTGCACTGATAAGACCTGGAATAACCCTGTTTATTTCCAGAATCTCCGGCCCGAGAAGCTCGGCGAATTTATAATTACTGTCAATGATATGCAGATTGTGGTCAACAATGACAACTCCGTATGGAATTGTCTTGATAAGTGCATTCGCTTTTTTCTGTGCCAATTGACGCATAAAAGAGCTGCACATGCATGGTTCTGCTTTTTTAGCAACAAGAGCTTTTGCAAGTTCACGGCATGTTTCGTATCCGCATGAACCGCAGTTGAGCTCCTCATCAGGAGTATGCTTGCCTATGCTCTCAAGTGCCGCTGCAAGCTCATCATTTGATGGAATACTGCTCTTGTTAGGCGAGGGTTCATACGATGAGAAGATCATCTCTTTATCACAACTATTGACATCAGAAAATGAGTTGTCAGCATAGTCAAGTACTGCAATCCGTGATACGATAGGCGTATTGTCTGAAATTTTCGGCCCGTGAATGCAGCCGTTTTCGCATGCCAGCAGTTCAATGAAAAGATTACTGTCTATATGTCTATTTGTAAGGCCTTCGAATGATTTTCTTATATTCTGCACACCTGAAAGAGTCATGAATCGATTGTGAAGTTCAGGTTTACATCTAATAGTCTCGATCATTCCGCCTTCAATGGGGTATAGTGCTCCGTTATGTGCTTTATAAGGAATAAACGAGTTCGGTATCTCTTCTGTAATTGTCAATAAATCAACCGCCGCCTGATCAAACCACTTTCTCAGATCATCAAATGTCAGCGCCACATCACAGAGATCGGGATGAGTGTCAGCTTCTTTTTTCTTTGCAATGCACGGTCCTATAAACACTATACCGATATCCTGACCGTATATCTTTTTGAGAAGCGCGCAATGCGCAAGCAGCGGCGATACAACTGTAGTTATTCTGTCAGCAAGTTCAGGAAAATATTTGGTGACAAGTTCAACTGCCGCAGGGCACGCTGATGACAACTGTAAACCTGTTTCTGTTACTCCAAAAGACCTGCTGATTGACGCACTCACTTCCTGTGCGCCAAGTGCGGTTTCACTTACTCCAAAAAAGCCCAGTTTTTTCAGTGCCGTAATAAGTTTACTATACGGTATATCACGGAATTCGCCTGCAAACGATGGAGCAAGGGAGACAATGACGCGCTCTTTTCTTTGAAGTAAATGAAGTGCGCGCCGCAGGTCATCCCGTACGCGTTTTGCACCGACAGGGCAGACGGTAACACAATGACCGCATAGAATGCAGTTTTCAGGAATCACTGCAGCTTCATTGTCAACGACACGAATCGCTTTTACAGGGCATTCGCGTACACATTTGTAGCAGTCCCTGCAGCGGGTTTCCTCGGAATATATCGGATAGCGTTGTTCCATAATCAGCCTCTTTAGAATGATGCTTTCATAATATCAATAAGACTTCCCTGATCAACATTGGAATATAGCTGCTCATCAATCCAGATGTTCGGCCCTTTCATACACAGCCCGCCACATCTGCAGCCCTTTATTTTTACATCAATGCATAAATTGTGTTCATCGAGATACTGCTTTATAGTCTCGTAATTTTTCCCGTTTCCGCGTGAAAAACACGAACTTCCCATACAGATCGTTAGTGTGTGTTTTGGCTCGGTATTTGTTTCGTTATTCATTACAGATCCTTTATTGTCAATTTACAATAGCGTTAATACGTCTGCAAAGTACTGCAAGCCCTGATGAGAGGTCTTCATACTGTACAATTACATCAGAAGGCACGGTCAGCTTTATAGGAGAAAAGTTCCAGATTCCCTTAATATTACAATTTATCAGATAATCTGTTACGGTCTGCGCTGCCAGCGCAGGAACAGTCAATATCCCTATGTGTACATGGAGCCGTGATGCAAGATCCGAGATTTTATCAAGTGCAAAGACCTCTTTTCCATGGATACGGTTCCCTACTTTTTTTGAATCTGTATCGAATGCTGCAACAATATTAAGGTTATGCTGAGCAAAGCCGTCATATCCGAGAATTGCCGAGCCGAGGCTTCCGGCGCCGATCAGAAATGCGTCATGGGTATTATCCCATCCAAGGAACAATTCAATTGAGTTGATTGCAGACACTATATCGAACCCGATTCGCGGCCGCCCGATTGTACCTGTTGCAGCAAGATCCTTGCGTACCTGAATCGGCTCACACTGCATGCGCTGCGCAAGAAATGTACCGCTGACAAGCTGTTCGCCATTATTGCGCAGTTCTTTAAGTATGCGGAGATAATGGGGGAGGCGCCGTATGGTTGGAAGTGCAGCTACCTTGGGAGTGGTTATGTTCATACAGGTTTCTCAATCGATAAAAAAATATAGATAATACTTTATCTAATATACCAGAGAATGTTGGTTTTTACAAGGGGAATCTTATGAACGTATGAATTTTTCCTGCCATCAGGGAAAATGTTTTTATAAATATTGGTGTAAACGATTTGTAATAAAAACAATTAACGAGAAAATATGAATCAAAGAAACGGAATTGCAGGATTCAACGAGGAGGATGGCCACATAGGGCCATCCCTACGGGATCAATGCAAAACAATACGGTAGGGATGGCCCTGTGTGGCCATCCTCCTCTTCCCGCATGCGG
>Ga0209373_10002789_pt1 | contig 16884 bp, 15 predicted proteins | sample Higcelweek5metaG_FD_187173 | JGI IMG/M metagenome (GOLD analysis project Ga0209373, IMG submission 187173) | Freshwater pond sediment microbial communities from the University of Edinburgh, under environmental carbon perturbations - High... | ecosystem: Environmental > Aquatic > Freshwater >... | reverse complement strand
CCAGAAGGACGTGGACGCGGAAAAGGCCGAGTGGAACGACGAACTCAAGAAGTGGTCCAGCTCCACGGCCAAGCTCATGCACCCGCGCCGTTTCCTCAAGGAGCTTTCCGAGGCGCTCCCGGCCGGAGCCATCGTCTCCACGGACATTGGCAACAACTGCTCCATGTCCAACAGCTACCTAAAGTTCAGCGGGGCGCGGCAGCACATCTCGGCCCTGTCCTGGGGCAACTGCGGCTTTGCCTACGGCGCGGCCATGGGCGCAAAAATCGGCAATCCCGGCGCGCCCGTGTTCGCCCTGCAGGGCGACGGCGCCTATGGCATCAGCGGCCTGTCCGAGGTCATGACCGCCGTGCGCGAGAACATCCCGGTCATCGCCGTGGTGTTCCAGAACTACGAATGGGGCGCGGAAAAGAAGAACCAGGTGGACTACTACGCCGAGCGCTACGTTGGCGTGAACCTGCGCGAGAACCCGAGCTACGCCCAGCTGGCCAAGGACATGGGCGCAGAGGGCTACCGCGTGGAGGACTACAAGACCGTGAAGGACGTTGTGCGCGCGGCAGTGGCCTCCGGCCGGCCCGCGGTCATCGAGGCGGTCATCGAGGGCGGCAAGAACGTGCTGGCCGAGCCCTTCCGCCGCGACGCCCTGGCCATGCCCACGCGCTATTTGAAGAAGTACGCGCATCTGAACGCGCCCAAGGGCTAGGATGCACTGACACGCCACTCCCTCTGCCCGGGCCTGGCTCCCGTGCCCATCAAAAGGGGGCCGGGCCCAAGAGGAAGGCGGCGAGCGGCTCTTTGCAAGGGATTGTTCAAGCTGATCAAAGGCGGCGGCCCCGCCCGGACCAGCGGATAACGAGCACGCAACCCATGTTGCGGAGGAAGCAGCCATGCAGCAAAACGCCAAAAAGTCAGATCCCGCGGTTCTGGTGAGGAACGATGTGGAGCATGTTTGGCACCACCTGACCCAGCACAGCGTCTTTTCCGCAAAGGACCCGCTCATCATGGTCGAGGGGGACGGGATGCGCCTGCGCGACATCAACGGCCGCGAATACCTCGACGCCACCTCGGGCGGCGTCTGGTGCGTCAACGTGGGCTACGGCCGCAGGTCCATAGCCGAGGCGGTCTGCGCTCAAATGATCAAGATGCCCTATTACGCGGCCTCGGCCGGGAATGTGCCCTACGCGGAATTCGCCGCCAAGCTCTCGTCCCTGCTCCCGGGCATCAACCGCATCTACCTGTCCAACTCCGGGTCCGAGGCCAACGAAAAGGCCTACAAGATGGTCCGGGCCATCGGCCACATGAAGCACAACGGCAAGAAGAAGACGGTTCTGTACCGCAACCGCGACTACCACGGCACCACCATCGGCGCCTTGAGCTCCACGGGACAGCAGGAACGCCGCGAGTGGTTCGGCCCATTTGCCCCGGGCTTTGCGGAGATTCCCCACGCCTGCTGCTACCGCTGCCCCTTTGGCAAGACCTATCCCGGTTGCGACATCGACTGCGCCAAGGCCATGGAAGACGTGATCCAGCGCGAGGGCCCGGACGAGGTCGGCGCGGTGATCTTCGAGCCCATCACCGCCGGCGGCGGGGTCATTCCCCCTGTGGCGGAATACTACGACGTCATCCAGGGCATTTGCCGCAAGCACGGCGTGCTGCTCATCATGGACGAGGTGGTTTGCGGCATGGGCCGCACGGGCAAGTGGTTCGGCTACCAACACTACAACGCCAGCCCGGACATCGTGACCATGGCCAAGGGCGTGGCCAGCGCCTACATGCCCATTTCCGTCACCGCCGCAACCGAGCAGGTCTTCGCCCAGTTCCTCAACGATCCCAGCGACCCCATGGCCTACTTCCGCGACATCAGCACCTTTGGTGGATGCGCGGCGGCCTGCACGGCAGCCTTGGAGAACACCCGCATCATCGAGGACGAGAAGCTGCTCGAGAACTGCCGCGTCATGGGCGAGCGCCTGCTGGCCGGCATGAAGGACATAGCCGACCTGCCCAAGGTGGGCGACGTGCGCGGCCGCGGCCTGCTCTGCGGCATAGAGCTTGTGGAGGACAAGAAGACCAAGGCCCCGGTGCACGAGTCCTATGTGATCAAGGTGGTGGGCGAAATGGCCGCGCTGGGCGTGCTGGCGGGCCGCACCAACCGCTCGCTGCCCGGGCACAACAACATCTTGAACCTGGCGCCAGCGCTCATCGCCACCAAGGACGACATCGACGCCATCCTGGCGGCTTTGAAGACGGCGCTGCTCAAGGCCGCGCAATAGCCCGGCCCAACCCTGGCACAGATCTGGAGGAACGCCATGATCGTCGGCATTCTCAAGGAGATCAAAAATCAGGAAAACCGCGTGTCCATGACGCCCGCAGGCGTCGAGGTCATGCGCCAGCACAAGCACGAGGTTCTGGTGGAGCGCGATGCGGGCCTGGGCAGCGGCTTCACCAACGAGTCCTACGAGGCGGCCGGGGCCAAGGTCATCGGCTCCGCGGCGGAAATCTACGCCAAGGCCGAAATGGTCATGCACGTGAAGGAGCCCCTGGCCTCGGAATACCCGCTCATCCGCCCGGGCCAGATCAACTTCACCTACCTGCACCTTGCCGCCAACGAGGAGCTCACCCGCGCGCTCATGAAGAGCGGCTCGGTGAACATCGCCTACGAGACCATCCAGAAGCCAGACCGCTCCCTGCCGCTGCTCACCCCCATGAGCGAAGTGGCCGGGCGCATGGCCGTGCAGGAAGGCGCGAAGTATCTGGAAATGGCTCAGGGCGGCGGCGGCATCCTGCTCTCCGGCGTGCCCGGCGTCGACCCGGCCACTGTAGTCATCATCGGCGGCGGCGTGGTTGGCGTGGGCGCGGCCAAGATGGCCTGCGGCCTGGGCGCCAAGGTCTATCTGCTCGACACCAATCTGGACCGGCTGCGCTACTTAAGCGACGTCATGCCCAAGAACTGCTTCCTCATCATGAGCAATCCCGCGGCAATCCGCAAAATCGTGCCCTCGGCCGACCTGGTCATCGGCGCGGTGCTCATCCCCGGCGCCAAGACGCCCCGGCTCATCACCCGCGACATGCTCGCAACCATGAAGCGCGGCGCGGTCATGGTCGACGTGGCCATCGACCAAGGCGGCTGCTTCGAAACCAGCAAGGCCACCACCCACACGGACCCGATCTACATCGTGGACGGCGTGGTGCACTACTGCGTGGCCAACATGCCCGGCGGCGTGGCCAAGACCTCCACCCTGGCCCTGACCAACGCCACCCTGCCCTACGCCCTGGAGATTGCGGACAAGGGCTGGAAGCGCGCCTGCCGTGAAAGCCGCGAGATGCTCCTTGGCCTCAACGTGGCCCAGGGCAAAATAACCTACAAAGCCGTGGCCGAGGCCTTCGACATGGACTACGTGCCGGCGGAGAGTCTTGTGCAGGAATAACGACGACAGGCGGCCGGGCTCTGCAACACGTGAGCGAGGTGAATCCCATGGCGCGAGAGGGCGAGTCGAGCAAGACCAAGATCGAGGTCCGCAACCTGACCAAGCGCTACGGCGAGCTGCTTGTGCTGGACGACATCAGCTTCAACGTGGCCGAGGGCGAATTCGTGGCCATTGTCGGCCCCACGGGCTGCGGCAAGACCACCTTCCTGAACGCTCTTTCGCGGCTCATTCCCATCAGCTCCGGGAACATCCTCATCGACGGCGAGGAGGCCGACCCCAAGCGGCACAACATCTCCTTCGTGTTCCAAGAGCCCACGTGCCTGCCCTGGCGCACCGTGCGCGACAACGTGGCCTACGGCATGGAGGTGAAGGGCCTGCCCCAGGCGGAAATCAATGCGCGGCTGGTAAAGATTCTGGACATGGTGGGGCTTACGCAATGCGCCGACCTCTACCCCAACCAAATCTCCGCGAGCATGCTCCAGCGCATCGCGGTCTCGCGCGCGTTCGCCGTGAACCCCGACCTGCTGCTCATGGACGAGCCCTACGGCCAGCTGGACGTGAAGCTGCGCTTCTATCTGGAAGACGAACTGGTGAACCTGTGGCGCAAGCTTAAGAGCACCGTGCTCTTCATCACCCACAACATTGAGGAAGCGGTCTACGTGGCGGAGCGCATCCTGGTGCTCTCCAACAAGCCGACCCAGATCAAGGCCGAGGTGAAGGTGGATTTGCCGCGGCCCAGAAACTTCCTTGATCCGGAATTCGTCCGCATCCGCAAGCACGTCACCGAGCTTATTCGCTGGTGGTAGCTTGCGCAGGCGGTGGAGGCGACAAAGGTGGCATGGCGCGGCGGGCAGCCCGCGCAACCGGTGTGGAACATCACAACGACGGAGGGAAAGTCTATGCCGAAGCTGAAGCATCACTTGACGCTATGCGTGGCGCTCTTCCTGGTTCTGGCCTTTGCCGGACTGGGGCAGGCGGCGGAGACCAAGGTGCTCAACACCACCTGGCAGGCCGAGCACGAGACGTTCATTCCCTGGTACGCCAAGGCCCAAGGCTGGGACAAGGCCGAGGGCTTCGAGTTCAAGCTGCACATGTTCGATTCCGGCATGGCCCAGATTGAGGCCCTGCCCGCCAAGCAGTGGGTGCTGGGCGGCACCGGCGGCGTGCCCATGATGTTTGGCGCGCTTAGGCACAACGCCTATCTCATCGCCATCGGCAACGATGAATCCGTGACCAACGCCGTGCTTGTGCGGCCCAACAGCCCCATCCTCAAGACCAAGGGCTTCAACAAGAAGTTCCCCGAGGTTTACGGCTCGCCCGAGACCGTGAAGGGCAAGACCATCCTGTGCACCACCATCTCCTCCGGCCACTACGCCATGAGCCTGTGGCTCAAGTCCCTGGGCCTCACGGACAAGGACGTGGTCATCAAGAACATGGACCCCGCCCAGTGCGTGGCGGCGTATGAAAAGGGCATCGGCGACGCAGTGGTGCTGTGGGCTCCGCAAATGTACAACGGCCTCAAGAAGGGCTGGAAGGTCGCCTCGGATGTCAAGAAGGCCGGCGGTTTTGTGCCCATCGTGCTCATCGGCGACAAGGACTACTGCGACAAGAACCCGCAGGAAGTGGCCAAGTTCCTCAAGGTCTACTTCAAGGGCATCGACCTGATCCGCAAGAACGGCGTCAAGCTTTCCCCGGACTACAAGAAGTTCCTGGGTTGGGCCGGTCTGCGCATGACCGAGGACGAGGCCAAGATGGACCTGAGTCTGCACCCCGTGTTCACCTTGGACGAACAGCTCAAGATGTTCGACTCCAGCAAGGGCCCCAGCCAGGTGCAGCTGTGGCAGAAGGACCTGGTGAAGTTCTTCACCGACCTGGGCAAGCTGAAGCCCGCCGAGGGTGAAAAGCTCCAGTCCGGCTTCTACATCACCGACAAGTACCTCAAGATGGTCAAGAAGTAAGGTGTCATGCCGGTCGGCCCGGCCGTCCTCGGACGGCTGCGGCCGGCCCTTTCCTGCAGCACAAGGCCCGCAGCAGCAAGGAGGCACACGATGACAGCGTACCGCGAAATACGGGTGAAGACGCCCCTGGCACTCAAGATTCTGCCGGTGGTGAGTGTCACCGCCTTCTTTTGCCTGTGGGAATTCGTGGTGCGCACAGGCATCGTGCCCGAGACCATGCTCGCCGCGCCAAGCAGCGTGGCACAACTTTTCGTGCTCAAGCTGAGCGAGGTGGACCCGGACGGCGCGCTCTTGCAGGAGCACGCCTGGGTCAGCATCCAGGAGGCCTTCACCGGCTACTTCCTGTCACTGGCCGTGGGCATTCCCCTTGGGCTGGCCATGGGCTGGTTCGTCATGGCGGAAGGCTTGGCAAGGCCCGTGTTCGAGATCATCCGGCCCATTCCGCCCGTGGCCTGGATTCCCCTCACCATTTTCTGGTTCGGCATAGGCCTGCCGGGCAAGATCTTCATCATCTGGCTTGGCGGGCTGGTTCCCTGCGTCATCAACGCCTATGTGGGCGTGAAGATGACCAACCCGACGCTGATACAAATGGCGCGCACCTATGGCGCCAGCGACTGGCAGATCTTCCGGCAGCTGTGCATCCCCTCGGCCCTGCCCATGGTCTTCGGCGCGCTGCAAATAGCCCTCGCCTGCTGCTGGACCAATCTTGTGGCTGCGGAGCTGCTCGCCGCGGACTCGGGCCTCGGTTTCATGATCACCATGGGCCGCAGGCTGGCCATGCCCGAAATGGTCGTGCTGGGCATGGTCATGGTGGGGCTGACCGGCGCGGTCATCGGCGTGGTCATTGACCGCGTGGAAAAGAAGCTTCTGGCCGGGATCCGGAGGTAGCCATGTCCTCAAACATCGCCAACGAGACGACCTGCGCCTTCCGCGACCGCCAGCCCTGGACCGTGGGCCGGGTGCTGACCAACCGCTATTTCTTGTACACCGTGTCGTTCTGCTGCTTCTTTCTCGGCTGGGACTACTTGGCCAGAACCCTGGGCGCCGAAGGCTCAAGCTCCCTCGCCAGGCCCACCGAGGTCATCGTGGCCCTGCAGGACCTGTGGGACAACGAACTGGCCGAGTACAAGCTTCTGGGCCACATCTGGGCCAGCACGCAGCGGGTGCTCATCGGCTTCTGCATCGCTGCGGTCCTCGCCGTGCCCTTGGGGCTGATCATGGCTTTGAACCGCTACGTCAACGCCATCGTCAAGCCGCTGTTCGACCTGCTCAAGCCCATGCCGCCCATCTCGTGGATCTCCATTTCCATCCTCTGGTTCGGCATCGACGAGACGAGCAAGGTCTTCATCATCGTCATCGGCACCTTTGTGCCCTGCCTGCTGAACGCTTACAACGGCGTGCGCCTGGTGGACCCGGAGCTGTACGACGTCATCCGCATGCTGGGCGGCAACCGGCGCGACGAAATCCTGCATGTGTGCTTCCCGGCCTCGTTCCCGGCCATTTTCGCCGGGCTGCAAATCTCCCTCAGCTCGGCCTGGACCTGCGTGCTCGCGGCCGAGCTGGTCAGCGCGCGTTCCGGCCTGGGCTACATCATCGTCCAGGGCATGAACCTCTCCGACCCGGCCATGGTCATGGGCGGCATGGCGGTCATCGCCGTGGTGGCCTGGTGCACCACGCTTCTGGTCACCGGGCTGGAACGCTACCTCTGCCCCTGGAAGCGCAAGATCGCCGGGCTGTAAGGCGCGGCACGCAAGCGGCAAAAGGCGCACAGACTCCGAAAGACGCAAGAAGCCAAGCGAAGGAAGGCTGTCGTGGCAACCCTCACCCCCACTCCCGACATCAAGATCGCCTGCACGAACGTCAACAAGACCTTCATCCAGAAGGGCAAGCAGGAAGTGCCCGTGCTGGACGATGTGAGCCTCGCGGTGCGCGAAAACGAGTTTCTGGTGATTCTTGGCCCTGGCCAGTGCGGCAAGAGCACCCTGCTGCGCATCATCGCCGGGCTGGAAACGCCCACCACGGGCACTGTGACCCTGTCCGGAGCGGACGGCGTGGCGCATGGGGTGGAGGGCCCCGGCTCGGACCGCGGCCTGGTGTTCCAAGGCTACATGCTCTTTCCGTGGAAGACCGTGCTTGGCAACGTGGAGATGGGCCCGAAGCTCCGCGGCCTGCCAGGAAAAGAGTGCCGCGAGATCGCCAAGAGATACATAGAGCTTGTCGGCCTTACGGGATTCGAGGACCACTACCCGCACCAGCTCTCCGGCGGCATGAAGCAGCGCGTGGGCATTGCCCGCGTATACGCCAACAGCCCGCAGGTGATGCTTTTGGACGAGCCCTTCGGCCAGCTGGACGCCCAGACGCGCATCTTCATGGAGCAGGAGACGGCGCGCATATGGCAAGCCGAGCAGCGCACGGTGATCTTCGTCACCAACAACATCGACGAGGCCCTGTACCTGGGCGACCGCATCGTGTGCATGGAAGGCAAGCTGCCCGGCCGCGTGCAGACGGTCAAGGACGTGACCTTGCCGCGCCCGCGCGAGTTCACGGACATGGAGTTTCTGCGCCTGCGCCAAGAGATCATCGACGCCTCGCAGTTGACGTTGTAGCTGGCGCGCGAGGAGGCGGCGATGGATGCATCGGCCCTCAGCCTTGTTCTCGTCTCGGCCGCGTTGCACGTGTTCTGGAACACGCTGGTCAAGCAATGCGACGACAAGCTCTCCTTCGCCTGGCTTACAACCGTCGCCGGCAGCCTGGTCCTTGTGCCGCCGCTGCTGCTCTGGCACGGCCTCCTCGCGCACGGCCACGCCACCCTGCTCACCCCGGAGGTGTGGCTTTGGGCCGCGCTTTCCGGCCTGCTCGAAACCATCTACGTCGCCTGCCTGTTCGGGGCCTATGTGGCGGCCGACCTTTCCGCCGTCTATCCCCTGAGCCGCGGCACGGCTCCCGTGGCCACCCTGCTGCTGGCGGGCGTTCTTGTGGGCGACACGGTGCCCCCGGTTCAGACGCTCTTTGTGGCCGTGGTGGTGGCGGGAACGCTGCTTGTGGGGCTCTCGACCTGGAGCGGGTTGCCGCTCTCGCGCCGGGGGCTGGCGCTTTCCGTGTGCACGGGCTGCGCCATCGCGGGCTACCATCTGGCCGACCGCAAAGCCATGAGCCTGGGCCCCGCGCCGGACCCGCTGGACTACCTGTTCCTCATGCATCTGTTCATGAGCTTGTTTGTCAGCCTGTGGGCTTGGCACAAGCGGCCCAGCTGGCGCGGCCTGGCAGCGGCCTGGCGCAGCGCGGCCGTGTGCGATGCGCAGCGCGGACAGAAGCGCAACGGCAGGCGCGACGTGCTGCTGGTGTCCGTGTTCACGCCCTTGTCCTATTTCCTCATCGTGCTGGCCCTGCGGCAGGGCAACGTCATCCAAGTCACCGCAGCCCGCAACGTCGGCATTCTGTTCAGCACCCTGGCGGGCCTGCTGCTCCTGCGCGAGCGCATCAGCCTGGCGCGGGCCCTGGGTTCGGCGCTGATCATGGCCGGGCTGGCGGGCATGGCCCTGGTTCCGGGGTAACACACCGCTTCTGTCTGGCTCCCTGGACACACACGCACACGGCGAATGGTGCGCAGCGCCAAAAACCCACTGGGGGCCAAGCCACGCGGCCAGCGTTTTCAATACGCTAATCTGAAAGGGAAAATTAACATCAAATGCCTTTGCTTTTCTCTTGATGCGTGCCGGCATTCCTGACATGTACAAATTGTCGGACAGGCTCATATGCCCCCTGCAGCACGCTCAAACGTTTGAGGATTGACATGATGAACGCCGCTGGTTTTTATCTGGACAACCTCGCCGAGAGCATTCTCGACACCATGCCCATGGGTGTCATCTTTTGCGACCGCGATTGCATCATCCGCTTCGTCAACGAGACCTATGCCCGCTATCTGGGCATCGTCAAAAAACAGGCCCTGGGCCGACACATCACCGAGCTGATTCCGGACTCGCGCGCGGCTGTCGTGATGCAGAACGGCGTGGCCGAAATGGGCGAGCAGTGCAGCGTGGGCCAGGGCAAGGCCAGACGCACCCTCATCGTCAACCGCATTCCCGTGCGCGCGGTGGACGGCGCTGTGGTGGGCATGCTTTCCCAGTCCATTTTCGGCAATCCGGAAGAGCTCAAGTGCCTGTCTCAAAAGATAGAGCGGCTGGACCAAAAGGTTTCGCTGTATAAAACGCGCATGAACACGGCCCTGGCCGCGCGCTACAACCTTGAGAGCATTCTGGGGCAGAGCGCGGCTTTGCGCGCTGCCAAACAGCATCTGCTGCGCTACGCCCGCACCGAGGCGCCGGTGCTGCTTCTCGGGGCCACGGGCACAGGCAAGGAGCTTTTCGCCAACGCGCTGCACCACGCCAGCACGCGCGCTTCCGGCCCGTTTGTGGGCATCAACTGCGCGGCCATTCCCAACGACCTCTTCGAGTCCGAACTTTTCGGCTACCTGCCGGGATCCTTCACAGGAGCCCAGCGCGAGGGGCGCATCGGCAAGATTGAGCTGGCGCACAAGGGCACCCTGTTCCTGGACGAAATAGGCGATTTGCCGCTCACGGCGCAGGTGAAGCTACTGCGCGTGCTGGAAGACAAGCTGGTGCACCGCCTGGGCGCCAACTCGCCCACACGCGTGGACTTCCGTCTGGTTGCGGCCACCAACCGTGATCTGCAGGCCATGATGCAGGACGGGCTCTTCCGCGAGGAACTTTACTACCGCATGGCCGGGCTGAGCATCCGCATTCCGCCCCTGCGCGAGCGCACGGAGGACATCCCCATGCTCGTGGCGCACCAGCTCAGCTGCATGAACACGCAGGTTTCCGGCTGCGCCGATGCGGCCATGGACGCCCTGATGCGCTACAGTTGGCCTGGCAATGTGCGCGAGCTGGCCGGCATGATCAGCCGCGCGGCAAGCCTGTGCATGGGCAAGTGCATCGAATTGTCCGACCTGCCGCCGGAGATTGTGGCCGGGGTGGCCCGCAGCCAGTCCTCGCAGCCGCTGCACCACAAGCCGCTCTTGGCCGACGTGCAGTCGAACAACGAGCAGCGGCTTATTCTGGCCGCCCTGCGGGAAAACACGTGGAACATGGCCAGAACGGCCAAGGCGCTCGGAATATCGCGGGCCACGCTCTACGAAAAGACCCGCAAGCACGGCATTGTCCGGAGCTGACCAGGCCATGGCCCACGCAGCTGTCGGCTGTGATTGCCAGAAATGCTTGCAGGAAATGCTTGCCGGGTGTGGTTGCCGGGTGTGGCGCACCGGCCAGGCGCCTGCTCTTGGTCGATTTTCCGGTTTGTGCGCGCCGGAACTGAGTCGTCAATTCAAATACGTCGATTCAGATGCGCCAGTTCAGATGCGACAGCTCGAATGCGACAAATCTGATGCGACGACTCAGATGCTCCGGCACAGGCGCGACAACTCTGATGCGACGCTCCAGACGCTCGGGCTCAGGCGCGACGTGTTGATCTAGGCCACCGGCAACAGGCAGCCGGGCGCGTCCGCGCTGCCCAGCCCCTGCAGCAGGCAGGCCGTGCGCAGGTCTTCCGGCAGGGGCCCGGAGGCTTGCAGGCTTTTGCCCCGCCCGGCGTAGCTGCGCTTGGCCGCCAGCAGCATCTGGAAAAAGAACACGTCCGCGCGGCTGACCTTGCCCCAATCGAGGACAAGGCCGGCGCACCGCTCCAATCCGGCTAGCAAGGCTCTGCGCAAGTCGTCCAGCACCGGCGAGGAAATCTCTTCCGGCAGGGCGAGCATTCCGGCTGCGGCGTCGATGCGCAGCACGAGGACACCGAAGGATTCCTCGGCCTTCTGGCTGGGCGGGGCGACCGTCACCGCGTTGGGCACCTCGTCGATGCGGCGCACGCGGTCGTCCGGCAGCTTCACCAAGCCGCTCACGTACTTGGGCTCCAGAATGGTGGCGAAGAGCACATGAAAGGGAATGCTGTTGCCGAAGGCGTCCAGATCGCCCACGGCGGCGAAGTCCACCTTGCAGTCCACAATGCGCCCGGTGTCGGTGAGCATTTTGAGCACCTCAAAGGGCATGCGCCCCTTGCCGTGTATGTCGTGGATCAGGTCGAACTCCAGCAGATAGAGGTCGTTGCCTCCGCTTTTGGCCTGCGCAAGGCTCACGGCGTCGACGGCGAAGATGCCCGCGCCCACTTCAATGTGGGCGGGCGCAAGTTCTGCCGATGCCTCGCCCTCCTGCGGAGAGGATATGGCGAGCAGTTTCTCCACCCAGGAGGCGATGGGCATGTTCTCGCTGTCCGCGATGTTGTCCACCAGGGCGGTGAGCCTGTCGAAGCCCTTGAGCAGGACCTCGACCACGGCGTGGGTCGGCACCAGCTCGCCGCTGCGCACCATGTGCAGCACGTTTTCCAGCTTGTGGGCCAGGGTCTTTATGTTGTCCAGGCCGAGCATGCCCGCGCCGCCTTTGATGGAATGCGCCAGGCGGAACACGCTGTTCACCAGCTCGGGGTTCTGGTCCTCGCCCGCGGCTTCAATGTCCATGAGCGCGGCCTCGATGCTGTCCAGATGCTCCCGGCAGTCCTCAACAAAGCTGTGGATGAGGTCGTTCGCTTCGTCCGTCATGGCTCAGGCCCCCATGCCCGCGCTGCCGGAACTGATGGAGAAGTGCTTGTCCAGGCGCATGAGGGTCAGCAGCTGGAGGATCTCTTTGCGGACACCGGACAGATGCAGCGCCCCGCCCATCTTGTGCAGCGAATTGTGGGTGGCCACCAGCAGGCCTATGCCCATGGAGTCCAGGCTCTCCACCTTGCTGAAATCAAGATAGATTTGCCGAGCCCCTTCCTGAATGCGCGCGCGCAGCACATCGCGCAGGGCGGGCACATCCTGCGCGGCGACGCGGGCCTCGAGCGTCATATGGATCGTCGTGGGGTCGCTCATGTCCAATACCTCCGAAGGGGCGCGCTTGATGATGGTGAGCGCGTTGCCCGGGTCATTGTAGGAAAAGTCGTCCGCGTACTTGCGGATGATGAACAGCCCGCGCCCGGATTCACGGGCAGGATCGGGCGGGGCAACGGGCATTTGGCGCCAGTCCCAGCCAGCACCCTCGTCCCGAACCGTGAGCACCAGGGCTCCGTCCTCAAAGCGCAGCGCGGCGTGGACGTTTTTTGCCGGGTCGGACCCGGAGCCGTGCTGCACGGCGTTGACCAGCGCCTCCCGGGCGAGAAGCTCCATATCGAAGGAGAGGCCGCAGAGGTTGCGCTCGGCCAGAAAGCCGTGGATGCCGGCGATGAAGCCCTCCACGTTCTCGGTGGTGGCGGAAAAGCTTTGGCTGAGACCGTGGCCGGCCGGCGCTGACGAGACTTGCATCATACGTCCACCCCCAGCAGAACGATGTCGTCCACCGGGGTCTGCTCCCCGGTCATGTCGCGCATCATGTTCACCACCGCGTTGGCCAGGGGCATGACGGCGTTGTGCTCGCAGGACCGCAGCAGGCTGGCGCGGAAGTCCTCGCTGGTGACGTAATGCCCGGCGTTTTCCGCCAGGCCGTCGGTGTAGAGGTAGAAGCGGTCGCCTGCGGCCGCCGGACCTTCGAGCACCGTGTATTCGGCATCCTCGAACATGCCCAGCGGCAGGCCGGAGACGTCCAGACACCGGGCGCTGCCCGCAAGGCTGGCCAGCACGGGAGGATGCCCGGCAGAGCTGACGCCGTACGCGCCGGCCTTGCGGTCGAGCATGAGGCAGACGGCGGTGAGGTAGACTTCCTCCGGGGTGATGGCGCACAGAATGCGGTTCATGGCGGCCAGAATCGCGGCCGGGCTTTTGTCCGCTGCGGCATGCTGCCGGAACAGGGCCTTGAGCGACGAGGTGATGAAGGACGCGCCCAGATCATGGCCGCTCACATCGGCCACAAGATACGCGGCACGGTCCTGATCAAAGGCGATCACGTCATAGAAGTCGCCGCCGGCCTCGAGCACGGGCAGAAAGTGCACGGCGAAGTGCGCCTCGGGCACGGACTGCGGCGAGGTGAGCAAGGCGAGCTGGGCGGCGTGCACCTGCCCAAGCCGGTTGGCCTGGGCATCGATGATTGCTCCCTGATGACGCTTGAAATTCATGTGCGAACGCACGCGGGCCACGACTTCCTCGGCTATGAAAGGCTTGGTGATGTAGTCCACGGCGCCGAGATCGAGCCCGGCCAGCTTGTTGGAAAGCTCGCCCAGGCAGGTGACGAAGATGACAGGGATGTGCGCGGTGGCCTGGTCGACCTTGAGCTTGCGGCAGGTCTCGAACCCGGACTCTCCGGGCATCATGACATCAAGCAGGACCATGTCCGGCCGCTCGGCCTGGGCCTTTGCAAGACCTTCCGGTCCGTTCGGCGCGCTGGCCACGGCATAGCCGGCGCGGCCAAGGACGCCTTTGAGCACCGCGATGTTCAGCGGCTCGTCATCCACCACGAGGATGCTGCCGTGTTTCTCCGCTTCCGTCATTTTCCGCACTGGTCCAGGTGAAAATTTACAGCCGCGAAACCGACCCCCGACCACAGGGATCATTGAAGCACACTGCGTTATGGACGAACGCAAGTCAAGACGGAGAGCGGCTTCGAGAACGGCGAGAGGGGCTTGCGGCAACAAAAGACCGCACCGGTGGTCAGCGGCGAACTCTTGAAGGGCGTGCGGAAAAGCAGCCGCGCCTCAATGAGCCCGGCGGAAGCAAGCATATCCAGGAAGACCTTTCCCGGCACAGCGCCGTCCTGTCACTTGGCCCACTGCTGCGCCCTGGCCTCCGGACTGGCGGCAGGTCCTGCGGGCAACAACGGGCATGCCGGGGCCTCGTCGGATTCCAGAATCTGGTCCGCCACCTGCACAAGGCCGCCAGGCTTGAGCACCCGGTGCACCTCGGCCAGGGCCGCCGTCTTGTCTTGCACCAGGTTGAACACGCCGTTTGAGATCACGCGGTCAAAGGCTGCGTCGACAAAAGGCAAACGCTCCGCCCTGCCCTGCGCAAGCCCCACGGCGGCAATCCCGCAGGCGCGGATGTTTTTCTGCCCGCGCAGAACCATTTCCGGTGAAAACTCGAGGCCGTAGACCCGCCCGGACGGACCGGCGTAGTGCGCGGCCACAAGGGTGTCCACCCCGGTGCCGCAGCCCACGTCGAGCACGGCCTCGCCAGAGCTGGGAACCCCGGCGGCAAAGGGATTGCCCACGCCGCAATAGCAGGCAAGAACGTCTTCCGGCAACGCGGCCAGGGCCTCGGGCGGATAGTCGAGTGCGCGCAGCCCGCCCGAGCCTGTCGGGTAGCTGAACAGCCCTTCGGGGCTTTGCGCCACGGCGCGGAAGCGCTCACGCAGGGCTTGGTCGATAGCGGCGGGTGGGGACAAGGCCGAATCTGGCTTCATAGGCGCCTCCATCTCTTGTTGCGGCAAATACCACGCGCAACGGCGCTGGGCAACGGCATGGCCGCTGGCGGCGGAAATGGACGAAATCGGCGGGCGGCAGCGCCTGGCCTACTGGTGAACGCCCAGGGCCTGCAGCGCGTAAAACACCAGGGCGGCGACAAGGCCGGAAGCGGGAATGGTGATGATCCAGGCCACGACCATATTGCCGGCCACGCCCCAGCGCACGGCCGAAAGACGCTTGCTGGCGCCGACGCCGAGCACGGACGTGGAGATGACATGCGTGGTGCTGATGGGCGCGCCGAAATGGCTGGCGCCGGTGATGACCAGGGCCGCAGCGGTTTCCGCGGCGCAGCCGTGGATGGGCTCGAGCTTGAAGATCTTGTGCCCCATGGTCTTGACGATCTTCCAGCCGCCAGTGGCGGTGCCCAGCCCCATGGCGCAGGCGCAGGAGATCTTGACCCAGAAGGGAACATGGATGGCGGGAATTTCATGGGAAAGGAACAAGGCCAGAGTGATGATGCCCATGGTCTTCTGGGCGTCGTTCTGGCCGTGGCTGGTGGCCATGAAGGCCGAGGAGACGATCTGCAGCTTGCGGAAAAGGTTGTTCACCTTGCGCGGCTTGGATTTGTGGAACATCCAGGACAACGCAACCATGATGACGTAGCCGCCGAGGAAACCGGCAAGCGGCGAAAGCACCAGCGGAATGATGACCTTGTGGAAGATGGACAGGAAGTTGAGGGCGTTCGTGCCGCTGTAAGCCACGGCCGCGCCCATGAGCCCGCCGATGAGCGCGTGGGACGAGGACGAGGGCAGGCCAAGATACCAGGTGACGAGATTCCAGAAGATTGCGCCGAACAGCGCGGCAAGCACGATGGTTTGGCACCCTGCGACCATTTCGGCGTTCACGATGCCGCTGCCGATGGTCTTGGCCACCTGCTCGCCCATGAACGCGCCGAGGAGGTTCAGCGATGCGGCCATGACCACGGCCATCTTGGGCGAAAGAACCTTGGTGGAGACGATGGTGGCGATGGCGTTGGCGCTGTCGTGCGCGCCATTGGTGTAGTCGAAGAATAAGGCCAGAGCCACAATGGCGACCAGCATCATGGGGACATCAGGCATTTTTGAGCACCACGCCTTCGATGATGTCGGCCAGGCGGTCGGCCTGGTTCACTGCCTGCTCAATGCGGTCGTAAATGTGCGTCCATTTGACGATGTCCATGACCGCGTCGAAGCCGGTGAGCTTGATGTCGTAGACCTCGCCCAGGGCCACCAAAAGCAGCATCTCGCACTCGTACTTGAGCGACTTGATCTTCTTGGCGTTTTCCTCAACGGCCTTGCGCTGGCGCAGGCGGTCCATCATGCGGCCCACTTCCTCGACCATGATGGCGAGGTTCTTGACCAGCTTCTTGGCGGGAAACTTGATGACGTGGAAATCGTAGAGCCCGATGCGGGTGGAGATGGCTTTGATGAGGTTCAGCAGGTCTTCTTGGGCGACGTTGATATTGTGGATGTCTTCGCGGTCGATGGGGGTGATGAAGGTCGTGGAGAGCTGTTGTGAGATGCGCCTGGCCACACCGTTGCCGGTTTCCTCAACGAGGTTGATGGCCTTGCATTTGTTCTCGACGTCTTCAAACTCCTGAAAAATGCTGCTCAGGGCGATGACGGCCTCGTTCAGCTTCTCGAACTGTTCCTGAAACAGGTCGAAAAACTGGACTTCCTTAGGGAAGAAGCTGAAGCCCATTGGTACTCCTTGTGCGATGTCTGCTTGCGTTTCCGGGATTTTTAAGGGCGCCTTGCCCCAGCCGCGGAACTATATCCGCCCATAAGCGGTCTGCCAAGACAAATCAGAGGATCAATGCCGCCAGCCCTTCGCCTTGACACCTGGAAACGAAATGCGCAGAAGGAAGCATGTTCATAATCACGCCCCTTCCATTCGGTGTTGTTCCTGTGTTGTGCTGCGGCTTTTCATCGGCCCAATCCGCAAAACAAGAAAAAGCCGATACCTCTCGGCATCGGCTTTCATTTGTAACGTGGTGGGTCACCAAGGAATCGAACCTTGAACCTCCGGATTAAGAGTCCGCTGCTCTACCAATTGAGCTAGTGACCCACGTTTGCGCTGCGTCGCGT
>Ga0209373_10002788_pt1 | contig 16886 bp, 16 predicted proteins | sample Higcelweek5metaG_FD_187173 | JGI IMG/M metagenome (GOLD analysis project Ga0209373, IMG submission 187173) | Freshwater pond sediment microbial communities from the University of Edinburgh, under environmental carbon perturbations - High... | ecosystem: Environmental > Aquatic > Freshwater >... | reverse complement strand
GGTGTTTGTTTTGAAAATCTTTAAGATTTTATGCAACAGTAACCCTTTCATAACAAAAAAAGCTCTCACCAAAGGTAAAAGCTTTTTACAGTCAAACGTATATTTTTTACTTTTTAAAGTATTCCTGAACCATTTCGTTTGGAACTATACCTTGTTCAAAGGTATAAGCGCCGGTTTTTTCAGATTTTACCATTCTGATTACTTTGGCATGACCTTTACCAGCTCCTTTTTGCAATGCTCCAACTGTTTTCTTTGCCATATCTCAAATTATTTAATTTCTTTATGTACAGTAACCCGTTTCAAAATCGGATTGTATTTTCTTTTCTCCAAACGTTCGGGAGTATTCTTACGGTTTTTGGTGGTAATGTAACGCGATGTTCCGGGCATTCCGCTTTCTTTGTGCTCGGTACATTCCATGATTACCTGTATCCTGTTACCTTTACTTTTCTTAGCCATTGCTTAAATTCCTTTTAGATTTTAGAAACAAAACCATTTTCTTTAGCATCTTTCAACGCTGCAGCCAATCCTTTTTTATTGATAGTGCGAATTCCAGCAGCTGATACTTTTAAGGTTACCCAACGGTTTTCTTCCGGAATGAAGAACTTTTTATCAAAGATGTTGGGGTAGAACTTGCGTTTGGTTCTACGTTTTGAGTGAGATACATTGTTTCCCACCATTGCTTTTTTTCCGGTTATTTGACAAACTTGCGACATCGTCTTTATTTTTCTCTGAACACTTTTTTCAAACAGACCGCAAAATAAATACAATTAAACCGAACAAACAAATAAAATTATTAATATTTTTTTATCCCTTTTTTACACGGCAAGATGCACCAAATTCTTTTCTGTAATTTCGATCTTAAACAAGTAAATTGCTAATATCGAGTGAAATATTGCGAAATAGCAGTGTGTTAATCTTGCATGAACTGATTTAGTAACCCTCCGGTTTCTTTACGTTGATTTCCACCACCCGACGATAATTCGCGAATGAGCTTGCTAATTGGCATCGACTGTAACCATACTTTACCATTACCACGTAAGGTTGCAAGGAAAAGCCCTTCGCCTCCGAATACCATCGATTTTAAACCTCCTGCTTGTTGTATATCAAAATCGATTCCACTGGTGAAACCAACCACACAACCGGTATCAACACGAAGTGTTTCTCCGTTTAGCTGCCTTTCAATTACACTTCCACCAGCATGAATAAAGGCCATGCCATCACCTTCCAACCGTTCAAGAATGAACCCTTCACCACCGAAAAAACCGGCTCCCAATTTTCTGCTGAAAGCGATACTTACACGGGTGCCAAGTGCGGCACATAAAAATGCGTCGCGTTGTACCGTTATTGAACCTCCCATTTGCATCAGGTTTAGCGGGATTATTGTTCCGGGATATGGACCTGCAAATGCAACATGGCTTTTCCCCCAACCCCGGTGGGTAAAATGTGTCAGGAAAAGCGATTCTCCTGCAATTAAACGGCCTGCACCTTTCAGTAGTTTTCCAAATAAACCTTCATTCGGTTCAGAACCATCACCCATTTTCGTCTCAAACTCAATACCGGGTTCCATATAAATCATGGCCCCAGCTTCAGCAATTACCGTTTCATTTGGGTCTAACTCAATTTCCACAAGTTGTACATCGTGCCCAATAATCTTATAATCTACTTCGTGTGATCTCATTTTTTTAATTTTATTTTTGGCCTAAATATGGTAAGTTTTTTTCAGAAATAATTAAACAATCGGCGAATGGTTGAACATTTCCGGTTAACATTAACTAAGGCTAAAATGTGAAGGGAATTTAAGATTTGTTGTAACGTAAGAGCACAATAATGTACATATTGTATGAAAAGGATAGGATGGAAGTAATAAGGAACATGTCGACATACGAACAGATTGTTGCAAGTAATCTGTTTGTCTTGGTTTATTTTTCAGGGCAAAACTGTTCTGTCTGTCAGGCATTGAAGCCAAAAATAGAAAAGTTGGTTGCTGATAATTTTTCAGATATCGTGCTGGTTGAAATTCCAACTGAACAACTTCCAGACCTTGCTGCCCGGTTGTCTGTCTTCACTATTCCTGTCATTCTCTTTTTTGTAGAAGGGAAGGAGTATATTCGGGAAGTTCGGTTTATCGACACTTCGGTTTTAAAGGCTAAAATTGAAAAAATTTTAAGTTTATATAAATGAAAAGCGAGATTTGTTTGGCTACTATTCGAGATATAAACGGCTTAGTCGGTTTGCTGACTGCTTTGTTCTCTCAGGATATTGAATTTGAACCCGATACTGAGAAACAATATGAGGGGCTTCATCAAATCATTAGCAATCCTGAGATTGGTGAAATACTGGTTTTGAAAGACGATGGTCAAATAATCGGAATGGTAAGCCTTCTTTATAGCGTTAGTACTGCACTTGGAGGTAAGGTTGCCATTTTGGAAGATATGGTGATTGCCTCATCTTTCAGAAAGGTTGGTTTGGGTTCTGTGCTATTAAACCGGGCAATTGAATTTGCGAAAGAAAGAAATTGTTTGCGAATTACCTTATTAACCGATTATGATAATGAAGCCGCAATTCACTTTTATGAGAAATTCGGATTTGTAAAATCATCGATGATACCAATGAGGCGTATTTTTTGAATAATTGAAACGAGCTTATTGTGAATTGAAGCTTAGAAGATATTTTTCAATGCATTTAGCAAATTGTCAATTTCTTCCCGATCGATTCTATTCCTTGATCAATTTTTGTGTAACCACTTTCCCCGAATAGAGAAGTTTAGCGATGTAGATTCCTTTTTGAAGATAAGAAATATTAATTGGGCTTGTTTCAACTGGTATATCAAGAAGAAGTGTCCCTCTCAAATCAATGATTTGAATTCTCATATTGGTAGAAGGAGGTTGGTCGAACCAAATGAGCTTATCAACTGGATTTGGATAAATATACTGCTGTTTCTTTTTTTCAAAAGAAATACCAGTTGGTTTGTTAATGGTTAATACGAATGATAGAGAATTGGAGCATAAGCTTCTATCTGTTGTTTTTACTTTTATGGTAAAGTTGCCGGAATTCTCGGTTGAACCGGTAATTGTCATTTTGTCACTATTGAAAGACAAACCTGTTGGTAATCCTGTTAGTGAGTAGGTTAGTGAATCATTTGGGTCGATATCTTCAAAGATAAAAGGAATATGAATGTTGACTGGCGAATTTGCTTGAATTATAGTATCGGTTATTGAAGCTTTCTTTTCAGGTTGATGATTACTAATATTTGCATTATCGGTCACCGTTATTTTTTCCATTGAGGCGTTTAACACAAAGATGGGAGGATAACTGTTGTCGAGCTGGCTAACCTTTTCTTTTACCGATGAAAGTTGACTCTCAGGGATGTGCATCAGAACAATAAAGCGAGGCTTCATGTGATTTTTAATGAATTCGCTGTTAGCCGTGGATTTTAAGAACCCATTGTGGTTTAAAAAAGCAATATCGACCTGGTGGCTGAACAAGTTTGTGTTTAGATATTCAGTGGTATCTTCCAATATATTATCGCCACCGTGAAATATTTTCAATCCGTCAATATCCACCCAATAACCCACATTGTAAATTTTCACCTGACTATTATGCTTTAGGTTATAAATAGAAAACGAAATACCGTTCAAAATTGTATCAATCTGTCGATATCGTGCTGGTGTTGCACTAAATATCAGATTATTGAAGGTGGCTTTTAGTGGCTTTGTTAGAGTTGAATCAGCTACCATTATCGATTGTGGATTGTTCCCCAAATAGGTTGAAACCATTGTCTGGTTGTAATGATCGGAATGACCATGGGTGACAAAATATAAATTGCTGTTGGAAAAAGGTGACTGGTTGTTAATGATCAGGTTACTGAGAAAATCATCAACATTCGCGATCCCATTACCACCTCCGGTGTTATTATATAGCGCATCAATCAAAATCTTTTTATCATTGTTGACAATCATAAAACCCTCGTTGCCAATATATGTGATTTCGGCTTTGCTGATTTCAATGGCAACTGTATTTGAAAAAATTACCAATTGAATTACCAGCATAAGAATTAATGTTTTATTCATAAACACAACGGATATTTAAAAAAAGTAAACCCGGGATTTTCCACTTCTAAGCAAACCCCGGGTATTTATTGAAAAATCTCAGTTGATAAAATCAATGAGATTATCTAATCAATGTCAGAATCATTCATTATCAGCAAATGTCATAAAATCATTTTAAAATTCCGAATAAAAAATAGTAAATCTTGAGTTTCGATTTATACTTGTGATGCAAAACCAATTTGAACAGTTGATGAGGGAGAAAAGAAGTTGTATTGTCATCACTTCTGGGATAAAGAATGATCGAAATTCAGTAAATCTGAAATGTTATTCAAGAAAGATTGTGGATTCCTCATAATGGTTTTATTTCCGGATTAAGTTATTTTGTAAATGGTGGTATAGTTGGTTGACTTTTTTTAAAGAAGGGTGATTTTTGCCACTGTGACTACATTATGTTTACAATTGAGGTGAAAGTGAGTTAAAAAGCAATTCAGATTCATTTTTTCTGATTTTAGTTAGATTTTTTTAATAATTTTACGCCTTCTAAAAAAATGGAGTATATCAATTCTGTGAAATTTAGGTAGATAAAGACAAAAATGATAAGAGAAATATATTTAACGAAACTGGTCTTCATTTTTGGTTCAATGAATGTAATCCTGATAAATGTTTTGGGAATATTCTTTTTATTGGCGTCATCATTAAACTGTTGTCCAAAAAAATTTCGCACGATATTTGCAATAGTCATACTTGCAATAGTTTTTTTTCGTTATGTATTAATATTGTACAATAAAAATTGGGAGGATAGACAATGAGCCATTTTAAATCTATAATCGGTATCCAATTAATTTTGGTTTTTGGTTTGTTTTTTTCATGTAACACTACTCCGAAGAAGATTATTAAAGAAACACCCACTTATGGCGATATTAAAATTGCTGTCGATGAATCGTACCAATTATTAGCTGATGCTGAGTTGTATACCTTTCAATCCTTATATAAAAATGCAAAAATAACTCCCCTTTATTTATCAGAAGATAGCATCTTGACTTTGTTTCTTAGAGATTCGGTAAGAGTTATTATGACCAGCCGCAAATTAACCGATAATGAAGTCGCATATCTTAAAAGCAATCAATTTGTTCCCAGAACAACCAGAATTGCTTACGATGCACTTGCACTCATCGTTAATAAATCAAATAGTGATTCATTGATTCGTTACAATTCAATTAAAGAAATATTCACAGGAAAAACCTCGAATTGGAAACAAATAAATCCAAAATCGAAGCTAAACGATATTAAAGTAGTTTTTGATAACCCTAAGTCAAATAACGTACGAACAATAATGGATAAATTTGGAATAACTAATTCAATGCCAAGTTATTGTTATTCTGTGGTGAAAAATTCTGAAGTAATCAGCTATGTCGAAAGCCATCCCGAAGCGCTGGGTATAATTAGTGTGAATTGGATAAGTGATCCGCGTGATTCGATTAGTCATGCTTTTTTAAATAAGATAAAAGTGGTTTCTTTAACGTCAGAATTTGATTCAGATGGGAATGATTTTTATTCTCCCCACCCAGCGTATATTGCGAATAAATCGTATCCGTTTATCAGGGATGTATATATGATAAGCCGGGAAACATATTCAGGTCTTGGCTCAGGCTTTATTTCTTTTGTTGCAGGTGATTCAGGGCAACGTATTATTTTGAGAATGGGAATGGTACCCGCTACCATGCCTGTTCGTCTTGTGGAAATTAAGAAAAAGTAAAATATTAAATACTACTAAAATGAGACTAATAATTGCAATACTTCTCTCGCTACTCACTGTGGCGGTTTTTGGTCAAAAAAAGGAAGCTGCTTTAAAACAAGCTACGGCTATTGCGGCATATAACCAGGAGTTAAATTCTGCGTTAAAACTCGCGAAAAGTGAACAATACGAAAATGCAGAACAGGCTTTAGAAGAATTATTAAAAAAGGAACCTGGAAACGGCGATACGTATTATTATTACGGAAAAACGATCATAAGTGATTACCTTTCAGATACTTTGTCGAATTCTTTAAAAGAAATGGCCAAGCAAGCCGAAGATTTGTTCAGGAATGGTATCAAAGTTGATTCGTTGAATGTTTTAAATGATGTCGGTTTAGGGGCCATAATTCTTCTACGGTCAAGCGATACTCTTGCAGCTGACAAATATTTTAGTATAGCAGAGTTGTCTATCCCGGTCAAGAAGAAAATGAGAACCGCAAAACATGCCCTTATTCTTACAGAGTTAGCAACATCTCAACTTCTCGGAAAGGTAAATCGTTGTGAAAAAGCTTTAAATTACTTATTTGCAGCTAAAGAAATTGACCCTAATAATGCTTCAATCTATGTTGCGCTGGGCGATGTTTATTTTCAAAAGAATGATGCAACAAATGCCCTTGCCAGTTATAATAAGGCGCTCAATCTCGATCCATTAAGGCCATTACCAAAAATTAAAATTGGTAATATCTACATGAGAGTGCCAAACTTAAATGCTGCTCGCCCTTATTTTGATGAAGCTCGTGAAATTGATTCTACTTTTGCCCCTGTTTATCGCGAGCTAGGAGAGTTGTACACCATGGCAGGTCAGTATAATCTTGCGAAATCTAATTTCCGCAAATTCCTCGAATTGTCTGGCAATAATATTCCTGCTCAAATTCAATATGCTAAAGCGTTGTTTAGGTCAAGAGATTATAAAACAGCTTCTGAAATTCTTGAAGGTGTTTTAGAAGTAGACAATTCTCGTAATTACCTCAACCGTCTGGCTGCTTATTCATGCTACGAAATGAAACCGCCTGAACTTGAAAAGGCAAAGCAATTTATTGAGGAATTCTTTAAAAACACAAGTTCTGAAAGCGTTATTCCAAGAGATTATATTTACTATGGCCGCATTCTTTATAAATTGGCCAAAAGTGATTCTGCAATTTTAGTACAGGCTTTCGACAAATTTGAGAAAGCATATAAAATGGACTCAAGCGATTTGAACCTAGTTACCGAAGTCGGCAATAATTATTATTATTCAAAATTTTACAAAGAAGCCATTCAATGGATCAACTTGAAAAACAGTAAAGGAAAAACCGATAAGGATGATCTTTTGTGGATAGCGAAATCATATTATCAGCTAGCCGATTGGAACAATGCTGATGTAGCCTATGGAAAAGTTATAGAAAAGCAACCCGATAATATTCAGGCTTATAACATGCAGGCAAGAGCAGTTACATATTTAGACCCCGATTTTGAGAAAGGTTTAGCAGAGCCAAAATTTAAAATGTTGATCCAAAAAGTTGGCTCAGACACCGTAAAATATGTAAACGAAATGCAGGAGGCTTTTCATTACCTGGGATACTATAACATGCAACAGAAAAACTACCAGGCTGCTAAAGCATGGTTTAAAAGAATTTTTAACCTAGATCCTGCAAACAAACAATGGAAACTCCAATCTCTTCGTTCTCAAATTTCTGTTGCATATAAAGAAAAAAATTATCCTGAAGCTCGTGAACTCTATTATCAAATGAAGAAAGTCGATCCTGCCGATCCTGAAACGGACAAGGCAATTAAAGAGTTGACACGAGCCATAGAGTCTAAAAAAATCATTGACGAAATAAACAATATGAAGTGATGTTTTTTTCAAAAAAAACCTTCTAAAATTGAATGTAAAAAAGATCAAATAGGGTGCTAGTTTGGAAAATATTACTTTCTTTGTATCCGTAAAATTTTAAAATTATTGTTTTGTATTTACTTTAAATAAAAATCGAAAATGAAAGGACAAACATTAAAAGATGCTCTAAAATCGAGTTTCGTATTGGTGGTCATCGTATTGTGTGGAGTAGCCGGTTACCTTATTTTTTCAAAAATTATGGGAAACCCCGTTAACTTTGAAGGTGGTAATCCTGAAGGACGTGCTCTTACTGGAAACTACTTGGGGATAATATACAAAGGTGGTATGATTGTGCCTGTACTTATGGCAATTAACCTTATTCTCCTCACTTTTGTTATAGAACGTTTCATCATGCTTGGTGCAGCAGCCGGTAAGGGAAATTTGAACGCATTTGTACGTCAATTGCAATCGCTCTTAAATGACAACAAAATTGAAGAAGCTAACGAATTATGTGACAAACAGAGGGGTTCATTGGCCAATGTTATGAAAGCAGGTTTACACCGCTACAGACAATTGCAAAGTGACAAAACTTTGATGAATGACCAAAAAGTACTTGCTATACAAAAAGATCTTGAAGAAGCTCAAGCTCTTGAATTACCTGTGCTTTCGCAGAATCTGGTTATGCTTTCTACCATTGCCTCAATTTCAGTACTTATCGGTCTTATTGGTACAGTACTTGGTATGATCCGTGCTTTCGGTGCTTTAGCTCAATCAGGTGCTCCTGACTCATTAGCATTAGCTGAAGGTATTTCAGAAGCGCTTATTAATACTGCTTTTGGTATTACCGGTTCAACCCTGGCAATTATATTCTACAACTATTATTCAACCAAAATTGATAGCATGACTTACAAGATGGATGAAGCAAGTTTTAGTCTTACCCAAACATTTGCTTCAACATTGAAGTAACATTGTTATTTATTATTAATATAAGACATTGAAGAAAAACAAATTGAGACATAATGGGAAAAATTAAATTAGCTGTAAAAACACCTAGCATTGACATGACGCCAATGGTAGACTTGTTTTTCCTTCTACTCGTCTTTTTTATTCTGACGGCTACATTTAGACCAGAGGAAGCTGCGCCCATTGATCCACCGACTTCAATTTCTCAAGAACCAATTCCATCCAACAATATTCTGATTTTAGAGATTGCAAAGGATGACAGGGTATTTTTTAATGTTGATAATGGGGCTGATACTTCGAAACATATTCGAGGAAAAGTACTACAAGCACTTGGCAGTCAATATCAAATCAGATTTACTCCTGAAGAAGTTAAGAAATTCGAGAAAATGGCATCATTTGGTGTTCCTATTGATAAATTAAAGAATTTTATCAATGCACCCGATATGACAGCACGTGAATCGATGCAAGTAGGTATTCCAATAGATTCAACTGATAATCAGCTGATGTATTGGGTTATGTTTGCCCGTCAATATAATAGTGAATTAGAAGTTTCAGTTAAAGGTGACGGTGCAGCGAATTACCCTGTGGTAAAGAAAGTGTTAGATGTTTTACAGAAGAATAAGGTAAACAAGTTCAATTTGAACACGAATCCTGAAGCAGTTTCTGAAATATCATTAGATAATTTATAAAGACATTTTAAGATGGCTGAAATAATTCAAAATGAAGGTCACGGTGGTGGTAAAAAGAAAAGAGTAAAGAAGCATGGTACCCACATAGATATGACACCTATGGTAGACCTTGCTTGTTTATTGCTTACTTTTTTCATGCTAACTACGGCATTCAATAAACCTAAGGTAATGCAGATTATTCTGCCTGAAGAGCGGAATAAAGATGATAAAGCGCCAGAAATTAACGAAACAAGAGCTTTGAACCTTATCTTAATCGGTAATGACAAAATTCTTTGGTATAATGGTATGGCCGATCCTACGAAGCCTCCTCTTCCTGTCTTGAATGAGACCGATTTTTCAAAGGATGGTATTCGGAAATTACTTTTGCAAAGGAACAAAGAACTGTACAAAAAAATAGCCTCGTTTAAAAAGGATGTAATTGAAGGTAAAATTGAACTTCCTCAGGACTCTGTTGAAAGCAGAATAAAAGCGATGGAGAGAGCAGATATGATTGGACCAATTGTTCTCTTTAAAGCTACCGATGAAGCAAAATATCGCAATTTTGTTGATATTTTGGATGAGATGGTTATCACCAACATTGTTCGTTTTACACCTGTAGATATTAATCTCGTGGAAAAAATGATGGTACGAAACTATTTAGCTTCGAAATCATCAGTTGCCGCAAGTAATTAACCATAAAATGTATTTGAATCATGGATAATGAAATGCTAAAAAACCAGGCGGTAACCCTTGAGGATATTGTATTTGAAACGAGAAATAAAGAATATGGTTCGTTTGTGCTTCGTAAAAAGTTTAGAAAATTCTTAACAATAGCTTTTTTAATAACTATTATCTGTGCAGCTACCATAATCTTAATCCCTTTTATTAAAGCATTAAATAACAAAGAGGATAAAGTTGTTTTAATGAAAAGCAAAGTGGCTGTTATGGAGACTGTTAAGAATGATGACATTCCACCACCACCACCGCCACCACCGCCACCACCTGCCGCTGTTGAAGCACAGGTAAAATATGTTGCACCTGTTGTTGTTGATTCAACAGTAGAGGTTGTAGAGATGGCTATTGTTACTGACATTGTTGAAACTGCAGTTAATGTGGCACCTCCCGAAAAAGTAGAGGTTGTTGAACAGGTAGAAGAGGCAATTGTGGAAGAAGAACCAGTTTTTATTATTGTTGAGGAGCCAGCTTCTTTTCAAGGTGGGGACTTAAACTCATTTCGCGATTGGGTACAACGGAACTTGGAATATCCACCAGTTGCTGCTGAGAATGGTATATCTGGTAAAGTTTATGTGCAATTTGCTGTAAACTCGAAAGGTGATGTAGTTGATGTTAAAGTATTACGAAGTGTTGATTCATCACTTGATAAAGAATCTATCAGAGTGATTATGTCTTCGCCCAAATGGAACCCTGCAAAACAGGGAGGAAAAGCTGTTAAACAGCAGTTTGTAATTCCATTGTCGTTTGTATTGCAATAAATATTAATTAGTTATATAAAAAAAGGCTGTCAATCGACAGCCTTTTTTTGTATTTCAAACTCTACAAAACTGATACACTTTATGCTTTGATAATGAAATATAAAATATTGGATTATAAAACGCATTCTACTAAATATACTCATGATCTAATTTTTTTTCTTTGACCTGAATTCCTTTTTGTGTTCTTTAATTAAACTTTGTCGAAATTTAACAGTCTATACAATATATATTTTAAGTTTTTAAATTACTTTTAGGCAGGTCGCTTTGAAGGGTATTTCTTATCCCTTAAGTGTCATATATTTGTTTTTAATGAATAAAACTGATTGTTTAATTTACTTTATTCTAAATCAATATTGAATCTACTTAACTACTAATATTTCAGGAGGATAAAATCATGTTTAATAAATTTCAATTATTCATTTCAAAATTTTGGTTTAAAATTAGTTTCATTGTATTGGGGTTGGCTTCCTTGATATGGTTTCTTGTTAGGGTAATACCCAAACCCAGCAGAGCGCAATATCCATGCATGAAAGCTGCTGCACCTCTTGCCTCATCATTTATCACTTATATAATGGGGTTAAGCATTTTTGCTTTTGTATTAAGAAAGGCAAAACAACGTTTTTCACAATCAAAATATGTTGCTGCTTTAGGTTTCATCATGATAGGTCTTTTTGCTGGAACATGGGCAATATTTAATAACAGTGATAAAGCTGTTGCCAGTGTGTTGGCTGATGATCAACCCGTGAACCAACCAATTGGTGATGCGAAAGGTTTATTCCCGGGCAGGGTTGTTTGGGTGCACAACACTGAAGCCACTAATGAAAATTGCACAAATGGAAACAACGACTTTTGGTCTTTGGAGAAAAACACCAATCAGGCAGTTGTTAGCAATATGCTTTCCGCTTCAATTCAGCAATTGACCGGGAAAGCGAGCGATGCTGAAGCCTGGAATGCGATATTTCATTATTACAATAGTAATAACGGGCGAGGTGACGTAGGATATACTCCCGGTGAGCAAATTATGATTAAAATTAATCTGAACGGTTTAAACGGGAATGCTCCTCAACAAAAGAACATCAATACTTCGCCCCAGATTTGTTATGCTATTTTAAACCAATTGGTAAATATTGTAGGCGTTGCAGAATCTGACATCTTTATTGGAGACCCAGGTACAAGCATGTCTTCTGTAACGTATAATAAGTGTCACGATGTTTTTGAGAATGTAAATTATGTTGGTAGAGGTTCTGGTCAACTAAGAGTGACTACCGATTCTGAAAAAGGATTTCATTACAGCGATGGAATTTCGAAAGCAATTAGTTTACCAAAAGAATTTGTCGATGCCACATACCTTATCAATATCCCTGTTTTCAAAAAGCATCACCGTGCAGGGATATCTATCTGTTGCAAAAACCACGTAGGAACCATCAATAATTTTAGCGGGCAGAATTATTCGAATGGCGATTGGCATGAATCACTTATTGCTCCTTTAGGTCAAGGAATTATTACAAATAATGAATACGGTGTATATCGTTGCTTTGTCGATTTCATGGGACATAAGGATTTAGGTGGAAAAACAATCCTCTATCTTGTCGATGGTATTTGGGGATCGGTTAACTGGGGCCATCCGGCAGTTAAATTTAGAATGCAACCATTCAATAACGATTGGCCAAATTCCTTGTTTACTTCTTTAGACCCGGTTGCAATCGAATCGGTATGTTACGATTTTCTGTATAACGAATTCGATGAAAACCATCCAACAGAAGGTGGTGAAATAGATGATAACAAAGGTCCTTTCCCTCGCATGGGAGCTGTTGATGATTATCTTCACCAGGCTTCCGATACCAAAAATTGGCCGGCAGGTATCCAGTATGATCCAGAAGGTGACGGAACTGTATTGAAAAGCATGGGAACTCACGAACATTGGAACAATGCAATTGATATGAAGTATTCTCGCGATTTATCTGCCAGCGGTAAGGGCATTGAGCTGTATAGGGCGGGAATCTCTTCCTCAAGAACATTGAAAGATTATCGTGACGCCGCTTGTTCAAATTATCCTAATCCGTTTAATAACTCTACAACCATACGATTTAAACTCGATATGCCTTCAAGCGTGATAGTGAATGTATACGATTTACAAGGAAGAATGATCAGTTCAGTAAATCTTAATAGACTGAATACCGGTGAACAAAATTACGAGTGGAATGCAGTAAATAATTTAGGGAAGGCTATTCCTTCAGGAAATTATATTTATAAACTTGAGATTGAAAATAAAACAGGTAAATATCAATTGTCGAATAAAATGACGATAATTAAATAAATCTGTTCTTTTTAAATAAAACATTTAATAGAAGATGGAATGTTGGAATTTTGTATATCCAACGTTCCATCTTTTAATTATTAAGATTTCAGTATGGCACAACAATATGATTATTCCCTGGAATTTAAAGTGCGCGACTACGAGTGCGACCTTCAGGGGGTAGTAAACAATTCGGTATATCAGAATTATTTGGAACATACCCGGCATGAATTTATGAAAACGATTGGTCTCGATTTTGCAGATCTTTTTAACCGGGGGATTTTAGCTGTTGTGGCCAGAGTTGAATTAGCGTATAAAGCTTCCCTTCGAAGCGGGGACCATTTTGTTAGCCGGTTACGGGTTGAACACGAAGGCGTGAAATACATCTTTTATCAGGACATTTTTCGTTTGCCCGATGAAAAACTTTGTCTTAAAGGTATTGTTACATCGACTAGTTTAGTAAATGGCCGGTTGGCAGTTGCCCCCGAAATCAAATTAGCTTTGGAAAGAGTTATTGAAAACAGGCAATAAAAGTTTTTGTGTCTTCAAATTAATGATCATCCGTATATTTCTGTTACGATGGTTACATTTAAAATTCTCAATTTTTATTCATTCCAATAATGGTAACACACAGTTGTAATGTCATCATTATGAAAACCGTTTTTACCTGTCACCTTTAGGTTTAACCATGAATAAAAATTTACTGTTTCAGTTTCCAAAACTGATTCGTCAATATCGATTTCTTATTCTTCTGTTCTTATCAGTCAATTCGTTGGCTGAGACCAGTAATCTTAATTCTAATTCTGCCTACGATAGTTTAAGAGTTGTTATTCAGAATATTGAAACAGATACAGCAAAATTCAAAATTCTAAGCAATTATTTTTGGAAATATGCCGGTATTGATTTTAATAATGCCAAACCAGTTGGTGAATGGGCTTATAACGAAATCAAGAACTCGCAGAACTTGAAATATTTATCGGATGGTTATGATATTAAAGGTATCATCCTGGGATGGGAACATAAATATGATTCGGCATACCCCTATTTCTTAAAGGCACTTTCTGTCTCAAAAAAAATTGAATATCAATCACGAATTAAATGGAGTTTATATAATCTGGGATTGATTAACAAAGCATTAGGACGATTAGATTCCACCCTGTATTATTTTAAAATAATGATTGATTTTGAACAAAAAACAGGTTTTACAAAAGAAGCTTGTGAGATGATGCTTGAAACAGCCAATTTGTATGATGAGATTAATATGCCCGACAGCACCCTGCATTATTTGAATAAATCATTAGAATTTAGTCGGCAGATTAAAGATATTGAACAAGAGATAGTTTCACTGTTAAGACTCGCATCTTTTTACAACTCACACAACGATATCAGGAATGAAATTAACTGTTTGGATAAGGCTTTGTTGCTTGCTCCCAAAGGCGATAACCCAAAAGCAATTATCGATGTATATTACCGGATAGGCAATTTGTTTTATAAACAGAAAAAGAATTACGACATCGCTTTAAACTACTACAACAAGGTATTGGAATTAAGCCGGGGGGTATCTGAATCGTTTGAGGCTAATGTTATATTGGATATTGCCCGGTTATATGAAGAAACAGGCAACGATAGCCTTGCCATGCACTATACATTGCAAAGCCTTGATGTTTCGAAAAGGATAAAGATTCAACATATAATATCGGAAGCACATAAAACGCTGGGGACAATTTACATGCACCAGGGAAAATTAGTTGAAGCCATTGACAATTTAAACTATTGTTACAATATGGGATGTGATGAGTGTCCTAAAATAAAATTTCATAGCTCGCTTATTAAGATAGCCAAGGCGTACCAACTACAAAATAATCGGGAAAAGGAACTGGAGTACTATACTAAATCGCTGCAACTTGCCCTTGAGTTTAATGCCAAAGCCGAAAAGGCCATTTCGAACCTTGAACTTGGTAACTTTTACAGGAAAACAAATTCAGCACTTTCTGAAAGATATTATTCCGAAGCCTTGGATAATGCTATTGGGAGCAACGATATTATGGTGCATAAAACTATTGCAGATACGCTCAGTTCGTTTTATTATCACAAGGCGAATTATAAAAAAGCTTATGAATATAACCTACTTGCCCGACACCTCGGTGATAGTCTGCAACAGATAGAAAATCAGGTAAGTATGGCCGAATGGGAATTGCGGTTTGAATTTGAAAAATTGAAAAATGAAAACGAATCCAAAGAAAAATTATCAGGCTTAGAAATCAATAAACAAAAGGCTTACCGCAACAGCGCTGTTCTGGTTTCGTTGTTGCTTTTGGTTTTGGGTTGGGTTATCTGGAGAAGTTATAAAATCAAGAAAAGGGATTTATTCATTCTTGAAGAACAGAAAAAAGAAATAGAAGATAAGAACCTGGAAATATTGGCACAGGTGGAAGAAATTACTGTGCAAAAAGATGAAATTGAGCGTATATCCGGCGAATTGCACGAAGCAGATGAAATGAAACTTCGTTTTTTTGCCAATGTATCGCACGAACTTCGAACACCACTTACCCTAATTCTTAACCCGGTGAAAAACCTGCTCGAAACAAGCCCTTATAACGGTGAGCAAAAAAAGCAACTCGAATATATTCACAGCAATGCATTAAAATTGCAAGACCTAACCAAACAGATAATGGACTTGCAAAAGCTCGATGCAGGCAAACTACAGCTTAATATCGAACAGGATGATATTATTCATTATTGTGTTGGTTTAATTTCATCGTTCGAAAGTTTGTGTGAACCCAAAAATGTTACTATACAAGTTGAGTCCAATGTAAGTCAAGTTATTGCAGGTTTTGACAAGGATAAAATTGGAAAAATACTTACCAACTTATTGTCAAATGCCATCAAATTCTGTTTTGCAAACTCTGCGTTTCTTGTAAAGATAATGGTTACTGATAACCGATTTTCTCTGAGAATAGAAGACAAAGGCGCGGGTATTCCGGCAAACGAAGTGAATGATGTTTTCAGGCGTTATAAACAGGCATCAAACAATCGGAATACTGGTGGCACTGGTTTAGGGTTGGCTTATGTGCACGAGCTGGCAACATTTATGAATGGGGTGGTGTCGCTTGAAAGTGAAGAAAATATTGGCACTACAGTCGTGGCAGAAATACCTGTCACTGTTTTAGAAATTAAGGACAATACGCTATTGAATATTGAAATTGCCAATAAACAAAAACTGCAAACTACCAGATCGTTTGATTCAAAAGAATTTACTGACGAAAATTCAGATCGGGCTCTTATTCTTATTGTCGAGGACAATGATCAGCTGCGCGACTACATTGCAAAATTATTTCAACCCGAATACAATATAATTCTGGCTAATGATGGACAGGCTGGAATTGAACTAGCTATTAAACATACGCCCGACATCATTATTAGCGATGTGATGATGCCCATTATGAACGGGTTTGAGCTGTGCACAGCCATAAAAACTAACGAACATACCAGTCATATACCAGTAGCGCTCCTTACTGCCAAAGACACCGACCAAAGCATTCGCGAAGGATACGAGACTGGTGCCGATGATTACATTTTAAAACCTTTCGATAACGAATTGCTGAAGCTAAAAGTCAGGAATGTTATTGCTACCCGTGATGCTGCCAGGCGACAATTCGATTTTCAATCAATTCTTACCGTCGACAATTTAAAGCTTGGAAATACCGATAAGGAATTTATGAAAAAGTGCTTTGCCGTGGTCGAAAAAAATATCGACAATTCAACTTTCGGGGTCGATCAGTTTGCCGAAGCGCTTGCTTTTAGCAGCC